>Ga0302177_10001574_pt1 | contig 16374 bp, 10 predicted proteins | sample I_Palsa_E1_2_FD_198780 | JGI IMG/M metagenome (GOLD analysis project Ga0302177, IMG submission 198780) | Peat permafrost microbial communities from Stordalen Mire near Abisko, Sweden - I_Palsa_E1_2 | ecosystem: Environmental > Terrestrial > Soil > Palsa > Peat permafrost | place: Sweden... | reverse complement strand
CTGATTTTGCTCGCCGAGGCATACTGGGGCACCGAGCCGCGGCTCATCGATCTGGGATTCTCGCTGGCCTACGATAAAATTCTTTACGATGCCGTGCGCAACGCAGATGTAGGCGCGGTCCAATCCCGATTATCCGGCATTGGCGATCAACAAACTCACTACGCGCGCTTCCTCGAGAATCACGACGAACCTCGCCGGGCCGAAGTAATTCCTAACGACCACCTGCCCGCCGTAGGAACATTGATGGGAACTCTACCCGGAATGCGCTTCTATCAGCAGGGCGAACTCGAAGGATGCAAAATTCGCCTGCCGATCACTTTGCGCCTGGCTGCGGACGAGCCTTCCGATCCTTACAGTCTCGCGTTCTTCCAGAAAATTCTCAGCCTCACGCGTGAAGATGTTTATCACCACGGGAATTGGAGCGCACTCGAAGTCGCCGCGGAAGGCTACACCTCACCCGCCGGACTTCTCGTGTACGAATGGAGATCGAAGAAAGCCTGGAAAATAATCGCAGTGAATCTGGCGGCAGGCGCTTCGCAAGGACGCGTCCATTTGGGAGAACGCGTTTCTCCCGCGCTGCAGTATGTCTTTAGCGACGAACTAAACAACGTCCGCTACGACCGCGCCGGAGACGAACTCCACAACCTCGGCCTGTTCGTACGCCTGGAAGGCTTTCAAGCCCACATCTTCAGCGTCACTCCAGCGTAACCGTCACCCGGAAAATTGAACTCCCTATTCCGCTATTGCACCTTCAGCACCAGGTTGACGCTGGATTTCGCTCCGTTCGGCGCCGTCGCAGTCACAACCAACGGATACGATCCCGGCGGCGTTGCCTGTCCGCTCGGCGATGTCGGCAAACTGCTGCATGCCGACATTCCGACCGCGATCAGGATCAGCACCCCAAATGAAAGCGCCAATCGCGGACGCCGTTTGATCGTCCACATTGCTCCGCAGAGCGACATGCTCGCCAGCAGCATCGCCAATCCGCCTGCGAAGCCGCCTGGCAACGGTCTGAATCCCGGAACCGCTCCTTTACAGAATGTCTGCACGACGATCGCTACGTTAACCGCCGTTCCGGTCAACACGATTGAACTCGGCACAATGTTGCACGTGATGTCCTGCGACGAACTGGTGCATCCGAGCTGTACCGTCCCGGTCGTGCCTGCCGTTCCGGTTAGCGTCAATCCAAACACCGCGCTGCTTCCGGGCGAAGTAACCACAGTCGAAGGACTTCCCGGAGCAACTGTGATAATCACTGGAGAACTGCTGTTAAACGTCGCGGTCACAGTTACGGCCGCGCTCACTGTCACAGTGCATGTACCCGTTCCCGGGCATCCTGCCACTCCGCTCCAGCCGGCAAACGTCGATCCATTCGCCGCCGTCGCCGTTAGTGTGACTACCTGACCGCTCGTAAAACTCGCCGAACACGTCGTCGGGCAATTGATCCCCGCGGGGCTACTCGTCACCGTGCCCGTTCCCGTGCCCGCCTCGTTTACACTCAAAGTGAAATTGTTCGTACTCTGAGCGAAATTGGCCACAACGGTCGTGGCTGTTGTAATCGTAAACGTGCAAGTGCCCGTCCCTTCGCAGGGTCCCGCGCCCCAACCCGAGAAGGTTGACCCGTCAGAAGCCGTAGCTGTCAACACGACCGTAGTGCCGCTGGCGAAGCTGAATGAACACGTCGCACCACAATTAATGCCGGCCGGAGTGCTCCTCACCGTTCCTGTTCCGTTTCCTCCAAGGGTTATTGTGAGCAGGACGTTGGTACTCGCCCCAATTGTCGCGCTCGCGCTGGCTGTGTTGTTGCCCGGATTCGGATCCGGCAGGTCCGACGTAACGCTCGCGTTGTTCACCAGCGTTCCCGTCGCTCCCGCATTCACGGTGACCACAATCGTCACCGTCGCCGTGCCCGCGTTCGCCACCGTGCCCAAATTGCAGACGACAACCGCCGCCGTAGTGCAAGCCGCCCCTTGTGAGGGCGTAGCTGACACCAGCGTGGCATTCGTCGGCAACGTATCCGACACAGTCGTATTCGTCGCGTCGCTGGGTCCGGCATTTGTCACCGTAAGCGTGTAAGTCTGGTTCGAGCCCGCCGGAACCGGGTTGGCCGACTGAGTCATTGTCAGACCGAGATCCGCCGACTGCACCGCTCCGTTTCTCACCTGGAATTCATATCGGCCCAGCATCGTGGAGCTGAGGTCCGAGTGGATCAGTCCGGGGAATCCCGCGGCGGTGGGTACATCGAGCAGTGCCCCATTCACCAGCGAACCCGGGAGCTGAAAGTTTGTTCCCGCGTCTCCCGTACCGTTTGAATAGCCCACAGCCGCCGAAGAACCACCCAAGCCACATGTACCGCCGCTGGCGCTTCCGGTTTCCCACTGTATCTTGTCGTAATTGAATTCCATGTCGAAGTTCCCGGCCCCGGTGTCGGGACGGGAAATCACGATGAGCTGGAAGCTATTCAGCAGTATTGCCGGAGGACAATCTTCACCATCTGGCTCGGCAAAGTAAGCCACGTTTTCCCAGTTGACTCCAAAAGCTTGCTGGCCGTTCACCGTGTCCACTCCGTAGTGCACCACGTCGGAACCGGGCGTAAGGGTGTACACGTCAGCGAAGAACGGTGCGATGATCGGGACTCCGATATTTCCGGTCAGACCGAAGGGCGTATAGGTCCCAAACGCCTCACCAAAAGTCACGTTCCCGTTGTTGTTCACATACAACTGAGTGTAAGTAGTGCCAAAGAAATTCATCGAGAACGGCAGGTTGACCGCGCTCGTTGAGTCGTCGTCGTTCGGAGGGAAAGAATTCCCGGTGAATCCCGGTAGATGCCGAATCGCCCCGTTTCCCGTCAGGTGACTTACGAAGGGACCTCCCCCGTTTGTTGCGATTGTCAGGTCCGCCGTCCGCGGTCCCAGCACAGTCGTCGAAGGAGTGAACGCAACCCCGATCGGGCAACTCGGATCGGCACCGTCGCCGCACCCATTGCTGGTCACCGAGAAATCCGAAGCGGCATTTCCTACGAACGTTACTCCGGTGACGGATAGTCCTGTATCTGTCGTGTTAAACAGCGTGGCCGTTTGTGCCGGGCTAATCGTCCCCGGTGTTATTCCGTCGTAGAACATCTCGAACGGCAGCACGTAGATCGGTCCAACTCCCGCGCCCGAAAGCAATTCGGTTGTTGGCCCGGCTGAGCTGTCATCGGTAATCACGACCGCCCCCGTATCCGGAGCCTGGAAGCTGGGCGTAAAGGTCACAGTAATCGTGCAAGGCGCAGAACCGGCAGCAAGAGTGGTAGCGCATGTGTTGGTCGTAATCGCGTAATCCGGGTTGGTCACCGAAAAAGCGATGCTTCCCAATGGGCCCGTGCCCGTATTCTGAAGCGTGAACGATAACGCACTCGAATTGCCGGCTTGCACTCCTCCGAACGCCAACGGGTTCGGAGTAACAGTCGCGATTCCGCTGCCGCCTCCCCCGCCCGAAGTCGTGATCGTCGTCGGGTTTGTGGCGTTAGCTGTCGCCGATCCTCCTCCCGACACGCTGACCGAATTCGTCACAGATGCCGCCGCGTTGCTCGCGACATTCACAGTCACCGTAATTGCTGGATAACTCGCGCCCGCAAGCAAGACATCGCCGCGCGTGCAGCTGTTCGTTGCGCATGTCCAGCCTGTTCCCGCCATGGACACCAGCGTCAACCCCGTCGGAATCGTGTCTGTCACGGTTACAGTCCCGGTCGTGGGGCCGCCATTCGCTCCATTCGAAACGGTGACTGTGTACGTCGCTCCCTGTTGTCCTTGCGTGAAGTTCCCGGTATGCGTTTTTGCAATTGCAAGTACTGGTGCGGGTCCGCCTCCCGAACTCGTAAAAGCGGCCGTGACGGTTTCGGCTGCGCTCATTGTCACCGAACAAGTCAGAGCACCCGTCGACGCACAGTTCGTGAAACCAGAAAACGTAAAGTTCGTGCCCGGCGCTGCTGTCAGTATGACTGAGCTATTGCCCGTGAAGTTGGCTGTGCAAGTTGTCGCGCAAGCAGTGATCCCGGCAGGCGAACTGGTGACGCTTCCGGTCCCGGCTGTCACCTGAACAGTAAGCGCCGCAGCGCCCGTTCCCGAGACGTTGATTATCTGCTGGCTTCCAGACGTCGGGCCATTGTCCGAGATCGTAATCGTTCCGGTGTAAGCGATAAACTGTGTTGGCATAAACGCAATCTGGAGCACGCACTGCGCGCCGACCGCCAGCGTCGTAGGCGCCGCAGGGCAGGGATTCGCGGAAAGCGAAAACGCGCCAGAACTGATCGCGATGCTCGTAATCGTTAAGGGTGCGTCTCCGGAGTTAGTCACCGTCACCGGCAGAGTTGCGCTCATATTGATGGGTTGGTTTGAAAACGCCGCGGTGCTACTGGAGAGGGTTACGTTGGGATTGAGGAGTACCAACCTGATCCGGTCGTTATACAAATCGCCCACGTACATGTCGCCGAGATTGTCTACGACGACTCCAGTGGGCGTAGCAAAGCTGGCTGACAACGCTGGACCGCCATCGCCGCTGAATCCGAAGCTCCCATTTCCCGCAAACGTCGTGATAATACCGGTCGTTCCCTCCACGCGCCGGATCCGTTCATTACCCGTGTCGGAGATAAAGAAATTCCCTGCGGCGTTCACAGAAACTCTGTTGGGGATATTCAGCATTGCGCTTGTGGCCAATCCGTTATCACCCGAAAACCCCTGAGCCCCGTTCCCAGCGACGGTTGTAATGATCTGAGTTGTGGCGTCGATTTTGCGGATTCGATTATTGTAGGTGTCGGAGACGTACAGGTTGCCGTTTGAATCGATGTCCAGGCCTAGCGGACAACCTAGCGTGGCGTCAACTGCCGGCCCTCCATCGCCGGTGTAACTTCCCGGACATCCCACGGGTGCGTTCCCATCAGGTCCGTTCCCTGCAACCGTAGTGATAATTTTTGTCGTCGCATCGATGCGACGGATGCGGTTATCTTGAGAATCCGTGAAATAGATATTTCCGTTAGAATCGACGACCGCTGCCCGAGGGTCGAAAAGCGAGGCGCTGGTTGCTGGACCACCATCGCCGCACGGCAACGTCGCAGTCGTGCATTGATTCCCGGTTCCCGCAATCGTCGTGATGATCCCCGCGGCCACCTGGCGAACTCTATTATCACCCCCGTCCCCAATCAGCAGGTTCCCCGAGGCCTCGACTGTGACTGTGCGCGGGATAAAGACCGAGGCCAGGGTCGGAGATCCGCCATCGCCGCAGGCGTCGGTTGGAAACGCACAAGGAATCCCATTTCCCACTACAGTCGATATGGTTTGGTTCGAGGCCGTAACTTCACGGATTCGACTGTTGAACGCGTCCACGATGTATAGATTCCCTAGCGAATCCAGCGCGGGACTCCGTGGTTCGTACAAGCTGGCGCTCGTCGCCGCTCCCCCATCGCCCACTAAGCCGTTCCCGACCACCGTCGAAACTGTCTTCGTGCTCGCCGTGTACAGGCGAACTCGATCACTCCAGAAGTCTCCGATCCAGAGGTTGCCGGTGGCGGAATCAACGAACAGTCCGGAAGGGTTGGTCAGCTCGATCGCGGTTGCAGCTCCGTCGCCGTTAAATCCGAACGTAGTGGTTCCGACGATCGTCTGAATTTCCCCCGCATTTGGGCCAGAAGCGAACACTTCTCGAACGACCGCATTTTCAGAATCGGATATGTAAATGTTTCCTGCACTATCCACTGCCACACCGTCTGGCGCCCTCATCGTTGCCGACGTCGCCGGCCCACCGTCGCCGCTGAAGCCGAAGGTGCCTGTTCCGGCCACGATCGTGAGCGCTTTCGAACTGGCATCCACACGACAAATCACATTGTCGTACTGATCAGCAATGAAAAGATTTCCACTCGTATCGGCGGCAAGTGCTTCCGGGCCATTGAGCAGGGTCGACGTTGCCAAAGCGCCGTTTGTTGGAAATCCCGAACTTTGGGGCGTGCCGGCATAGGTCGTAATCGTTCCACTCGAGCTAACGCGGCGAACGACGCTGTTACCAATGTCTGCGATATAAAGATTTCCGGAACCGTCAATCGCCACGCCTTGGGGGAAATTAAGTTGGGCGCTCGTTGCTGGGCCGTTGTCTCCCGAATAACTGCATACGCCTGGTGTTCCAGCCACTGTGTTGACGACCCCACTCGAAGCAACGATTTCCCGAACCACACAGTTGTTCTGATCGGAGAAGTAAAGATTGCCGGAAGCGTCGAGCGCCGCGCCGGTCGGCTCATCAAAAAATGCGGCAGTCGCAAGAGTACCGTTCGCCGAGAATCCCGCGGCGTCATTCCCGGCGTAAATGGACATGGTGCTGGGAGCCGTTGTGCCGGGAACTACCTTGTGGATAACCCCGTAGTCGTTGACTATATAAAGATTCCCCGAGGCATCTCGCGCGATTGCTTGCGGGCCTTCGATTGTCGCCGCGGTGGGAGAAACGTTGTTCGGGGCGGCGCTCCCAGCGACTGTCGAAATGGTGTTCTGCGCGTGCGCAACGCCCGCAAACAGAACCAGCGCCAATACCGAGAACACGCCAGCGAGACATCGCCGGCGTCGCGTTGCAGCGCCAAATACGTTGGGTGATTTCGGACCTACTGGAAGGCGATTCCGTCGCATCTTGAGACCTCTCACGCGTCTGCGCCCCGCCGGGTGATTTCGAAGACTAGATTCATGCTTCTTTTACGCATGGCAAATGGGAAAAAATTTGACCAAAATTAGTACCGACGTACCTCGCCTAGGAATATTGAAAATACGCACTTACCGCCTATGGTGGTGTTCGTAAGCCACTTAACCAGGAATTGCCGATTCAGGCGCCTTTGCACCCTGCCCTGAAGGGTGCAACTCCGAAACCAAACACACTGGCGTCAGGGGCTCTCGGAAGGCGCTTGCTCACAGAGAAGACCGCATTTACCTGGCACAGCGAAATTCCGCCAACCCTCGGCTACGGCAGGACGTTCAGCTTCAAGTTCACGCTTGAGACTGCTCCGTTCGGTGCCGTCGCCGTCACAACCAACGGATACAGTCCCGGCTTTGTCGCCGTCCCTCCCGGCGATTTTGGCAAATTGCTGCACGCCGACATTCCCACCGCGATCAGGACCAGAACTCCAAACGACAGGGCCCACCTCGGACGCCGTTTGAATGTCCACATTGCGCCGCATAGCGACATGCTCGCTAGCAACAACGCCATCCCGCCCCCGAATCCTCCCGGCAACGTCGGTTCGAAGTTCGGCACAAATCCTTTGCAGAATGTATTCACCACAATTGCAACGTTGATCGCTTTTCCAGTCAGCGTGATGGTACTCGGCACGATGTTGCACGTGATGTTCGGAGAAATGCTCGTGCATCCGAGCGTCACCGTCCCGGTCGTTCCCGGTAACGCAGTGAGCGTCAACCCAAACACCGCGCTACTCCCCGGCGTCGTATTCACCGTCGAAGGACTTCCCGGAGCAATCCCGATCGTCACCGGAGAATTTCCGCTGTTAAACGTAGCAGTCACAGTTTCAGACGTGCTAAGCGTCACAGTGCATGTACCCGTTCCCGGGCATCCCGCTACTCCGCTCCAGCCGGCAAACGTCGATCCATTTCCCGCCGTCGCCGTCAGTACCACTACCGTGCCGCTCGTAAAACTCGCCGAGCATGTCGCCGGGCAATTGATCCCCGCTGGGCTGCTCGTCACCGTGCCCGTTCCCGTCCCCGCTTCATTTACGGTCAAAGTGAAATTGTTCGTGGTCTGAGTGAAGTTAGCCACAACCGTCGTCGCAGCAGTAATCGTAAGCGTGCAAGTGCCCGTCCCTTCGCAGGGTCCTGCGCCCCAGCCCGTGAACGTCGATCCCGTCGAAGCCGTAGCCGTCAACCTAATCGCAGTCCCGCTCGCAAATCCGGCCGAACATGTCGCTCCGCAATTAATTCCGGCTGGACTGCTCGTCACCGTCCCAGTTCCTGTCCCCGCCTTAGTAACAGTCAGGATTACATTGCTGCTCACATTGAAAGTTGCCGTCACCGCTTCAGCCGCACTCATCGTCACCGAGCAAGTGCCCGTCCCAGTGCAACCCTCTCCGCTCCAACCCGCAAACGTCGACCCAGTCGCCGCCGCGGCCGTTAGCACAACTACCTGCCCGCTCGTAAAGCTTGCTGAACATGTCGCTCCACAACTAATCCCGGCAGGACTGCTCGTTACCGTCCCTGTTCCCGTCCCTGCTTTACTCACCGTCAGCGTGAAATTAGTTACCGTCGTGTTGAACGTAGCCGTCACCGCTTCGGCCGCGCTCATCGTGACTGAGCAAGTGCTCGTTCCGGTGCAACCCGCTCCGGACCAACCGATAAAGTTCGATCCGTCCGCAGGAAATGCCGTCAGCACCACGACTGCGCCACTCGTAAAGCTCGCCGAACATGTCGTTCCACAACTAATACCGGCAGGACTGCTCGTTACCGTCCCTGTTCCCGTCCCCGCTTTGTTAACAGTCAAAGTGAAGCTACTTGTAGTCGTGTTGAAAGTGGCCGTCACCCCTTCAGCGGCACTCATGGTCACCGAACACGTACCCGTTCCCGTGCAACCCGCTCCACTCCAACCGGCGAACGTCGAACCAGTCGCCGCCGCAGCCGTTAGCACAACTACCTACCCGCTCGTAAAGCTCGCCGAACATGTCGCGCCACAACTAATCCCGGCCGGATTACTCGTCACCGTCCCAGTTCCTGTCCCCGCCTTGAGAACAGTCAGAGTCTCGCTACTGCCCGTATTAAAAGTTGCCGTTACCGTTACGTCGGACGTTACGATCGGCACCACGCATGTCGGAGGATTCGTCTGGGGACTGGCCGGTACGCAGTTCGCGCTGAACCCTGCGAATGTCGACCCCGCCGCCGCAGTCGCCGTCAGCGTCACACTGCTGTTGTCCGAAAAAGATGCGAGACAGCTGGACGGGCAACTAATGCCGCTCGGCGTGCTCGTTACCGTTCCAGTTCCTGAACCCATATCGGTAACCATCAAATTATTTGTACCGACGAGCTTCTCCCCGAATACCGCTAATCCCACCGCTGAGCCCGACGGCGTAGTAAATGATGTCATCTGGGTACCGCTCGCAATATCGAAGCTGTAGACAGTGCCAGTCGCCGCATCTGCTGTCCAAAATGAAGTGCCGTTAGGATCAAGATTCAACGCGAATAGGGTGCCGGCGGTCGGATTCGGGGTGTAACTCATTATCTGCGCTCCGCTGGCATTTAACTCGACCACCACGGTCGAATCGGCAACCAGTAGATTCCCGTTAGGGAGAACCCGAAACGCATAGGCAGTCACGCCCGGTAGACCGTCCGCGAGATCCGCGTTTTGCGTATTTGTGCTGATGTTAAAGCTCAATACCGATGTTCCCTCCGACGTATAAAGCAAGGTCTGCTGGTCCGGGAGCAGTTCAACCCAGTCGGTGCCGCGGCACTGTCCGGTGACCGTGAACATGTTGAGAAAGCTTCCGGTTGGATCGAACTCAAACGCAGTTACGGATCCCGAGGGACAACCGTATTCGTCGGTTGCAGCACCAACGAATGCATCGCCGGCTTGGTTGAACAAAATGGATTCAGGAAACGCGACCCCATCCGCGCTCGTCGGGAAATTGCCAAACGGTCCAACGAAGTTGCCGTTGATGTCAAATTCCACAACCCCCACCGGGGGAGTGTCCACGAGACCAGTAAATGTGGTAACAAACAAATTGCCCGTTTGGTCGAACGCCATTCCTGTCGACAAAGTCTGAGTAGTATTCAATGCCCCTAAGAGAGTACCGTCGGGCTTAAAGACATCTACCAATCCGGTCGCATCCGAGACAAAAACCTCGCCGGGAGCGTACGGGCCGGTAAAAACCGGTGGCGCCTGCTGCGGTCTCGCTTTCCTTACTCCCCAATCAGGATCCCAACCGCTCTTCCCACTTTCTGGAGAAGGCGGAGCAGCAGACTTCGGAGCAGCCTGCGGAGTCGTGGCCTGCTGCGGCGAAGCGCCGGCACCCGGCGTCAGAACGGAACCAAATATCAGAGTTGCACCTAGATAGAAAAAGGCGCGCAGCACTCGCATTCAAAGACTCCTTGTCCGGGGGTCTGATCACCTGCGGGGAAAACGAGGTGCCATTTTCTTACCGACATCCACCGCCGTCAAGCGATAGTTCTAATTGCCATTGAAAACACCCTGCCAGTTCAATATGATTCCGCACCTTGCACTCCGGCTCGATGCGGACTGAATCCGGCGAAAACGCTCCGGCCATTCCCTCTGACGGCTCACACCTCCGCCAGATTGGCTTCCTCCCTCTCCTCGCGCTTTTTTACGGTTACACCGCCGGCGGCCCTTTCGGTTACGAAGGCATCTTCCACGACTCCGGTCCCGGCATGGCCATCGTGTTTCTCGCCTTTGTTCCCTTCTTCTGGAGCATCCCGATTTCTCTCGCTTCCGCCGAGCTCAACAGCATTTTTCCAGTAGAAGGAGGCTTCTACCGCTGGAGCCGCGCTGCCTTCGGTGATTTCTGGGGCTTTCAGTGTGGCTGGTGGAATTGGACCGGCACATTTCTGCTCAACAGTCTCTACGGCGTGCTGGTGATGGATTACCTTAGCGAATATCTCCCCTGGCTCACTGGAAATATAAAATGGGCAGGCGCTTGCCTCGTCCTTTGCCTTCTTGCTTACCTAAACGCGCGCGGCATTCAGATCGCCGGATGGCTTTCCGTAGCTTTGCTGGTCGCGGTTTTCATTCCAGTAGCGTGGCTTTGTCTCGTCTCGCTATTCCATCTGCATTACAACCCCATGCTTCCGTTCGTCCCGCCCGGCCAGCCGTTGGGTGCAGTCTTCGGCAGAGGCTTAGCCCTCGCCATGTGGAATTACGCCGGATACGAGCAGCTCTCCAGCATGACCGGCGAGATGAAAAATCCGCAGAAAACTTTCGTCCGCATCCTCGCCTGGAACACGCCGATGAACATCCTCACTTACATTCTGCCGACGACACTCGCTCTCGCCGTCCTCGGCAATTGGCAGGAGTGGCGAACCGACTACATCGTCACCGCTTCCCGCCTGATCGGCGGCCCGGTCCTCGGCGCAGCCATGCTGATAGCCGCCATGATCGGCACGCTCTCGCTTTCCAATAGCACCATTCTCTACACCACGCGCATCCCCGCCACCATGGCGCAGGACGGCTACTTGCCCGCGTGGCTCGGCAAAATCCATCCGCGTTTCGGCACACCCGTGCGCGCGATTGCTGTGTCCGCTTTGGTGTATTGCGTTCTTGCGAAGTATCCCGTGGAAGACCTGGTGAACATCTACATCTGGACCCGCATCGCCACCACTCTGCTCACTCTTCTCGCCGCGTGGCGCATGCGCCAGAAATTGCCCAACGCGCCGCGCAGTTTCCTGATCCCCGGCGGCGCCGCTGGCATCGCTTATGTCCTGATTTTCCCCGCGATTTTGTGCGCCGTGAAGGTTTACTACAGCGAGCCGCTCGTCCTGCATTGGGCTCCCCTACTGCTCGCGTCCGGTCCCGTCGTGTACGCCATCCTGCGCTGGGGCTTCCACATGAAGCCTGCCGCCGAGCCTGCGGCCTTGCAGTAGCTTGCCATTCCGAGCGCAGGAAGGAATCCGTTCTCTTTTCCTCAAGCGAAGGAATATAGGCTTATTTCGTGGCACCCACTTTTTCCGACACTGTCTTCGCCTGGAGGAAAAGCAGCAGATAATCTTGCCCGCCGGACTTTGAATCGGTCCCGGACATGTTGAACCCGCCGAACGGATGCGCACCTACCAACGCGCCGGTGCATTTTCGGTTCATGTACAGGTTTCCGACGTGAAATTCCTCTTCCGCGCGCTCTATTTTCTTCGGGTTCTGCGAATAGACCGCGCCAGTCAGCCCAAATTCGCTGTCGTTGGCCATCGATAGCGCCTCGTCAAAATCCTTGGCCTTGGTAACCGCCAGCACCGGCCCGAAAATTTCTTCCTGAAAAATTCGCGCCTTTCGGTCAACGTCAGCGATCACCGTTGGCTCGATAAAATATCCGTCGCCGCCCGTGTGTTTTCCACCCGTCATCAAACGCCCTTCTTTCTGCCCTTGGTGGATGTATCCCAGAATCGACGTCATCGCCGCCTTGTTGATCACCGGCCCCATGTAATTGGTCGGGTCCTCTACCGGTCCTACCTTCATTTTCCTCACGCGTTCCACCAGCTTCTCCAGAAATTCGTCGTAAATCTTTTCCGCCACAATCGCGCGCGAACAAGCCGAGCACTTCTGCCCCTGAAATCCAAACGCCGAGAGCGCCACGCCTTCCACCGCCGCATCCACGTCCGCTTCTTCGTCCACAACAATCGCGTCTTTGCCGCCCATTTCCAGCACCGTGCGCTTAATCCATTTCTGCCCCGGCTGCGCCTTTGACGCTTGTTCGCTGATCCGCAATCCGGCTTCCTTCGATCCCGTGAACGCGATGAACCGCGTCTTCGGATGCGTCACCAGTGCTTCGCCCGCAGTTCCGCCCGGCCCGGTGAAAAAGCTCACCACTTCGCGAGGCACTCCCGCTTCGTACAGAATATCGATGAAGATCGCCGCAATCGTCGGCGAATCGCTCGACGGCTTCACGATCGCCGTGTTTCCCGTCACGATCGCCGCTACCGTCATCCCGCCCATGATCGCCGCCGCAAAATTCCACGGCGGGATAATCACGCCTACGCCCAGCGGAATGTACTTCATGAAATTTTTCTCGCCGCGCATCGGGGTCAGCTTTTGCGGCTCGCCCAGACGCATCATTTCGCGCCCGTAGTATTCGCAGAAATCAATCAGCTCAGCGATGTCCGCATCCGCTTCCGGCCAACTCTTCCCCACTTCGTAGCACAGCCAGGCGTCCAGCTCGTATCTGCGCTTGTGCAAAATGTCCGCCGCGCGATACAAACATGCCACGCGCTCGGCCACCGGCACTCGCTTCCATTTCTCAAATGCACGGTCCGCCGCCTCCACCGCCTGATTGGCCATCTCCACGCTGGCCTTCTGAAAAATTCCTATGATCTCTTCCGGATGCGACGGGTTGATGGACTTGATCTTGTCCGTCGTGGTGATCTTTTTCCCGCCGATCACCAGCGGATACTCGCGCCCGAACATCCCCTTCACCTGGCGCAGCGCGTCTTCCATCGCTTTGCGGTTTTCCGGCTTGGTGAAATCGATGAACGCTTCGTTCCGAAACTCCCCGCGCTCCAGCGTTGTCTGCGGCGTCGCCGTTGATGTCATTGCTCACTCCTCCCCAAATAATCTTGCGCTGATTTGTCCACTCATTGTATCGCGCCGCCGACTGTGCCCACAACACCGAGCAGGCTGCAACATCGTTGACTCACCTGCTGGGGCGACCTAAGATGAACTTCGTAAGAATTCCTGCAGTCGGAGGATTTATCAATGCCCTGTCGTCGCCAAGAAAGAAAAAGAATCAAGTTGGCTCTCTGGTGTTGCCTTGCTCTAGCCTTAATTGCATCGAGCTGCGGCCAGCAAACGCCGCCGGACACCCGGGCTGCGGATGAAAGCGCTATTCGCGCTCTGGACGCTCAGTGGGAGAAGGCCGCTGCTGCCAGAGACGTGGACGGCACTGTTTCATACTACAGTGATGACGCCTCTCTGCTGGCTCCCAACGCTCCCATCGCCGGCAACAAGCAGGCCATTCGTGCCGCTTGGGCCTCGCTTCTCGGCCCTGACGTTTCCTTGTCTTGGCAGGCAAACAAAGTCGAGGTCTCGCGTTCCAGCGATCTGGCTTACATTGTGGGCGTCTATCAGTTGGCGATGAAAGACCCCCACGGCAAACCCGCGACGGACCAGGGCAAATTCGTAGAAGTTTGGAAAAAACAGGCGGACGGCAAATGGAAGGTGGTTGCCGACATTTTCAATTCCGACTTGGCGCTGCCGGCGCCCCCGGCACCTGCGGAAAAAAAGGCAAGCCGCCATCGTCACTCGAAAAAAAGGTCCCGCCGAAATTCCGGGTCGAGCGAGAATTAGTTAGCAAGGATCGTGCTGTGTTCGGATCTTGTCCCGCTCTCTGCGCGGACGTTTCTGCGCGGGTCGAGGACCCTTCTCAATGAGGATCTTGAGTTGGCGCAAGAAGGGCACGGAATTCGGGCGTGTCGCGGAAACTGGCGAAGGCGGCCTCGTCCTTGAGCCACGCGGAGAGTGCTGCTGGGTCTTTGCTTTTTTCTTTTGCCCGGCGAAGAGCTTCGAAGGCGCCTTTGCGGTCGTTATCCAAGGCGCGCACGGCCGCTACTTGGCACAGCCCCCACACGGAGTCAGGTTCCGCACCAGACGCCAGCTCAAAATAAGCGCGCGCGTGCGAAATGTCCTTGGCATCAAGACGCTCTTGCCCGGTCTCCATAGCTCCCACAAAAATACCCTCCAAGGTGCGCCGGAGGACGCGGAGCTCCTGCGGATTTTTCTCATGCTCCGCGCGATTGCGCAGGTCGGAGATTTCCCGCTCAACGTCCCAGCGCGAATTGGAGTGCGGCGAATCCTGACTCAGAGCCGCCAGCCCTGAAGAAATATCCGCACTCAGTCGCGCTTGTTCCGCGAAGTCCTGCTGCTCGCGTTTCGCGCCATCGCGAACACCCTTCTCTTTTTCCAAAGCGGCGGCGCGCTCGCGAAACGCCGTAGCGTCGCCCAAGTCGTCGAACGTATCTGCATCCTGCCGATAATCCTTCCAGCTCGCGTACATATCTCCGGCGGCTTCGAGAGCTTTCGCGCGCTTCTCAGCTTCGGCGGCTTGGTCTTTCACGAAAGACACATCGTGATCTTCGCGGCCTTGCTTCATCGCGATCAGACGTAACCAAGCTAGCGCTTCGTCCATGACGCTTGCGGGCGCCCATCCGTGAGGGCCGTCAAACCGGCGAAACGTATGAGTGTAATGGAGCGTCCCGAGCTTGGCGTCAAGCTCCACGACTTCGCCATAGTTGAAATCAAAAGTGCCTGCCGTGCCGAACACGGAGAAATTCGCTCCCGCCAACGGAGGGGACGAAGGCGAGAAGCCCGCGCTGTTCAAGAGCACACCTGCGGCACACTTGCATGTTTGTGCCAGCAGGGACGCAAAACGAGCTCCGCCCGAAAGCCCCACGAAATAAATCCGGTTGCCGTCAATCGAAAGGCGCGCACGCGTGTCTTGCACCATCGCCTGCGCCGCTTCGGCCGACGCTTTCCACGGTCCATTTTGCGAATTGTTTGAGCCGGCCACGATGTAGCCGTAGCGTTCCGCCGCGTCCTTCATCAATTCCACCGGCATGCTTCCGCGGGCGCCCGGATCGAATGCATAGACAACGGGCCAGCGCTTTTCGCTAGTGTAATGAGAAGGAATGTAAAGCGCATAGCTTTGGCCCGGCTGCGTGGCGCAAGAAACTTTCGGAATGACTACGCCAGTCTGTAAATCCTGCGGCGCGGGGCTAGGCGTCGCGCTCTGCCCCGCTACGGCTTGAGCAGATAAGATAGCCCACGCGGCGCAGAGGATAGCGAGCTTAGACATGGAAATAGTATAGATGCGGCAAACCCGCAGAAGGGATACCGTGCCAAGAATTCTCCCACCCGGCCGATATGATACGCTCACATTAAGATGTCAACTTCCTCAATCAGCGCGCGATTCCGGAGTGGGCAAGTCGCCTTCAGAAAATCTAATGGACGATATCTGGCGCTGCTTTTTTTGCTGCTCTGCTTACCTTGTTGGGGCAACTACAAAACCTCCGGGCCTCCCGCAAAAGCAGACCGCATTGTCATCGAGAAGTCGGCCCGCACCATGACGCTTATGCGGGACGGCAAAGTTCTGAAAGCATACAAGGTGGCGCTCAGCCGCGAACCCACAGGTGCGAAGGAACGGGAAGGCGACCATAAAGTACCTGAAGGCGAGTACGTGATCGACTCGAAGAATCCGCACAGCCGTTTTCATCTTGCTCTTCATATCTCTTACCCGAATGCTGTCGACAAGGAACGAGCGCGCAAGTTGGGCGTGAAGCCGGGGGGTAATATCGAAATCCACGGTCTCGACAGCAAATACGCATGGGTCGGCAGTCTGCAACGCCAGGTGGACTGGACTGACGGGTGTATCGCGGTGACAAATTCTGAAATCGAGGAAATCTGGCCGCTGGTCGCAGTCGAAACACCCGTAGAGATACGTCCGTAAAGCGTTTTTGTGTTTAGTATTTTACTTGCGGATGTATTTCAGGATTTCGCGGGCGGCGTTGTGGCCGGATGCGCCGGTGAGGCCGTTGCCGGGATGCGTACCGTTGCTGCAGAGGTAAAGCCCAACGACGGGAGTTGCGTAGCGCGCCCATCCTAACAGCGGACGCATGGTGAAAATCTGATCGAGCGACAACTCTCCGTGGAACGGATGTC
>Ga0302177_10001568_pt1 | contig 16387 bp, 15 predicted proteins | sample I_Palsa_E1_2_FD_198780 | JGI IMG/M metagenome (GOLD analysis project Ga0302177, IMG submission 198780) | Peat permafrost microbial communities from Stordalen Mire near Abisko, Sweden - I_Palsa_E1_2 | ecosystem: Environmental > Terrestrial > Soil > Palsa > Peat permafrost | place: Sweden... | reverse complement strand
CGCTTTTCGGCTCGTATCATCGTAGTACCTCAGTCTGTTTCGGCAAATTCGAATGATCTCATCAGGCGTCTTTTCGGTTTTCTTGGCAAAGACAGCCAAGGTCAGGATGGCATCGGCATCAAGACGGTACATCAACCGCCGCGTTCGGCCCTCGTCATTGACTCGCTGCTCATGGCACCGAGCCGCGAGCGCGGAATGCTCAGCTTCTCACCTCGCTGCAGGCGCCGGAGCAGAAAGCCTGTCTCGATTCGAGCCGTCTTGGAGCCACACCAAGGCACATTCATGGCACACCCAATCTGAGCTCGACACATTCTCGGCACCCGCGGCAGCGATCACCGCGCTCGCATTGCCGGCATCCCCCCGCGTACTACAATGTAATACATGGCTACCATTACGCTGCGAGTCCCCGACGAGCTGGACGAGGCGCTCGAACGGCAAAGCAGTGCCGCAGGCGTCTCCAAGAGCGATCTTGCTCGGGAAGCCCTGCGCAGGTTCCTGGCAGTGTCAGAGTTTCAGCGCTTGCGCGCGAAGCTGGTACGACGGGCTCAGGCCCAAGAGGTACACACAGACGACGATGTGTTTCGCGTCCTTGACAGGTCGTGAAGGTTGTTCTCGATTCCTCGGTCCTGATCACCGCCTCGATCAGCCGGGCCGGCGTGTGTGCCGAACTCCTCGAGGACGTGCTGACGCAGCATGAGCTGATGATTTCCGACTTCATTGCCCAGGAACTCGGCCGCAAACTTTGCGATAAGTTCAACTTCCCCGAAAGCGAAGTTCGTCAGCTGCGCCGCCTCTTGGTGAGGATGGCGACCACGGTCGTGCCCACTGACCTCCCGGCCAGAGTTTGCTGTGACCCGAGCGATATTCCAGTTCTCGGTACCGCTGTTGCGGCGGGCGCGTCCGTCTTGGTTACTGTGGACAAGGACCTCCTCGCCCTCGGCGAGTTTCAGAGTATCGCCATTATCGAGCCGGGAGAATTCGGGCGGCGGACGACCGGCTGAGATGGGACTGCGCATCCTTGCAAAAATCCGCCGGGAATTTGGTTTGTTGAACCTCGCTCCAGACCTAGCGGCTCAATGACCGAAATTGGCAGCAGGGTTCTGGTGTATCCGCGGATAACAGCCTTAACTCGGCCGCTGAAGCGCCTCGGGTCACTCTCGTCGGCGACGGGACACGGCTCGAAACAAGGCATTTGGAATTCTCCGCGTGGGGGTCTTCTATCTGCCGGGGAGTATTCACAGATCGGAAATCCTCAGATGCACCAAAACCTCCTGGCGCTGGTGTGGCTGCATGTCGTTGCGGTCGGATATTTACACTTTGTAAGGAGCGATAGTTTGGTTGGCCCGATGTTGACCGGAAAGAAAAACTGGGCGCACGTGCCGGAGGGCATTACCATCATTTTCGCTCATCCGGCGCTGGCACTGCTACTGGCTTCCTCCGCACTGGTGGCGTGGATACTTCTCTGAACGGGGACCAAGAATGAAAAGACTGTTCCGCGGAATTTTCCTGTGCTTGACTGGGTTTATTGGCCTTGGGCCGCAGGCGTTGGCGCAGGAGCTGCATTTCTCGATGGACAGCAAATTCCTGACGCCCCCGACCGGCATGGCGACCGTCGGAGATTCCCATGGTGATATCGCCGTCTCACCCTTAGGTGAGATCTATGTCAGCGTGCAGGGTGGCGACCATGCCGGCATCCAGGTGTACAGCGCCAACGGCCGCTATCTCCGCAATGTACCCGATGCGCCCACAGATCTTCATGGCTTCATCATTACACGCGGCACGGACGCAAAGCCCTACATATTTGGGGTGAGCCGGTTGACACAGCAGATCGTTCAGATTGCATTGGACGGAACGAAAGTTCTGACCATCCCCGCAACCTCGGTGCCCGATCAGTATCAAAATCATGACACGGGCAAGCCAGCCACGAATCTTACCGGCATCGCCGTCGCGCCCAATGGCGACATCTATGTCACTGACGGCTATGGCCTGGACTTTATCCACCGCTTCGACAAATTCGGACACTATATCGCCAGCTTCGGAGGCAAGGGCGCTCCCTGGAATTTCAACCAATGCCACAAGATTGCGGTCGATACCCGTTTTAGCCCGATTCGGCTGTTATGCACCGATCGACGCCACAACCGACTGGTGCATATGGATCTCAATGGCCACGTGCTGGGGACGTTCGCGGAGAATCTTCGCCTGCCGAGCGCCATGGCGATTTATGGTAACGAACTCGCGGTGGCGGAGCTTGCCGGGCGAGTCACTGTGCTGGGACGGGACGGCCAGGTCCTGGCCACCATTGGTGAAAATGATAACGCGAACGAAATATCGACCAACAAGGCGCCACCGGAAACCTGGCGCGAAGGTTTTTTCTATGCGCCTCATGGCATCGCGTATGACGGAGCAGGCAATCTGCTGGTATGCGAGTTCAACGAATGGGGCCGGATTAGCCGTCTGACGCGACGTTGATTGGTGCTGTCCCGGACAGTTCGAGTGGAACGGCAATTTGATGCAAGGCCGGCACGAGCCGCTGGTTTCAGTGGAATTGTGGGAGAGCGTGCGGGGCGTGATGGTCGGCCGCTTGGTGAGGAAGCACCGCCGGATAACGCACGACTTCACCTATTCGCGAGGAGCGTCCCAACGCAAACCGGCTGCCGCGGATAGTCGAGGAGGTTCTGTTGTATCTAAAGTATTTGGAGCTGAAAGGACGCGCTGGCGCGCCGAAGACCGACAGGCCACGAATTACAAACGCCTGATTTCACGGCTTTTCGCGGCTGACGAGAGCAAGCCCAAGTGCTTCAGAGATCGAATTGATGAGCAGTTCCGGAGAGGAAAGCATCAAGCAACGGCAACCGCTGCTCGGCCTGACTGCTTGATGCATTGAGCAGATGGTTCGACGCCGAGAGAGCGGTCTTCACGCTCGCTACGCGCTGGCGGAACGGTTGGCCTTCCCTCGCGCTCAGAAATGGAACGCGAGGTCCGCGCCGACCGTCCATCCGGCGATGTTCGGGCCCCGGGGGTAGGATCCACCGATCCCGATCCACTGACATTTCCAGAGCGGATTGAGGTAATCGAGCACCAGGCGTCCGTGGATCTCGTTAATGTGCTGCGTGTCGAGCCCGACGTTGAGTCCGCCAACGAGGTCGGTCCGGCTGCCATAGCCGCCCGTATGCAGCTCGTGACCAAAGAGCTTTCTGCCCAACGGCACGTCCACATCGATCTTGGTGTCGAGCGATCCCGAGTTCCCATTCAGGTTCACACTCGGATTGGAGCTCCAGAGCATGACCGGCCGCCGCGTCAGCTGGGGTTCGCACTTCGGCAGCAGGACGCCCGATCGCCGGTTGCGCGTCGATCCGCCTTTCCGAAGGTCTTGGATCGAATCGAGTCCATGGATCGCCGCCTCACCTTAGCAGAAGTCGTCCGGCTGATTGGCCGCCATAGAGCCACGCTGTTTCGCTGGAGACAACAGGGAAAGTTTCCGGAGAAACATCCCTTCGGGGGACGGCGTCAGTCAGACATCGAGCGCTGGCTGCGGCTTCAGCGCACGTCAATCTCCTCCCGTGCGCCCGACCAAAACCTAATCGCAGCACGGTGCCCTGAGATCACCAGCACCTTCCGTGGGAAACCGTCAAGAGAAATGGGCGAGCAAAGATCTCGAACGGCCGATCATCTGCTGCGATGGTTGACGCACGCGCGCCCGGCCATGCAGCATTAGCGATCGCACTAAACAGTTCAGTTCAATTGCAGTCCCACGAACGCAGTGATTCCTCAAGAACGGCGGTGCCATCCGGATGGCGCTCGTGGGGATGCGGCTGCTTGACTGCAGCGGCGCTGTGCGTCACGGCCTGCGCGGTGGGCCCGGACTATCACAAGCCAACGGTGCAGATGCCCGAGAGCTTCAAGGAAGGCGCCGACTGGCAGCGCGCGCAGGCCAATCCGCAGGGCGCGTTGTCGAGCACCTGGTGGGTCGAGTATCACGACGAGCAGCTGTCGCAGTTGGTCGATGCAGCCTTGCAGGCGAACCAGTCCATCGTTGCAGCAGAAGCCGCCTACCGGGTAGCGCAAGCTACTGTCTCAGCGAGCGTTGCGGCTCTTTATCCCACGGTCAGCGCGAGCCTGTCCGCCACGCGCAACGAGGGCGGCCCTGGAGCTGCAGCCACCGGAATTCCGGTCGGTGTAAGCCATGCCGTGACCGCCAGCGCCGCAGCCAGCTGGGAGCTCGACCTGTGGGGTCAGACTCGTCGCCAGATCGAGTCCAGCAAGGCCGGGGCGCAAGCCAGCGACGCCCAGCGCGCGGGCCAGCGCTTGTCGATCGCAGCCAGTGTTGCAAGCGATTATTTCGCGCTGCGCCAGACTGATATCGATATCGATTTTTTGAAGCAGCAGCAGCAGGTCAACGCGGACATACTGACGATGACGCAGGGTGGTTACGCTCAGGGTGCAGCGTCGGGCGATGACGTGCTGGTTGCTCAGGACACGCTGGAAGCGGTGATCGCGGCGTTACAGGCGACCCTGACCCTGCGCGAGCAGTACGAGCACGCCATTGCGGTGCTGGTTGGCGTGCCTCCCGGCGGTTTCTCGATTCAGCCGCGGCAGGATTATGTGTTTGTAACCCCAGCCGTCCCGCTTTCCCTGCCCTCTCAACTGCTGGAGCGCCGCTACGACGTAGTTACTGCCGAACGCATCGCTGCTTCTGCGAACGCGAAAATCGGAGTGGCGCAGGCTGCGTTCTTCCCGACCCTCGATCTTTCGGCGGAAGGTGGCTACCAGCACAACCAGTTCGCTCATTTATTCTCGCTACCCAACCGCTTCTGGACCCTGGGTCCAACCCTGGCTGAGACAATCTTCGACGGCGGAGCGCGGACGGCGGCAGTGCGCGAAGCACGCGCAGCCTATGACGAAGACGTGGCCAATTACCGGCAGGCGGTGCTGGCAGCGTTTCAAAGCGTCGAAGACAGCCTTTCGTCGTGGAATCACCTGCAGCAGCAAGCTCAGGCCTACACCAACATCTATCAGCGCAACCAGAAGCTGTTCGACAACACGCGCGCACAACAGGAGGTGGGTAGCGCGAGCGAGCAGAATCTGCTGAGTGAGCAGCTTACCCTGCTGCTGGCGAAGCAGAATCTGCAGGATACGCGAGCGGCACTCGCGCAGAGCAGCGTCGTATTGATCAAGAACCTCGGCGGGGGCTGGCAGTGGAATGAGACCCGGCAAGCTGCCGTGACCTCCACATCGATGGATCGACACAACCTTGCGGATCCGGCAGGCGGCCTCGCAGCGCAGTGAGCCGAGTGAATTGCACAGGTCCCGTGCCCAACCAATATCAAACAGGATGGGAGCTCACCCTATGAAGCCGGCATTGCGGGCGCTTTTGCCATGTCTTGGCCTGATCGCCCTGGTCGGCTGCGGTCGGGGCGGCGCGCCGGCCCCGGCGCCCCCGCCCCAGGTCGGCACGGTGACGGCCGAGCAGCAAACCGTCCCGCTGACGAGGGATCTGGTCGGCCGCTTGTCGGCGTACTTCAGCGCCAATGTTGTGGCGCGCGTCTCGGGTGTGTTGCTGAAGCGTGTCTACAAGGAAGGCGACGAGGTCAAGCAGGGCCAGCTCCTGTTCGAGATCGACCCCGCCTACTACCAGGCCATGCTCAACAACAACCTGGCCGCACTGGCGGAGGATCAGGCCACATACATCAACGACCGCGTGACGGCCGAGCGCGATCACAAATTGCTACCTATCGGCTCGGTGTCGCAGCAGACCGTGGATGACGCTGATGCGGCGGAGCGCAGCGCCGCCGCGAAGGTCCAGGCCGATCAGGCGGCTGTCCAGACCGCGCGCATCAATCTCGGTTACACCCGTGTAACCTCACCGATCGGCGGCATAGCCGGTCAGCAGCAGGTCACGCAGGGCGCCCTGGTGGGCAACGCCACCAGCGATACGGGCTCGGGTGGCACTCTCCTTACGACGGTTGAGCAGGTCGACCCGCTCTATGTGAACTTCACCATCAGCGCTGCCGACCTGGTGACTCTGCGGCAGGCGCAGAACGTCGAGTTGGCGCAGCAGAACGACACGCCAGTACACATTACTCTGCCCAACGGCAGGGCGTACGATCAGGCCGGCACGTTGGATTTTTCCGATGTCGCCGTAAATCCGACCACCGGCGCGGTGAGTCTGCGCGCCGTCGTACCGAATCCGAAGCATCAGTTGCTGCCGGGCATGTACGTGACGCTGAAGGTCACTCTCGGCCAGCAGAGCGGTGTGTACCTCATCCCTCAGGAGGCACTCCAACGCGACACGGTCGGCGCCTATGCGTTGGTTGTCGGCCCGCAAGGCAAAGTGCTGCGCAAGAATGTAAATGCGAGTGACAGCTACGGCAACGACTGGATCGTGACCAGCGGCCTCGAACCCGGTGACCAGGTGATCGTCTCGGGGCTGCAGGGCGCCCGCGAGGGCGGTCAGGCCAAAGGGGTTCCCCGCCAACCAGCACCACCCACCGCGAGTGCGTCGCGCGCCGCTAACCCCGCAGCGGCGGGTGCCAGAATCGCCGGCCGTAATCCGTAGGAACGCTTCCCGCATGCCGAATTTCTTCATCGATCGCCCGGTCTTCGCCTGGGTCATTCCCATACTCATCTGCCTCGCCGGCGTCATCTCGATGCTGAACCTGGGCATCGCGGCCTATCCGGATATCGCGCCGCCCCAAGTGACCGTCACGGCAACCTATCCGGGCGCCAGTGCCGCCACCATGGAATCGACGGTCACACAGGTGATCGAGCAGCAGCTCACCGGCCTCGACAATCTTCTGTATTTCACCTCGACTTCCAACAGCAACGGCACGGCAACGATCACTCTGAGCTTTGCGACCGGCACCAACCAGGACATCGCCGAGGTGCAGGTACAGAACAAGGTTGCCCTGGCGCAGCCCCTGCTACCCATCGAGGTGACCCAACAGGGCGTGGTGGTCGCAAAAGCCAGCCCCGACATCCTGCTGTTCGTGAGCCTGTCGTCACAGAATCCTTCGATCAACGCCGGGCGCCTGAGTGACATCTTGGCCTCGCAGATCCAGCCGGTCCTGGCGCGCATCAACGGCATTGGCAACACGTTCCTGCTTGGCTCGGAATACGCAGTGCGCATCTGGCTGGATCCCGACAAACTGCAGGGCTACGGGCTCTCCTCCAGTCAGGTGCTGAATGCGATCAGCGCGCAGAACGCACAGTTCGCGACCGGCTCCCTCGGCGCGGACCCCGCCGTCAAAGGCCAGACCTTCACGGCCACGGTGTCCGGCGACACTCTGTTCTCATCCCTGCAGCAGTTCAACAACATCATCCTGTTCACCAGCAGCGAGGGCACGACGGTCCGCCTGAGCGATGTCGCCCGCGTCACCTTTGGAGGACAGAGCTACGGCAGTTCCGCGGTCTGGGACGGCAAGCAGGCGGGCGGCATGGGCCTGTTCCTGCTGCCCGGCGCCAACGCGCTTGCGATCGCGAAGTCGGTCAAAGCGCAAATGGCGCTGATCGCTAGGGATTTACCGCCGGGTGTGACCTGGGACGTGCCTTATGACACGACACCGTTCATCACCGCTTCCATCACCGACGTGGTGAAGACCCTGCTCGAGGCGATCGCCCTAGTGTTCGCGGTCATGTTGATCTTTCTGCAGAACCTACGGGCCACGATCATTCCGACGCTGGTGATTCCCGTAGCGCTGCTGGGGACCTTCATCGGGCTGTCTCTGCTGCACTTCTCGATTAACCTGCTCACGATGTTCGGCATGGTCCTGGCGATCGGCATCGTCGTGGATGATGCCATCGTGGTGATAGAAAACGTCGAGCGCATCATGGACGAGGAACACCTTGAACCCAGGGAGGCCACACGCAAGGCCCTGGGCCAGATCACCGGGGCGATCATCGCGATCACGGTGGTGCTGGCTGCGGTGTTCGTGCCTTCGGCCCTGCAACCCGGCGCAACCGGTATCATCTACTCGCAGTTCGCGCTAACGATCGCCGTGTCGATGGCATTCTCAGCCTTCCTGGCGCTCTCATTCACCCCCTCACTGTGTGCGACGATCCTTCGACCGCGCCAGGATGGGAGCAAGAAGAACGTCGCGTTTCGCTGGTTCAACCGCGGATTCGAATGGGTCGGCCGTACCTATGTCGGCCATATCGGCGCGGCAGTACGTCACGCGCCGCGCTGGATGGTGGTCTTCGCAATGATCGCCGTGCTGGCCGGGTTCTTGTACACGCGCCTGCCGACCAGTTTCGTCCCCGACGAGGATCAAGGCTTTATGCTTGCGCTGGTCAATCTGCCATCGGGCGCAACCCTGCAGCGCACCGATCAGGTCATGGGCGAGGTACGTGACAAGCTGCTGCACAGCGCGATCGGCCGGGACATCGCGGGCGTATTCTGTCCCGAGGGCTTCAGCTTCGTAGGGCAGAGTGAGAACGTCGGTATGGCCTTCATCAAGCTTGCTGACTGGAGTAAGCGTTCCAAAACGGCCATGCAGCTCATTCCCCAGGCAGACAAGATCCTACACGGCATCACCGACGCCCAGATCTTCGTGGTGAACCTGCCCACCATTCGCGGCCTGAGCCAGTTCGGCGGTGTTGACATGTATCTGCAGGCACGCGCCGGCCAATCGCGCGCGCAACTGACCGCGGCCCAAAGAGCCCTGCTCGACGATGCGGGTAAGAGCTCCGTGCTCACCGGTACGCGTGCCAACTCACTGCCTGAGGCGCCGCAGCTGCGGATAGCGGTGGATCGGGTACAGGCGGAAACGATGGGTCTGTCACTCAGCGACGTCTATCAGGCCATTCAACTGCAGTTGGCACCCAACTACATCGATCAGTTTACCTATGGGGGACGTGTCAAGCGTGTTTATGTACAGGCCGATGCACCCTTTCGCGGCGGCACCGATGCATTCCAACACATATATACCCCGAGTGGAGTCAGCAGCGCTGCCACGGGCGCGGCCAGCTCCGCCAGCCAGGTCGCCAACGCCAGCGGCTATCTGACGCAGATCAATCCCTCAGTCAGCAATACGTCGATCAGCCCGTACAACATGGTCCCGCTGTCCAGCGTAGTCAAAACGAACTGGGGCGTCGGGCCGCAGGCGCTACCCCGCTACAACGGCTATTCCGCCGTCGAGATCGTAGGCAGTGCCGCCTCCGGCTATTCCACGGGCCAGGCCATGCAGGTGTTGCAGAACATCATCAACAAATCCCTGCCCGCGGGTTTTGCCTCGGATTGGACCGGACAGTCCTATCAGGAGGTTCTGGCTGGCAATTCTGCCACGCTGCTGATGGTGCTCTCGATCGTCGTCGTGTTCCTCTGTTTGGCCGCGCTGTATGAAAGTTGGTCGATTCCAGTCGCGGTGCTCCTGGTGGTGCCGTTGGGCGTTCTCGGCATGCTGGCGTTGTGCAAGCTGAGTGGCATCCCCAACGACATATACTTCAAGATCGGACTCGTCACAGTGATCGGCCTGGCGGCAAAGAACGCGATCCTGATCGTGGAGTTCGCGGTCGACGGGCAGGCAAAGGGCATGACTCTGTTCAACGCAGTGGTTGAGGCCGGCAAGCTGCGATTGCGCCCGATCCTCATGACGTCGATGGCTTTCATCCTCGGTGTACTCCCGCTGGTCCTCTCGAGCGGCGCGGGTGCTGCCTCGCGCCATGAGATTGGCACGGGCGTGATCGGTGGCATGTTGTTCGCAACCTTCCTCGGTATACTTCTGATCCCCGTCTTCTACGTTGCCGTAAGACGCGTGCTGGGCGACAAGCTGGACGAGGTAGCGGCCGAGCCGCGTCAAGGGAGTTAAGAACGGGATCTCCTCCGGCGCGCGTCGCTTCTCTTCTGCGCTACCGCAGACATCAGTCGGACGGGCTTGGTTTTCTGCTGGGAACTGGTGCATAACGGGCGCTCGAAATTGGGGCCTCGAAGCGTTTCCAGGGCCTGACCGCAGACTTTAGATCCACCTCTTGGCGAAGTGCTACGCGAGCGCTCGATCCCAGAGCTGCTTTAGCGACCCGAAATTCCGATATCGACGCCGCCCGAGCGAGAATTGCCTCTTGCGAATCCGATGGGGCAGCTCGATGCCGGCTAATGTAATGGCCGCACTCCCGAAAGACTTGAAGCCTCCCATGGAGGCGCGCACCGGCGTTTGCTTGCCCGATGATCCTGCTCAATAAGATTATTGAGGTATGAGCTAGTTCTCACCTCAACGTACTTCCACTTCGGATCCTCCCGCCGCAGAAGTCGAAGGGCTAGATGGCTCTGCCTGTAGCCATCGAGCGTGATCTTGCGCGGCCACCGCGGCAAACTCCTCGAAAGGGCTTTGCGGAAGAATGCTTGCGCAGCGGCGATGCGGCGATGCGGCGATGCGGCGATGCGGCGATGCGGCGATCCGGACGAGGCAGAAAATCCACCGTCTTGCCGTGCTTGTCGACAGCCCGATAGAGGAATTTCCATTTGCCGCGAACGTCGATATAAGTCTCATCAACTCGCCAAGACGTATTCACGGGTCGTGCGAAGCGATTCCATCGCTTCTCGAACTCCGGCACGTAGCGACTCACCCAACGAAGAATCGTAGTGTGCGATACAACAATGCCGCGCTCGGCCATCATCGCCACGAGATCTCGACAGCTCAACCGGTAAGTGATGTACCAACGGACGCACAGTTCGATGATCTCGGCGTCGAAGCGGCGACGTCGGTAAATAGAATTCCGGACTATGGGCTTCGTCATTTAGGCGCCTCGTGGGCGCCTAAATTGTACCGTGGAGCCCGCTAATGCAACGGAACTCCCCTCTTCCCAGGCTCACCACGGGTAGAGTCGACGACTGGCGCGGTGATGGTAGGTGCCTCTCAACTGTTGCCGCCCCTTTCGTCTGGCGGTGTCGCAATCGAGGCACCTTGATTCCGTTTCCAGTCGCCGCTCATCGAACCGGACATGCGGGACCGCATCCGGCTCTCGGACAAGGTCTCAGGCCTTCGTTCTCGGAAGTTCATGCGCGCACCGTGATGAGTTCAACGAGCCCCAACGTGTCATAGAGATACTCGTCCGGGAACCGGCTGGCTCCCGAGTTGTGCACCTTGTGCTTATCGCATAACCACCGGCGTAGCCGTCGAGGCGCGTACTGGTTGATCGTCCGGTAAGCTTTCCCGGTCGGGCCGAGACTGAAGTAGTTGCCCCACCCAAGTAGCTTCCGATTGATCCGCCGTACCATCTCGTCGGCCTCCAGCCACACTATTCTTCGGTCGGTCGCCTCCCGGATCGTCCCGATGAGACGCTGCACGCTGCGCTTGGACGGCCACTCGCACAAGTATGCGCGGCCAGTCTGCGGCGAGTAATAGCGCCCGAAGCTGTAGCCCAGAAAGTCAAATCGCTCCTGCGGCAGGTAGCACACGCGCGTCTTGGCTTCGTTGACCGTCAGCTTCAGCCGCCGCATCATCTCGCGCATCTCGGCGAGTGCCTCATCGACATCGCCTTTGCAGCAAATGACGTAGTCGTCGGCGTACGAGACGATCCTCGCCTTCAGCCTGCTCTCCACTCCGCGCTGCTTCCAGCCCAGCACAAACCGGCGCATGTATAGATTACCGAGGAGCGGCGAAAGCGGAGAGCCCTGCGGCACCCCGCGCCCACTGTCCTTGCACGGCGTCGTTCGTCTCTTGCCACCTCTGCCGTCATCTTCCTCTACCGGGGCGATCAGCCACATCTTGATCAGATGCAGCAGGTCTTGGCTGACCGTAGAGACGGCCCGATTGAGCCGCTTGGCGATCACCCGCAACGAATCCTCGGCAGCGAGCCCTCGAGATATCTCCTCGCGCTCAGTGAATCTCAACACTCTCGCAGAGCGTGTCCTTCGCACGGGAGCAATACCGCCGGAGGCTTCCAGCACGCGATTGATGTTGGCAGAACGCTGCCCCAGCGCTCCTATAATCCCGAGGACAGACTCTCCGGCCTTATATCGCCGCCAAAACTCTTCGCGCTGGGCAACTGTGATCGTCGAATGACGTCCGGATCTCATGCCAAACACCTCCTAGCCCTAGATTAGCTGGAGTGTTTCGCCGACCCATTGAGAGCACCTTACCCATGTAACCGGAATACACCCTTGATTTGGTGTGGCCAGGGGTGGAATTGAACCACCGACACGCGGATTTTCAGTCAGATAACGGTGGTTCTAGGGGTTTATCAATCAATCACTTGCAGCGCTTGCCACCCCTCTCCCCAGGCTCACCACGGCACATTTACGGCACACCCAATTTGAGTTGGACACATTCTCGGCACAACGGTTCTTTGGGACGTCCCTCATAATAACTGGGTGTTATACTCACTTTTAAAGTTGTGTATAAGTAATTATACTCACATCGCACAGTGAGTATAAAGGGCATTGCCATGCCAGCTCCCTCGCTCGTGATTCAGACGACCTATGCCGAACTATTAGAGCGCTGCGCATCTACAGCCTTTAGCGACGCCTTTCCGGAAGACGGTACGTTTACCTCGAAGCTGATAAAGGAGCGGCGCTATTGGTACTTTCAGGTCCGCACGCAAGAGGGACGGGCACAGCGTTACGTCGGGCCAGAGTCGCCGGAATTACTCCAAAGAATCGAACACCATAGGCTTGCGAGAGACGATGAGCGCGAACGTCGCGCATTGGTCTCTACACTAGTTCGGTCGTTCGGACTTCCATCCCCAATCTCCAAGATAGGAGATATTGTCTCAGCCCTTCAGAGGGCTGGTATATTCCGGCTCCGCGGTGTACTCGTCGGAACAGTGGCATATCAGTGCTATCCGGCCATTCTAGGTCAGAAGCTCCCAAGTGCATTGCTCCAAACGAGCGACGTCGACATCGCGCAGTTCACAAGCGTGTCCGTCGCGATGGAGGATCGTACGCCCCCCATGATTGAGATCTTGAGGGAAATCGACAAAACATTTCGTGAGGTTCCGCAGACCTCCAATCGCCGCCAAGAGACAAGCTATGTAGCCAGAGGCGGGCTGCGGGTTGACTTCGTGACGCCGAACGAAGGACCCGACACCGACGATCCTCGAGCACTTCCCGCTTTTCAAACTGCCGCACAACCATTGCGTTTCCTCGATTTCCTGATTTTCCGACCTGTGCCGGCAGTGGTATTGCATGGCCCCGGTATCTATGTGCAGGTGCCAGCGCCAGAGCGCTTTGCAGTTCACAAACTGATTCTCTCGCGCCGCCGACCGCCTGCCGTCGCCAAAAGGGACAAGGATCTCCGACAGGCGGAAGCGCTGATTGAGGTTCTTGTCGAAAGAAGGCCCGACGAACTCAAACTTGCTTGGCAGGAGGCGCATGATCGTGGCCCAACATGGCGGAAACTATTGTTAGGTGGAATGACCGGTCTCTCGCCGCACGCGCGCGATTTGACACTTAAAATCGTTGCCAGGCCACGCGACATCCTTCCTGGCATCGATTTGACCTTCAGTAATCCTCCCATTCGTTACGACTCGGACCGGGACGTCATCACATTCGACGGACAAACCCTCGGCGGCTCTGTTAGGTGCTCCGTTAGCCGTGAGGTGCTGGAGGACCACTTCAATGCCGACAATCGAGGCAGAGCAGGACGCATCGAAGCATTCCAGAAAAACCGCTCAAAGATCGAAGGTTTACTGCGGCTCAAATATCTGACGTGGCCGGTCGAAGAACCTGAATCTGTCCTACTAAGAACGATGGACGTTGAAGACCTTTCGAATTCGCTTGCCACTCGAGAAACCAAGAAAGGTCGTGCCGGCGTTAATGCCGAAGGTGAGCACTAGTCCGCATGGCAAGGTTGTTTCTCATATGAATTCGCCCCCGAGCGCTAAAACGGTTTCGAATACTCATCGAGTCACCTGCAAGGTAGTCTGCGTCCACTCGACGAACTGTTAGGCCGCCAGCTTCACCCTAGGCTTGAGTCCGGCCCGCGATGCCAGACGAACGAGCATGTCCAGACTGAACTGTCCGATCTTGCCGCGCTTGATATCGGACACCCGGGCCTGTGTGATGCTCAGCGCTTTGGCGGCTTGAGTTTGAGTCAGGCCGCTCTCTTTCAACCAGCGTTCCAGTCCCATGAGCAGTGTCGAGCGCATAACCAGCTCGTCGGCTTCCGCCTTCGGAAACAGATCATAGAACACGCTACGGCCGGCAGGCGTCACATGACGGGGACCGTGTTCATCGTGTATCACTTTCTTGGCTCTCATGATTTCACCAGTATTGACTTAAATCGCTTCTCCGCCAAGTCCAAATCTTGTTGGCTTGTCTTCTGCGTCTTCTTTTGGAAGCAGTGCAGGACATAGATTCCCTCCGGCCGCGTCGCAAGATAAATGCAGCGGAAAGCTCCCGACGATTCCCGGACGCGAATTTCGCGCACCCCTGATCCCACCGTAGTCATGGGCTTCCAATCGTCAGGGTCCACACCTTCCTGCACTTGCTCCAGCTGATAGCCAATCTCGCGCCGCGCCGCTCTGGGAAAAGCCTTCAAATCTTCCCTGCTGCTGCCCATCCAGATGACTTGCTTCATCAGATCAAGTATGCACAAAATTGTATATGTATACAATTTGGCGCATAGATTACGGCGTCGTGCTCCTTTACCGTCTGATTCTGACGCTCAGGTGACATTATTTCCGCTGCTGGGATGTGGCCAGCTCGCACAGTAGTCATCGAATTGGGTGCTGGAATTGAACCACCGACACGCGGATTTTCAGTCAGATAACGGTGGTTCTAGGGGTTTATTAATCAATCACTTGCAGCGCTTGCCACCCCTCTCCCCAGGCTCACCATGGCACATTCCTGGCACACCCAATCTGAGCTCGACACGTTCACGGCACAGCAGCACAGAAAGAGCTCACGGCTTCTTCGCAACGACCTTCCCGTCCTCCCAGACGTAAAGCGGCGTGCCATACATGCGCGCGGTCTTGCGCGCATCCTTTGCCGCACGACGCAAGGCGCGTCCGACGCCCGCAGCAAAGCTCTGGGATCGACTTATCTTAGTTTGCGTCTTCGCCTTCATGGACTCTTCTCCAAGAGCTGCGGCCTACGACCAGAATTGTCATACACAGCCCAGCTATCGGCCAGAGGCTTAAATATTCGCTCAAAGTTCTCCCAACTTCTTGAGAACCTTCGAACAACATCACGCCGCGGCACGTCATGACCGCCCTGGCGCACGCGGGCGGCAATCCGCCGCAGCGCGAGTTGAATGCTCCGCAGTCTTAGATACACGATCTCGACGCGGTAGCCGGCACCCTTGCAGTCTCGAAGTCGCCGCGCGTAATTCAATCCACTGAGTGTCGTCTCGAATGCGAAATCTACTCTCTGAGCCGCGAGCCGGTCGATCTCCCGCAAGACTATCCGGGCAGCCGCAATTGCCGCCAACTGCGGCTTGAGTGGCGATAGCCCTCCGGCGATCAGGTCTGCGTTAACGAAGTAAACCATGCCTGCATCTTCGGGGAGGTATCGACGTGCAAATGTCGTCTTTCCGGCGCCATTTGGTCCCGCAATGACGATACAGCGAGGTTTTCGTTTGCGCTTTCGCATGTCGGAGTCTGAGCTACGCTTGCGTCCGAATTGCAGAGGAGTTGGCGGGTGCGCCTTCGCTTATGTCGTCGGGTCGGGCGAACTGTCTCCACTTATCAGCGTTCAGAGGGTTCTGCCTCTTGCCACTACATTTCTCACCTGTGTCTTCGTAGTCTGCGGCAGGGTGAAACTCGACCTTCACCGCCGGTTCAGTTCAGCACGCGCCTTCGCAAACGCTTCCTCCGCAGGAATTGGCTTCACAATGCCCGAGTCAAGCTCGCGGCTACGTCGCTGTGCCTCTTCGAGCCAAGCCTGCTCTACTCCGGGGTCAGGAGGGCCGTCGAGCTCCTCCACCAATGCGCGCAAGAGACGCTCTTGCTCATCAGGCTTCAATGCCCGAATCTCCCTCTCGATTTCCGCAACGGCACGTGCCATCCGATTGGACCTCTTTCTGGAAGAAATAAGTATAGCCCTTCTGATATGCGGTGCCGATGCACGTCGTTTCTGGGCGCCTGCACCCGTGTCCTGATCCAAAAAAAACAGCAACGCCGGATTAGCTAATCGCCGCGAGCGAGGTCAGCGCAATGCCGTACTGAATGAATGCGTCTGCCGCCATGGGCAGCAATCGTGTGACAAAAGCCGCCGTCAGGCTATCCTTCCTGCACTTCACTGGCGGATTCAAATGATGAGCGCAACACCATCTGATCTAACATGGCAATAGAAGGTGGTGCCAATGCTGAAGGAAGCACGTCCCGGCCTCACTGAGGAGCAGAAGGCCGACATGTTATCGCGCGTCAATCAACTTGGCGGGGGCGCGTCAATCATGATGGCAGAGGATCACGCGGCTCGAGGAGCATGCTGCAGTTGATTGTCGCTGGCAAGCTC
>Ga0302177_10001566_pt1 | contig 16398 bp, 15 predicted proteins | sample I_Palsa_E1_2_FD_198780 | JGI IMG/M metagenome (GOLD analysis project Ga0302177, IMG submission 198780) | Peat permafrost microbial communities from Stordalen Mire near Abisko, Sweden - I_Palsa_E1_2 | ecosystem: Environmental > Terrestrial > Soil > Palsa > Peat permafrost | place: Sweden... | reverse complement strand
TCGAATAGAGGCATCATGCAGCTGAATGATTTTTCAGGCCGAATTATAGGCCTAATCCTCAGCGCTAGGGAGTGACATTCATCACTTTTGGAATCCGCCGCAGCAACGCCCCCGGAATCGAACTCTGCCCATCGCAGCTTTCGCACTGGCGAGCCTCCTGCCGGGCTACCGCGCGCTCATGGCCTTTCCCGTTGACGCAGCCTGTTCATCCCATTTCTGAACATTTACACCCAACACGACGAGCCATAGCGTCAACGCGGCTTCCGAGAAGATGCCGAGGATCTCGATATAGATCGATAGATGGCGCACGACAATCAGGGGGAGATAGGCTAGCCACCCCAGGCCAGCGAGTGCCATGAGCACGCCAAGGACACGAGGCAGAAAGGTTGATTTGAAAATCAGGTGGCCGATCAGCATGCAATAGGGTCCAAAGAACAATAGCGGGCTGTCGGGGGATGAAGTGCGAGGAAAAAGTGCAAGGGTCATTACGGCGCATCCCGCCAAACTGAAGAGTGCCCCAATCAGAGAGGGTTCTATTCACGGGCTTGAACAAGAGATAGAGGAGCAGCGTCAAAACTACGTAACAGCCGGTAGCGATGAGATTTGTGGCATTGCCATAGGCAACAAGCTTGCGGCCCACCAGGATTTGCGCGAGGATCGCCGTCAAACAGTAAAGCAAGTAGACCGCACCGGTGGTCCTGGCCCTGGGATGCGACGATGTTTGCCGAATCCATTCCATCATTGCTTGTCATCTTAGCTGCCGCCCGGTCAACGCACTTACGCCGGATATCCGACGCCGTGGTAGGAGCCGCGGTCACGACAAGAACACGCGCTTGGGCGAAGTCTGCCTCGCAGTACGCGTCTGATCTGTTTCCTTAATTGCCAAAATCGCACACGGCTTAAATGTCACGGGGCGTTGCCCTGCCATCGTCAATCTGGGAATAACCTTCGATTTCTCTTGACAAACGGGCCAATACCATTTTACTCTATGCCTGTAGTAAAATGGCCTATGACGGAAACCGCTAGTCGCGATCTTTTCCCCGGCGCTCTCGAAATGATGATCCTCGAGTCGCTTCGCCGTCGGCCAGCTCACGGATATGCGCTGGTTCAGCACATCCAGCAGCGTTCCAACAATCTGCTCCAGGTGGAAGAGGGCTCGCTCTATCCGGCGCTGCAAAGGCTGCTCAAGGCCAAGCTGGTGAAGGCCGATTGGGGCGTCTCATCCACCAATCGCCGGGTGAGAACCTACCAGATCACCGCTTCGGGACTTCGCCATCTGGAGCAGCAGATTTCCAGCTTCGAGCGAATGTTCGAAGGCATAACACTGGTCCTCAATCCAGGGAGATCACCAGCGAATTAAGAGGTATTTCCGATGCATTGGATACCGAATATCTTCCGTCGTAACAAGCTCTACAACGACCTGTCCGAAGAAATACGCCTGCATGTGGAAGAACGCACGGAGCAGCTGATCCGGGAAGGCCTCAGCCCCCAGGACGCCGAACGGCAAGCCCGCCTGGCTTTCGGCAATCGAACGCTTGTTGCAGAGCGCAGCCGCGAGGTGTGGCAATGGCCTACGCTGGAGTCCATCTTAGCCGATGTGCGATTCGCGTTGCGCCAACTGCGGCGTTCTCCGGGATTCACAATAGCCGCAGTTCTCACGCTGGCCCTCGCCATCGGCGCCAACGCGGTCGTCTTCGGGATCATGGACGGCCTGATTCTGCGTCCTCTAAATGTTCCTGAGGCAGAGAGCCTCTACGGGACGCAATATGGGGATGGGAGCGGCTTCCAGGCATATCCCAACTACCTTGATCTGCGTGACCGCAACCGCAGCTTCGATGGCCTGGCAGCGTTCAATATGGTGTTTGTCGGATTGGATACCGGCAACGATCCCACCCTGGCCTCAGGCTTCGCAACCAGCGGCAATTACTTTGACGTGCTCAGGATTCATCCCTACCTTGGCCGTTTCTTCAACGCCTCCGACGAGCACGGCCCCAAAAGCGCGCCCTATGTCGTACTCAGCTACGCGTATTGGCACAGCCGTTTCCAGGAAGATCGCGCTGTGGTGGGCCGCACTATCCAGATCGACAAGCACCCCTTTACGATCCTCGGCGTAGCGCCCATGAAAATGGGCGGGACCTTGCTGTTCGTCAATCCCGATTTCTACATGCCGATTGTCAACCAGGAGCAGGCAGGCGCGGATAATACGCTCGCCTCTCGCTCGAATATCCACGGTATCTTTGAGGTCTTCGGACACCTGAAGCCGGGAGTGACTCCCGCGCAGGCAACGGCCGAAGTGAACTCCGTGGGCGCGGCTCTCCAAAAGGCCTATCCCAAAGAGGTCAGTCATAGAGACACGACTTTGGGACGGGAGGGCCTCACTTCCTTTGCCGGGCCGGTGCGTGAATTCGTTGCTGGCTTGATGCTGCTCGCGGGCCTGATCCTGCTCGCCGCATGCGCCAACCTGGGCAGCCTGTTTGCCGCGCGCGCCTCGGACCGCTCCCGCGAAGTTGCCCTCCGCCTCGCGCTAGGATCGAGCCGCACGCGCATCCTGCGGCAGCTCTTGACCGAAGCCATCCTCATCTCCCTCGCCGGAGGGGCGCTGGGCCTTGCTGGCAGCGTTGTGCTGTTGCGCAAGCTGAGTGTGTGGAGCCCCTTTCCTGGGGTTGCACTCCATATCCCTGTAACGCCCGATGCAAAAATCTACGCAGTTGCCCTGGTTTTGGCCCTGGTAAGCGGTTTCCTCTTTGGAATCGTTCCGGTGCGCCAGGTCCTCAGGGCCAATCCGTATGAGATCGTCAAAGCCGGATCGAACGCCAGAGGCAGCCGCCGTCTGACCGTCCGCGATGTACTGCTCGTTCTCCAGATCGCCGTTTGCGCCATTCTCGTTACCTCTTCGCTGGTCGCCGTGCGGGGACTGGTGCGCTCGCTGCACACGCATTCCGGTTTTGAGCCGGATAATGCGACGGTGATCAATGCCAATCTGGCCATGGCAGGTTACAGCGGCGACCAGGTGCTCCCCATGCAAAAGCGAATCATCGCCGCGATCGGGAGTATTCGCGGCGTTGAGCATGTGGGCCTGGTGAACAGCTACCCGCCGCTGGTCTACGGCGCGGCTACAGGGGCCAATATTTTTCGCGACGAGACTCGGGATCTCAAGCCATCGAATGTCGCAGCCATGCCTTTCAAGTACGACGTGTCTCCCGGCTACTTCGAAGCGGCCGGAACGGCCTTGTTGGCAGGCAGGGATTTCTCCTGGCGCGACGACAAAAACGCGCCTCCCGTCGCCCTGGTCAACCGGGAGTTCTCGCGCATCCTCTTCGGCTCCGTACCCAACGCGATGGGCAAATATTTCCGGCTCCAGGATGGAACGCGTGTCCAGATAGTTGGAGTTGTCGAAGACGGAAAATATCTCAGCCTCACAGAAGACCAACAACCGGCGATGTTTCTTTCTTCGGTGCGGTCGCCGTTGAGCGAGGCATTCGTGATCGTGCGAACCCACCCCACGCCCGGTCGGGATGCGCAACAGCTTGCCGCGGCCATGAGGAGCAAACTGCGCGAGTTGGACTCGGGGCTGCCCGCTGACATTCAGAGCTGGAACACTCTGCTGGAAGTCGTGCAGTTTCCTTCACGCGTCGCAACCATGGCGCTCGGCGTGCTGGGAGGCATGGGTGCCATGCTGGCCATCACCGGCATCTTTGGCATGGCCGCTTACTCGGTGAGCAAGCGCCTGCGCGAGCTGGGTATCCGCATCGCCCTCGGCGCGCAGCGCAGAGAAGTGCTGCAAGCCGCATTGGGACGCCCGTTGAAACTGCTGGCCCTTGGTTCCGCAGCCGGGTTGATTCTCGGATTGATGGCAACCAAAGTGCTGGCCTTCATCGTCTATCAGGCCACACCGCGCGACCCGCTCGTGCTAGGTGGTGTGGTCTTCGCCATGCTCGTTTTGGGCCTTCTCGCCAGTTGGATACCCGCCCAGCGCGCGCTGAACATTGATCCCCTGATCCTGCTCCGCGAGGAGTGAGTCTAGGAGTGGGTCATGGGAGAGTCTTCCATGCAAGAGCGAGGCTGCCGGATGCACCCAATCGTAGCGCAGCGCGTCAGCCGGCATGGCCGATCTCTCATCGAATGTTCAGAATGCGCCAGCCCATGAAAGATGCGAACGCTGTGCATGAGGCGTCCTCCGCTGCCCTGGAGACACCTTCTCGGGATCATCCCCAGCTGAATCCGATGGGGGTCCGCACATCTGGGTGCAGGCTCTTGTGAACCGGGCAGGTATGGGCGGCTCGCTCTAGTTTCTGCTTGTTCTCAGGGCTGACCGAATGAGGCACACGAATCTTGACGCTCAGGCTCGCGATCATTCGCGGCGCTGTGGTGGTCATTTCCTTTTCCACGGTTGCCGTGCTCCCGGCGATGTCGATGTTCAGCGTGCGGGCCATGATTCCCATCACCGTCAACATGCAAGTACCAAGCGCGGTTGCCACCAGGTCCGTAGGCGAGAAGCTCTCGCCGCGCCCCTGATTATCCTTGGGGGCGTCCGTATTTAGCTCCGTTGCAGAGGGACCGTGGACTGCCTTGCAGTGCAAGTCTCCCTGATATTCAACTTGAATGGCGACCATCATCGCTCCCTTGAAAACATGGTTGAATCAGATAACGCCCAAATGGGCATTACCCGTAAAGCCTATGGTAGGTGTGCACCGTCGCCTTCGACAACCTAGCCTGTCGTTTGCCTTGCCCTATCGAAGTCGCCGCAGGCTCTCGACCGAAGGCACGAAGTAATAGGAGCCTGTCAGAGGCTGGGTAAAGCGCGTCAGCGCATCGCGCGTGCCATTGACCAGCCCGGCCATGCTATCGAGCATTCTGGAAAGGGGCTTCTGGTCTGCGCTGAATCCAACAAATACTGTGCCATGGTCCTCGACGTTTCCGTAAGGCATGTTGCGACGAAAGATGTTTCCAAACTCATCTTGATCGGTGCGGGCGACATGCGAGTCCGATGGCTTGTTCTCAAGTTCAACGCTGTCGAGCTTGGTGCGTCCCATGATGCGTTCCTGCCGGTCGACCGGAAGAGCTTCCCACTCCGCTACCTTGTGCTTCCACTTTTGCAGCAGCAAGATCGACCCGGCAGCGCCGGGAACTCCTTCGGGCAAGAGTGCCGCTGCCGGCGCGTCCAGCAGCGTCGGGTTCTCAGAGCCATCGATGAAGCCGGTAAGGTCGCGATCGTGCCGGTAAGGCCAACTCGAGGTTTCCTCCACCAGCGAGGCTAACCCCGCTAAGTCACGGACGACCGAGCGGGCCATGTCGAAGATCACGTCGTAAGCGCTGCCGGAGAGCCACACCAGCGCATCATGCTGAGTGCTCTATGCCCTGGATATCTTTGTTGAAGCCCTCAACATCTGGAGGCGTGTCCTCTGGAACAATATCGCGCCAGAGCTCAGGCCGAAAGCCGATGACAAAGTTCACCCCTGCCGTAGTGGTCCGTGGTTCGCGGATCGCGGAGATCGTCGAGGCGAACTCCTTGCCCTTCTTCGCGTCCAGAGTGTCGAACTCCAGGTATGCGTGAGAAGACGTTCCAAGAGCGAAGATTCCAGCCTGAGGTGTATACATGGAGGCATTATACCGAGGGTCTTCGCATCCAATTCAATTAACCTACATCGCGTCACAGCGGCAACTGCTCGCCGAACCGCAAACAAGAAATGGGCTTGTTGTGAACGATCCCTACTCGTAGCGCAGCGCCTCAGCCGGCAGAATAGCCGCGGCGCTCGACGAGGGATAAATCGTAGCCAGCAGCGAAACTCCAATCGAAACGAATGCCACCATCACGCCATCCCTCCACGCCGGCGCAAAGGGAAGCGTATCGATGCTGTAGACATCCGAAGGCAGCGGAATCCGGTAATGCGCTCCCGCCCAACAACCAACATACCCCAGCACCAGGCCGGCGGCCGTTCCAAGCAAGCTGATCAGCAACCCCTGCATCAGGAAGATCCGCCGCACCTGCTCAGGGAAAACCCCAAAGCTCATCAGCACGGCAATATCCCGCGTCTTCTCCATCACCATCATGGTCAGCGCGATCAGAATATTCAGCGCTGCCACCAGCACAATCAGCCCGATGATAATGAAGGTCACAATTTTCTCGAGAGCCAGCGCCCGGAAAAGCTCTCGATTTTGCGCCACCCAGTTGTCGGTCTGAAAACCCGGCCCCGCGGCTTGCTCAATCTCCTTGGCAATGGCCGGCGCCTGGTCAAGATCGTCCACCTTGAAGCTGATGACCGTTATCAGATCCGGCTCGCTGAAAAGCCGCTGCGCATCCGAAAGCCTTAGAAAAGCCAACCCCGAATCGTACTGATAAAACCCCGAATGAAAGATTCCGACCACGCGAAATGGCCGAAAACTCGGAATCACGCCGAGCGGAGTCAGCTCTCCCTGTGGACTCGTCACCATCACTGCATCGCCCACACTAACGCCCAGGGTCTGAGCGAGTTCGTCACCGATCACCAAGGGCGGCGGCCCTGCATTCGACGAAACCGCCGCAGTATCTCTTGCATCACTCGAAACTGGCTCCAGATCCTTAGCCGAGCCAACCGTAATCTTCCCGAGCAGGTCGCTGACCGTCCGCTCCTGGTCAGGAAGAATCGCCTTCAGCATCGCAAAGCCCGCCCTTGGCGGATGCGAAACCATCACCTGCTCATACATCCCAGGAGCAGCCGCCGTGACATGCGGCAGATGTCGCACCCGCTCCAGCAACGGACGCCAATTACGAATGCCATCATTCTGCACCCGCATCAGCATCACATGCGCCGTGCTGCTCAACAGGCGATCCTGCAAATCGCGCCGCATGCCGCTGGTAATGGCCAGCGCGACGATGAGGGCCGCCACGCCCGCCGCCACGCCCGCAACCGAGATCAGCGTAACCAGGCCCACCACAGCCTGGCGCCGCTTGGCTCGCAGGTAACGCGCGGCAATGAAGAACTCAAATCGCATCGGCAGAGGCACGCTATTTCTCCGCGGCTTTTGCCGACGCGGCATTTACCACGACCTTCGCGGTTGCCATATTCTCGTGCCGGTCGTAGACGCGCACTGTGATCAGATGCTCCGTCTCCGCATCCGTGTTGGCGTCCACACCGGCAGGCAAGGGAACCAGCACAGAATAATGCTCTTCCTTCGTGTCGGATAGATCGCCAACGGGCTCAATGTACTGCCACTGCCCCGCGTCCAGCGAATACTCCGCATGGCTGATCGGCGAAGCCGCATCCCTGGCCTCAAAGGTCACAGGAAACGCAGGTGGGCAGGGCAGGTCCTTGCATTTGCGCGAGACGGGGCCGTCCGCCTTCAGTCCCGAAATTACCGGCGGAGTGGTATCGAGTTCAAACCGCGAACTGATCATCCCGCCGGTCAGCATATCCCCCGGCGCATGCGAAGGAGCATCGCTGGCCACGACTTTGATCTGATATCCGCCATCGGGAAAAGCTGATCCATCGAAGCTGAAGACCTTGTCCGTCAGCCCCTTCTTGAGCGGCCGCCAAACCTGCTCCCCATCCCCGCGAAGATAGAGGTCATAGATCAAATCATCACCATCGTCATCATGTGCGGCCCAGCGCACGGTCACCGCATTGCGATCCTTCTGCGCCTGAATCGGAGCTGTGGCATTGTTCGCATTCGCGTCAAATGAAACTCCCGGATTTGGGTTTGGAAAAGCAATGGTGACCGTCCCCGGCTGCCCCTGCGCCTGCTGCTGCGGCACGACGCGCGCCCCAGGCACCACCAGCAGATCGTCCAACACCGGCGCGGAGTTGACTGGCAAGAAATTCACGCCCACCCCGCTCACCACACCACTTGCACTTAACGCTACCTTCCACTGCAAGTAGCGTCCCACCGGCGAAGCAATCTTGTCGCCCGTAACAGGCTGCCAGTCGCTCCATCCCCAATCCTTCTGGCTGCGCGCCGGCTGTTCCACGTTCCCAGAGCGCGTCCAGATCGTGTACCCGCGCGATTCCGGATCGACCTCCACCCGTCCCCACCGCGCTGTCGCTCCGGCATCCAAAACATCGCTTGCGTACGAATGCTCATTCTTTCCGCCGTTCGCAACGGAATCGGTCAGGCGATAGAGCTTGCCAGTATTCGCAGTACCCACCAGCCAGCCATTTGCCGTATATGCCAGCGCAACCGCCTGCTGCGCGTCCAGATGCGCCACATCGCTGAAGCTGCCGTCCGCATGAATCGTAAAGATACGCCCTCGATTGCCCGTCAGCGCCGTGAGTCCATCCGCAGTGGCGGTCATCTGATACACAATCTCATCCTTGCCCGCCCACACCTTGCGCGGAGCCTCATTCGGCTTCAGCGCATAAATCTCCGTCCCTTCGGGTAAAGCCGTGCTCGCATTCGCGGCCTGCATCGATCCCGGCTGCACAAAGCTGATCGTGATTCCGACGCTACCGCTCTGTACGGGCAACTGCGGTAGAGGATTGTGATTCTTGTCCCCCACATCCGCCGCATAAATCGTGCCATCGGCGCCTACAGCAACCGCTGTAACCTCCCGCCGCGGCGCGCTGAACAAAACATATCCCTTGCCTTCGGGGCCAATCCGGTACACCAGCCCCGATCCATCGGTACCCGCGATCAGGTTGCCAGTCTTGTCCCAGGCCAGCGCACGAATATGCTGTTCATCGCTCTTGAAAAAGAGCTCCGCCTTGGGACGAACTTCCACCACGTTTAACCGGTAAACCTCGCCCGGACCACCGGTAGCTACATAGAGCCGTCCAGCCGAATCAAAAGTCATGTCCCAGATGTAGCGAGCCTTGCTGTCAGCGGGCTTTCCATCCGTCTTCGCTCCATCCGCTGCGTTGCCGTCAGCGCCTTTGGACTCGGCCTTGCCTAAATCAAAGACCACATCCGCATTTGTCTCATTCACCGCGGCCGCCGCATCGGGTTGGATCCGGTACACTTTGCCATCGGGAATTGTCGCCGCATAAAGCGCCCCATCGGGTGCAATGCGGAGCACTTGCACCGTCACTGCCTTGCTCTCAAACAGATTGGTGATCTTGCCGTCCTTCGCAATCCGCAGCACCGTAGCGGGGGAACCAGTAGCCAGATATACCGTCCCAGCCTTGTCCGTAGCCACAGACCAAACAAAGCTCGAAGGCGTTGTCACCACCTCGCTCGCCGTCGGCCCCATTCGCAGCTTGCCGTCGCTGGTAATCTGCACCCCGTCCGGCGTGCCTTTTTCGAACTCATCAAATCGGGACTGCGTCCACAGCCGCGTGCCCTGCGCAAGTGCAGTCAGGCCGGCCGAAGCAACCAGGGCGGCCGCCAGGGCGATTGAAAATCCAAGGTCAATCAGAGATCGGAATCGGAAAGGGAGAAGACGGCGACAAAGATTCATGCTGTCGCTGAGTTTACTAGAGTTGGCACATGACGTTTATAGACGGCTGGCGAGCCCAATCAGTTCGCCAGCACAGCGCGATACCGCACCTTGTTCTTCTTTACCTTCTCGATGGCCTCATTCACCTTCGCCATCGGAAAGCCCTCGGTCTGCGCTTTCACCCCATGCCGTGCCGCCACATCCAGCATCTCCCGCAGCTTGTGCGGGCTCCCGATTGGGCTGCCGGTGATGGTTCGAGTCCCCGAAACCAAGGGAAACGCGTGCACCGAGACCGGCGACGGCGGGACCCCGAGAAAGCAAAGCGTCCCCGTAGGCCGCAGCAATTGTAGATAGGAATTCCAATCCTGATCCGCATGTACAGTCGTCAGAATGAAGTCGAACTTGCCCACAAGCTCGCGCATCTCCTTCGACTCACGCGTATTCACAAAATGATGCGCACCCAGCGTCCGAGCCTCTTCTTCCTTGGCTTTGGAAGTAGAGAACGCAGTAACCTCGGCGCCAAAGACCCGCGCAAACTGCAGCGCCATGTGCCCCAATCCGCCAATGCCCACGATACCCACACGCGACGAAGGATTGACTCCGTGCGATCGCAGCGGGTTATACACAGTGATCCCCCCGCAAAGCAGCGGAGCCGCGCTCTCGCTTTCAATCGCATCCGGTATAGGAATCGCAAATCGGGCATTCACGCGGACCGCCTGGGCGTAGCCGCCATGACGATGCACACAGGTAGCCTCAGCGGAAGCGCACAGATTTTCCATTCCCTGAGAACACCACTCGCACAGCCCGCAGGAGTTCGACTGCCAGCCCACGCCCACACGCTGCCCAACCTCCAATGCCCGCACCTCCGGGCCCACAGCCGCAATTTCCCCGATAATCTCGTGCCCCGGAATAAACGGAAACTGGCTGATGCCCCAGTCATTCGCAATCAGGTGCAGGTCGCTATGGCACACCCCGCAGTGCGAGATGCGAATCTCCACTTCCTGCGGACGTAATTCGCCTGGATCGTAACGAAAGGGAAGAAGTTCCGCGCCGGCCGCGTGGGCTGCAAGTCCTTGAAAGAGCGCCATAAGCGTACTGGAAGCCTCGAAATAACTGTGTGGGGAGCCGGCCAGAGGAGCCTCGGACAAGCGAATCCCCGACCAACCTGTCGAACTCGGATCTGTCTCAGAACTTTGAAAGCAGTCCCTGAATGAGCACCTGAACGAGAAAAGTATCAGGAAAGAAGTAACAGCGATTACGTGACCTTAGTTTAACCCGCCACCGGGCTCAATGCGCAGCGTAAGCAACTGCTGGCCGTTCAACACACCGCCCGCCGCAGCCTGCGCCGCCACGACGATCGATTCCCCGTGCAAGCCCACCTCAGTCCCGCTCCGCTGCGATTCCAGCGTGTTGGCCATCGAAAGCGGCAGGCTGTCCAGCGTGCTTCCATCCATCGAAGCCTGCGACTCCGGCAACAACAGGCTTACGTATAACTGATCCGCCGCATGAAGGCCACGCAGGCGCGCCGATACCGCCGTTTCACTCGCCGCGCGGTTCGCCGGACGCGCCGCATCCAGCGTCCTGTCCAGCATCGCGGCGCTGCCAACCATCAAGCGCAGTGTCCCCGGCTCCAGCCGCGCCGGAACCGTAAAAGGCAGGCGCACATTCCGCGCAGGTTGCTCCCATGGACGCAAAGTAGCTTCGACTTCCACCTTGTCTCCGGCATGGACAATGCTCGAAGAAATCAGCCGCACGCTCTCGAGATCGACACGCAGATCATTTGGAATCGACTCGATATGCAGCCGCACGCTTTCCATCGGCTGCAGCCGCGTGGCATTCGAATACAGCCGGTTGAAGCTATCGGCGACGCTAAAGGCTGCAGCCAGTTGCGGAGCCATCTGCTCGCCCGGCGTGCCCCACGCATCCACCGGCACTGGCGCCTGCCCGTGGACTGAAATTTCTCCAGTCACGTGGTAACTGGTGTCCACAGTGCTTTGGTTCGACTGCAGCAGGGTCTGGTACACCGAAACCAGCATCGCCTGCGCGGTCAGCGAAGGCAGATCCAGCACTTCAATCTTGCGGTCCACCGGTCCGAGACCACCGGGCCCCGCTCCCGAATCCGGCCCACCCACGGATATCGAAACCGGAATCATGCGCGCCTTCAGCCCCAGCTCTCCACGGATCGCCGCGTCACGATCCTCCGTAAATGCGCCAATGACATTGCCCGTATTCACAATCTTGAAGGCATTCAAAGGAGAAGCCAGCGTCGCCACCACTTCGGTTGAAGTCATGGGCAGCGAAACCGGCCCCGACTGCATTACCGGATGCCCGCACGCCAACAGCTGTTTCGGATCTACGTAGGTCACCGTGCAGGTCGCTGCAATCTCCAGATCGCCACGCACCAGTTGCAGACTTACCGCCGAACCGGGAACGATCGGTCCAAAATCCTCAGACGTATCGCTTCCGCCCATGCCCCCGCCGGCCATGATCACGTCCAGACCCGTCCCAGCCATCTGCTTCTTCCAGACCTCGACCGCCTCCGGCTGAAAACCGCTCATCATCAGCGGCGTCTCCATGGCAGAAAACGTAAGGCTGCCACTGTCTGAGGCTGGCCCTTTGTCCGCAATCTGCAGCGGCGACTCGTTCGTCAGCCGCAGCGGCAAGTCCCTCACTTCCAGCATCTGTTCAATCGGAGTGATCCCCGCAATCGGCTCCTTGCTGAACTGCCCAATCCGGTACGAAAGCGCGCCTGCCAGCTTGCCGTCGATGTACACAGGGCTGCCACTCATCCCCGCGACCACCCCCGTATACTCCGGCTTTGTGCCATGCAGGCGGGCCAGAATCAGATCCCGGTGCGGACCCCGCGCTCCACGCAGGACGCCCAGGATCTCGACATCCATCGGCTCCGGCACCGTTCCCTCGAAGACCGTCCACGCTGTCCCTTTCAATCCGCGATGCACCTGGCTCAGCGGGAAGAAGCCTACACTCGATGGCGGCGGACCGGCAGCCGGCGCCGCCAGCCCGGCCGCTGCCAGGCAGACTTCGGCGACCCCAATGGTGGCGACACGAAAAGCGAGATGGAAAAATTGAGCCAAGGAAGTTTTCGTAAACAGATTCTGCACGTCTACCAGATTAGACGTTGAGGCACAGAGTCTGCGGTACTTTGTTCTCAACGAGGGCGAAAGGTGAGATCGGCTCGCAGCGATCGGATCCCCGTTGTATCATCCTGGCGCTTGCAGGCAACAATTCGCCGAATGCTCTCCTCAGCCCGTATGCTTCTTCTCAGCGAGGTTTTGATGTCCAGTATGCATGGTCGATCGAGTCGTCTTCCCAGTGTCTTCCGAACCACTGCCTTCCAAACCAGTGCTTTCCGAATCGGCTTCAACATTGCGGGCATGGTCATGCTGGCCTTGCTTGTAGGCATCTCGCCAAGCCTCCGCGCGCAATCGACGCCCCCTCCCACCCCTCCGCCGCAACAGCCCCAGCAGCCCGACACCTCCAGCCCCGACTCCGGTGGCCCCACGGGCGACAACGGGCCGATCGTTGTTCCCAAAAAGAAGACCCAGCCCGACGATACTCCACCTCCGCCCGTCGCGCCCGCTGCGCCCAAGATCAAGAACCCAGAAGGAATGCCGTCGGTTTCCCTCCACGTCGATGTTCCGGAAGTTACCGTTGACGTGGGCGTCCTTCTCGAAAAAACTCATCAATTTGTCCCCGGTCTCAAGGCCAGTAATTTCCGCGTTTTCGAGGACGGTAAAGAGCAAAAGGTCATCGGCTTCAAGCGCACGGAAGCGCCCATTACCGCATTGCTCATCTGCGAATTCGCCGCAACCAACTACCATTTCATCTATGACATGCGCAACTCCGCATTTTCGTTCGTGGAGCAGCTTCGTCCTCAGGATTACGTAGCCATGATGACCTTCGATCTGCATACCCAGATCGTCACCGACTTCACCACCGACAAACGCCAGCTGCTCCAGGACGTCAATAACCTCCGCATCCCCGGGTTCTCTGAAACCGACGTATTCGACGCGCTCTACGAGGGTCTCGACCGGCTAAGCCGCATCGAAGGCCAGAAGTACATCATCCTCATCGCATCCGGCCGGGACACTTTCTCCAAAATCACGCTCGACAAGATTATCGACAAGGTCAAGAAGACTCCCGAAGTCACCATCTTCACCATCTCCACCGGAGCCGTGGCGCGCATCATGTCCGAGGGCCGTGGCCGCGGCGGTTTCGGCGGCGCGGAAATGGATTATCTCCAGGCGGATAACCAGATGCAGACCTGGGCCAGGATGACCGGTGGCATGTTCTTCGCCCCGCGTTTCGTCGCCGAAATGCCCGAAGACTTCACCGCCATCAATCAGGCCATCCGTTCCAAGTACGAGCTCGTCTACCATCCGCTCAACTCCAAGCAGGACGGAAGCTTCCGCAAACTGCAGGTCGAATTGGTTGACGACGAGGGCCATCCCCTGCAGATTCAAGACGAAAAACACAAGCCGCTCAAATACGATCTGCAATACCGCAACGGCTACCGCGCCCGCCAGGAAGTCGAATAGGCGTCAAATTCCAATAGAGAGGGGTAGCCCGAGAATCGTCAGGCTACCCCGTTTGTTTCTGTCATTCTTTTCGGGCCTCTTCTGAAATCCGGCCCAACCACGGCAAAGGCTATGGAAACAGAGACTTGGCCACGATCCATACGTAATAGCCAATCACTGCGGCTGTCATCAGCACCGTCAACCCCAGGCTTACCCTGAGCTTGGGCTGCAACCGGTTTACCCTGGTTACGATCTCCGTCTGCACGGCTTTCTCATGCGCGAAAGCATCATCCAGGAAGATCTGCCCTTCCTCATCGCGCGTCAGTTTGGATCGATACGCATAAAGAACTGCCGTTACCAGCGCAAAGACCGCCCAGACAATCCACAGGACTGGAACCATGTTCGTTGTCATACGCTACCTCCTCGGCCTAACTTTGGTGAGCCCAGCTTCTGAGCCCAAATTGGTCGCTCTTGACCGGTCCGGCATGCTCGCGAGTCCCATTCGGAATCGCGGTCTCGCGGGTAGGAGGGCCGCTCGGCTAACCAATATAGCTCTACTTTGCACCTCTTGAAAAGATTTGGGAGTGACGGGCATCACCTCAAATTGTGGTAAATAAAATCCGGCAAACCAGCGTCCTGTCTGCGACCAACATCTGCCTGGAAGCATCCAATAGCCAATATCGGACTAAAACGCTCTTGTTTTCAAATGCGTTAACCGAGTACAGTAAGAGAGACAAGTCAAGCTGCAAGGTTCAGCGACAAAGTTTAGTTTCAGGGAGAAACCCAATATGGCTACCGCAACCGACCCGATCGCGAGCGCTTCTGTCAGCGCTCCAGTCACCGAAACCAAGGCAACCCCGCTGAATATGACCCCAGCTGCCATCGCCAAAGTTCGAGAGATCATGGCCACGCAGGATCCAATCCCTGCCGGTCTGCGTGTGGGCGTTGTCGGGGGCGGCTGCTCCGGCTTCCAATACTCCATGGCCTTTGAGAACCAGCCAGGCATGATGGACAAGATCTTCACCTACGATGGTCTCAAGGTCTTCATTGACGCCACCTCGCTTATGTACCTCAACAACTGCGTCGTGGATTATGTCGAGACCTTCGAGGCCGCCGGCTTCAAGTTCGAGAACCCCAACGTCAAGAGCACCTGCGGCTGCGGATCGTCCTTCAGCGTCTAGATACTGTCAGACTGTACGGATCGGCATTCCAGACCAAATGCCATGGGCCCCGGTTTTCTCGCAGAATGCCCGCCTCACACGAGGCGGGCATTTTGCTGTCTGCCGCGATCTCGACAGCATTTGCCGAAAGGATGTAAATCGGAGCCAAGATTGTGAGTTGATTTTCCTCGGGAAAATCAATGGTCGCCGCCTTCCGAAAGTTCACAGTGTTTTGGGAAATGCCATAAGGAATCTGAATAACGACATTCGAGGCGTCTTCTGTCGCCTTCGATGCTGGTAGCGTTCGGGCAAATCGCCGCACGCTGAAAGCAATCGGCAACCCGATCACGACCGCGTGTACCAGCAGTCCTTGAATCCGGTCCTGTAGCTCGAATGGTCCCTGGGCGTGCAGCGCAGACAGCGGCAAAACCACCAGGTTCATGAATTCGTCCACTGCGCCTCCAAAGAACAAGCCACAGCAATCAGCGCTCCCACGACGACTGCCATCACCGCCTTCTGTCTTCCCCCAGACCAAGAAGCAGAATCTTTCATCATTCGGTTTCCTCCAGCCTTCGAAACGGGTTTCCAAGCAGTTGTTGCCGAGGCCAATACGCGATCAGAAGGGTGAAGAAGCAGCACATCAGCAGCACGCTATACTCCATCCCTTCGTTTCCGGGGCCAATCACGTTTTCCGGACCAATGGCGAACCAATTGGGAGCATGAAAGAGCCAGATACCCGTGCTCAGCACCTGTATGTGCCCGAGGCACGCTGGCACAACAAGCCGCCGCGCCACCAACGCGATGGAACATGCGATCTGAAGAAACATCGCACCCCACACCAGCGGAACCCCGAATGGGAAACCGATCGACGAGAAGTAGACGCCGAGATCGTTGAGGCCAGCCGGGTCTCTCAGGCCGCCGATCGGATGAATCACCAGGATCAGCGGCCCCGCAATCCGGACGACCTCAAGCCCACGGCGAACGGCAAACTCCTCATCTTCCAGGCGCGAAGAACGTCTCCAATGCGACCAAGCCACGCCGAGCAGGCAGGCAATCATGAGCACGCTGAACTCGGCCCCAGGCTGATGATCGCCATCTGCTAAGCCAACGGTGCGCCAATATGGAGCATGAACCAGCCAGATGCCCACGCCCAACACAAAGATGTGCCCGATACACGCAGCTAAGACCAGCCGCCGGGCCAACAGCGCCAAAGAACAAGCGGATTGAAGGATCATCACCGCCCAAGCCAGGCCAACGCCGAAGGGAAATCCGCGAGACCCAAGGAAATGGCCAAACCCGCGAACATCGCCTGGATGCAGGAACGCGCAGGCCGCGTGAAGGAAGAGTATGA
>Ga0302177_10001565_pt1 | contig 16402 bp, 23 predicted proteins | sample I_Palsa_E1_2_FD_198780 | JGI IMG/M metagenome (GOLD analysis project Ga0302177, IMG submission 198780) | Peat permafrost microbial communities from Stordalen Mire near Abisko, Sweden - I_Palsa_E1_2 | ecosystem: Environmental > Terrestrial > Soil > Palsa > Peat permafrost | place: Sweden... | reverse complement strand
TGGAATGCGGCCAGTGAGAAATGAAATAGCGAGAAGGCCTAGCCCCACAAAAGACACGATCAATGCGGCCTTGCCGGTTGACTTGTAGCGTTCCGGTATCATTTCGATCCTGAAGGAGAACCGCGATATGCCGATCGAGTACCAATCAAGAGTTCTGATTCGTTGTCTGTCGTTTGCGAAATTATAAAGCAAACTCCTGACTAACGCCGTTACCGGACAAGTGGCGATCCGCGGATTCCCAATGTCCGGTAACGCGACTTATCAGGACCTAGGCCGCCTTGGCGGTGCCGATGGCTGTTGGCAAAAGGATTTCTCAACAGCTATGCGCGGTCGCGACATCTCGTAATTTCATATGTGGTAATTCGTGATTAGTTAATTCCAGCAAGATTTATTCTACTATGTATACTTCTGCTCTTGATTGCCGCTTGGAACCGGGGACATTCCCGCCATCTTGGAGTCTAAATAGATATGCGTTTAGCCCTCAGGGGGCGATTCGGCATTGCCCTGATCGTTGTCGGCAGCGCTTTGCTGATTTATTCGATTTACTGGCTCGCGCCGCGCCCGCTGGTGGCCTTGGATATTCCCGTTTCGCTGTCCCCGGGTCGTATCCTGACCGGCAATGTGAGCGTCATCAGTGTCGGTACTCTGTATTACATCGACATCGAATTCGAAAGAGCGACGCTACCGACCGCAATCCCCTGTGAACCGCATTCTGTGCTCGAGACTCAGTGGACGCTGTCCAGCGACGGAGTGGTCGTGGAGCGTGGTTCCAGTCCGTGGGAGGACTCGGGCCTGACCATCGGCGTCCTTCTTCCTGAAAAAGAGCGCTATGCCTTTGACGCAGAGGTATTCCCGGGTGCTAGCTGCCTGAACGCGCGCCATCCCAGACTCAAAATACAAACTCATCCTTATCCGGGTGATCTGTATACGATCCTCAATTGGGTCTCTGTTTGGTTCGTTAGTATCGGTCTTGTCCTCCTGATTCGTTCTTTGCTTGCACAGGCTCTGACCAAGAAACAGAAACTCCGAATGTTTCCTGGCATGGTTCTGAGAAATGTTGTTCCGTTGCAACGGCATCGTCCGATACCGCTGATAAAAGGCTTGCCAGATTTCGGACTCCTTGCGGGTTGCCTGCTCTTCATATTGATGTTTATTTTCATCATGATTCGGCCGATGGTGCCTCATGGTCTCCTGGTGGATATCGGAGAGCGAAGTGTTGTGGCGTTGCAGAAAAGTCCCTGGCCCGAGACACTGGCCGTCTATGTGGACGGCCAGGGAAGATTCTACGTGAATGAGCAGCCAGTCCCGAAGGACGAGCTGCGGACGAAGTTGAGCGAAGAACTTGAGAAGCGAGTGGTCTGGACCGTATATTTCGAGGCCGACAAGAACTGCACGTTTGCGGACGCCATCTATTCATTCGATACAATTCAAGGATTGGGAGCGCAAGTAGCCTGGATCACGCCACACATGCGAGAGGAATTGAACAGGGAGGCGGCCCACTGATCGTGGGCAATTGTCATCGCCTAATCGGCTAGTGCCTGACAACGCCGTTACCGGACAAGTGGAATCGAGCCCGAAGCAGATCCGGTAACGCGACTTATCGGGAGCTACGTATTTGACGAGCCAATCAATCGACTGGCAAGGGGCGGGTAGCGCGAAAACCCGTGGAACCGGGCTCGAACTCGTTGAACCCATATTCGGAGAGTTCGGCCTTTAGCTTGTCAGTCAGGCGAGCACCAAAGACTTCGATAACGGTGAAGGGCGGATCGGCAGAATAAACGCCGTGATGCAAATCTATTGCGCCAAGCATCGACGCCACAATGTCCTCTGGCGATGCCGAGTTCGAAGCGTCAAAAGTTGTGATGCCGGTCAACGAACCGCTCTGTGGTCGCTCTCTCCAAAGTCGCTGGGCCACGGGCTTATTGATGGACGTGTCCACAATCCATACCGGTACTCCCGGCGTGAGCCTCGCCAGTTGTTCACTAAATTCTCGATCAACAACGACGGAAACTTTATATGGAGAAAACACCTTGGCCATAGGGGAACTACTTTATCAAAACTCTGCGGGGCGTAGGTTGGTTAGGTCACAGTGAAATTCTCAGCTTCTCAACAGTTCCTAGTACCGATCCGCCAATTCTCAATGTCCGGTAACGCGACTAATCGGGAGTTAGACCTAGCCTTCCATCTCGGCTGCTTTCAGCGAGGGGTGCCACTTACAGATTGGTTCAACGATTTTGTCAAAGACTTCGTACATGACGTAACCCACACCGCGCTTGAATGCTTTGTACTCTTCAGGGGAAGTCTTGTGCTCCACCGAACGGATAGCATCGTTCATCTCGTCGTTGATGCTGAGGAACGCTTGCAGTATGTGTTGCGGAGTCTCTTTGTTGTCAAACACGGTTTGCTCCGAGGTATTTGTCCTGAATCGTCACGAATCATAGGGAATTCACTTGTCTGTAATTAATTAGACATTCAGGTACCCCGATCTTAACGGTGAAATAAAAGAAGTGCACTAGCATAGGTCCGACACTTTCACGCCGCGTGAGGTTGGAGTAAGCACGCTGATTCTGTGTTCAGAGGCCAACATGTCTAACCCAGAAGAACTCGTTGTTTTCATGACTTTGCCCGTCGGCATCGACGAAACCATTATTCCAGGTGTCCTTGCCAGTAGGGGCATTCCAGTCCATTTGTCGGAGCGACATCTGGCCCGTCAAGGTCGCTATGTCGAGATTCAAGTTCCCGCTTCGCGCCTCGAAGATGCTCGGCGAGCGCTCGAAGACGCAAAACGGGTCGGAGAGCAGTTAAAGGCGGAAAACGAAGATTGATACGGCAGCTTGCGCAGAACCGCCGGAATTACTTTTCGGGTGCCCGCAGAAATGCCAAATTCAAAACTCAAATGTCCGGTGATGGGGCTTATCCTGCGCCTGCCGTGAACGTGTTCTCATAATCCTTTTGTGACGGGGGAGTCATGGCGACACACTTTGATGAATACGAAAAGCAGGCACGACAGTTGGAAAAGATCGCCAAGACCCTGTCCAAGAAAAGCGCAAAATACGCTGCCCTGAAACGGGCTGCATGGGCGCTGGCGTTTGTCACGATGGAACGCAACCGGGAGTTCCAACAATTCCTTAGTGACCAAGAAAGTCGGCAACTATCGCCGAGCCAACAAAGACACCTCGGCAAATTGAGCTTGGAATGAAACCTGACTCGACTCCTGATAAACGCGGTTACCGGACATGTGGATTAGCGCGGTGACGTTAAGGTAAATCGGGCAGAACCTCGATGTTCAGGGCATTGTTTCGATGGTTTCAGAGGAAATCGAAAGCGGACTAGGTTTTGCGAGACCGCCCGTCATCATAACGCCTACCGCGGCGGATTTCCCTCTTTAAAGGTTCCCTGAGGTCGCCTCTGTTGGCGGCACGGGTTAGCCACTTTACCGTTATGCCCGTTCTGGCCGAGACCCACACCTTCCATGGATTTCGTGTAGGAATTGTAGTCCAGCCATTGGCGGCTTCCTGTGCTCGCCACAATTTGTGTGTCCGTTGATCCTCTCTCCTTTTTCGCGTGGTGATTGCGGCAGTCATCACGGAGCCACATCGTCGGGAGCAATACGTTTTCTGCCTGAAAGTTTTCTTGACATAGTACTTGCGGCAGCGCTCACAGGGGCCACCGAGTTTGTGCCACTGCGGGTTCACGATGAGGTCCATGAAGTGAGCTAAAGCTTGGTGCTTCCACGAATGCACATGGAAATTCGGCAGGGTCGGAAGCCACAACAGATGCCCTCTACCGGTGTTGGTCGGAATTAAGATGGTTCTTCCATGCCTAACGTGGGCGGCAAGAAGTTTGTCGTGCTCGAGCATCTTCGCCAAGTTCGGCCCTGATCCCCACCGCAACAATGTTCAGCTAGGACGATATGGACGTAATCGTACTAATGTCTGGGAATACCCAAGTGTCAGTGCAATTTCCCGGCAAGGAGACGAAGGCAACCTGCTGGCCCTACACCCAACCGTCAAGCCTGTAGCGCTCATTGCGGACTCCCTACTCGACTTTTCCGCGCGCGGCGACATTGTCCTCGATACTTTCTTGGGCTCCGGAAGCACTTTGGTCGCAGCCGAACGGGTTGGTCGTATTTGTTTTGGAATCGAGATCGAGCCACGCTATGTGGATGTAGCAATCCGGCGATGGCAGCGACACACGGGCGACCACGCAGTTCATTTAGCTACCGGCAAATATTTCGACGATCTCAGGACCGAGGCGGAGGTGGGACGTGCCCAATAATGAGGACAGCAGCTACACGGTGGGCTATAGCAAGCCGCCGAATCATACACGGTTCGCCAAGGGTCAGTCAGGAAATCCGAAGGGCAGGCCCAAGGGTTCACAGAATTTTGCCACCCTTCTAGCCAAGGCAGGACGTGCGCGCATAAACGTGAAAGAAAATGGACGAACTCGTTCCATCACCAAAGTCGAAGCCAGCCTGATCCATCTAGCGAACAAAGCCGCGTCGGGCGATCTCAAGGCAACTCGCGAGCTCGTCAATTTGAGCAAGCTGTTTGCTGAGTTCGAACAGACGGTCCTTCCCCCACACGTTCCTCACGAGAAAGACGAGGCGGTCTTGGCAAGCATGCTCGAACGCATTCGACAGTCAGAAGACTTGTCGGCGGAAAAAGAGGTTAGCCCTGCAACGACGGACCCCTCCCGAGACGAGGAGTGAACATGCAACTTTCCCATGAGCAATATGAATTCTTAATGCGCCAGGATCTGATGAGCTTCATTGAAAGATCTTTCTACGAACTCAATCCCCAGAGTCTCTTTGTAAGCAGTCCACACATCGAAGTTATGGCGTCTCGGCTTGAGGCGTGTCGACTAGGGAAAACGAAACGCCTTAGGCGTTTTCCGACAACGCCTCAACTACCACGATCTCAAGCGAGCTGTGAAGGAGCAGGCCTGCCTCCATCGTGCCGATATTATCCTCATCGAGGACAAAGCCTCTGGAACTCAACTCATTCAAGACCTTGAGGCCGAAGGAATATACGGTGTGCAACCGTACGCACCTCCTCCCGGATCTGGCAAGATCCTGCGCTTGCATGCTCAAACGGCAGAATTCGAAAGCGGCCGCGTACGTTTGCCGCGATCTGCGCCTTGGCTTGACGAATACCTTCGAGAATACAGCCGTCACTGATTTTACGTTCTGCGGGTCACGATCATTGCCTGGCCCATACCCAACTCGACCGATTGGCTTTCAAATGTTCTATAGCCTGCGTCGTGGAATCGACTTGGTCGTCGTATTTGCTGCCGGGAAAGGCGGTCATAGAACGCTTTAAAGCCTAAAGTTGTGTTTATAGGTCTTAAACGGAACAGGCAAAATCTGCGGGATATCAGGGAATCCAAATCCCTGATCCTTCGTGTTTCGCTGATTTCTATCACTTGATTGCATAACAACGCCGGCTCCTTAGACCCGAGTAGACTTGGTTTGTCGACGACCAAAGGCTCGGGAGAAAGGAGCCGGACATGCTGATTATAGGCGTGGATTATCACCCGAGCGATCAGTACATCGCGTTTGCTGACACCGAAACAGGAGAGTGTGGCGAACGGCGACTGAACCACAGTGAGGGAGAGGCCGAGAAGTTCTATCGAGGTCTGCAGCCGAGAGCGGCCAGCGTGCGTGTGGGGATGGAAGCCACCGGCTATTCACGCTGGTTCGAGCGGTTGTTGGCAGAGTTAGGCATCGAGTTGTGGATCGGCGATGCGGCGGAGATCAAAACCAGACGAGTCCGCAAGCAGAAGACCGATACCAACGACGCCAGACTTCTGTTGAAGCTCTTGCTCGAAGATACCTTCCCCCGGATCTGGGTTCCTGATCCGGAGAACCGTGATCTGCGGCAACTGCTCTGGCATCGGCACCGCCTGGTGCAGATGCGCACGCGGATTATGAACCAGCTGCAGGCGCTGGCCATGAACGAAGGCCAGCGGCGGAAGAAGAAGCTGTGGAACGAGCAAGGGCGAGTCCAGCTGGAAAAACTTCCGTTAGCTCCGTGGGCCTCGCGGCGCCGGAGGGATCTGCTGGAACTGCTAGACCGCATGAACCCGACGATCGAAGAGCTCACCCGAGCCATCGAGCGAGAAGCCAGGAAACGGACGGAAGTTGCGCGTCTGATGACTCATCCCGGCGTGGGACCGATCACGGCGCTGGCCTTCAGTCTAATCATCGGAACTCCGCAGAGGTTTAGCTGCGGCAAGCAGATCGGCAGCTATGTCGGACTGATTCCGGCGGAAGACTCCAGTGCGGGCCATCAGCGTTTGGGCCGCATCACCAAGCAAGGCAGCACGCTGTTGCGTTTCTTGCTGGTGGAAGCCGCTCAAGCGGCAGCGCGTTGTGATCCGGACTGGAGGCAACGGTACCTGCACCTGGCGATGCGGCGGCAACGGAACATCGCCAAGGTGGCCATGGCCCGGAGACTCGGAGTGCGGTTGTACTGGATGTGGCGCAACGGCTGGGAATATTCAGAGTGGGTCAAATTCGGTTCGAACGCGGGACAGCTCGGTACCGGACATGGCGTGCAGTAGAACGCCGTCCACTTGAATGGGCATCCCGCTCCCTCGCGAGAGGGAGTTTGAAATAATAATCATGGTCTGAAGTTGAGGATCGAAGAGATGTATGGGTCGGACTGAAGCCGACCGAACGATTACAAGCGAGCCGTGGTCATCGACACTGGGCCCAAGAAATCGGACGACAGAAAACGCTCTTCGGAGTGCATGGAGAAGTTCGTTTTCAAAAATATTTGACAGAGCCGGCGTTGTTAGAGATGTCCGGTAACGCGACTTACCAGGAGTTAGCGCCGTGCAAAACGGGTTCGAAGATAACTTCCGGGTGACTGACGACCCAGATACATAACGGCGGTGGTGATTGCTCCGGAGGTTATCCACCGAGACGAGAAGATGTACCGATTCGGATAGTGAAGCCACTCGTAGTCCACTCCCGTCTAGAGATGCCCGCATCTGGCGTGCCTTGTGACTGCCCTGGCGGCAGTTGGGCAGGGCCAGAAGAGCCGGCCTCTCGCTTCCTCAAGACTGCTCGCGCCAGACGGCTTCCTCCGCGCGGAACTTCGCAATGCGTTCGATCAAATTCACAGGGACCGGCTCGCAGAGTGGAAAACGGATTGTGCCCTTGGTGACCTTGTATGATGCGAGTTGGTCCTTGAACGCCGCGACCATGCGCTCGCCCGCGGGGTACAGCGAGTAGTGTTGTTTCCAGCCCGCGAGGTACAGCACTATCCCACCATGCAGTCTGTAAGCAGGGATCTTGTACGAGATCGCCTCTTCGGGTCCTGGCAAGGCTCTGCGCAGGATGCTTCGCACAAGCTGCAGTACGACCTGTGCGGTCTCGGGTTGCGCCGAAATGTACTCATCCACGTTTGTGAAATTGCCTTTGCCCATAGTGAGTTCACCTTTTGCCTGGATTTCGGTATAGCCTTCGCGGCTGCACCGGATCGCCTGCCAACTTAAAATCACGACCCACAGCATGTATGAAAGAAATGCGAATCGCGGCGGCCAGCCGATGTTAACACCGGGGCCGTAAGCATCCGGTCCTAAGGGGAACACAAAAATAGCCGAGTAAACCGCGAAGCTCAAAAAGCCAAACAACGGTAAGCCAGCGGTCCAGAGTAGAACTCGCCGCGCCGACCTCCATGCTTCGTTGTTGCGAGCCAGGCTGAGGTTGATAAGCAGCGCTGCGAATGGAAGGAGCACCAACTGACCTGTGCCGAATATCATGTGAAGTGTGCCCCTGGTGGATAGCGGAGAGTGCAGCGGCATAGGGTCAGTTGCGCATGTTCCTACTCCAATAGCGCCAATCACGCACATCAGGAGTATGCCAAGTCCAATGCGGCCCTGGCTTCCATGCAGCTGCGGTTTTAGCAACACGAATAACGCCGCATAGCTAATTGCCGAAATGAGAAACGCCCCTGACATAATCCAGCCATAAGGCCCGATAGCCCATTCGCTGATTGTGTGCCAGGAAGGAGCTAGATCCGGTCTCAGAAAAATCAGCGCGATTAGCAGGATCTGATAGGAAGCGATCGCGACTATCGCGAGCCGTGCCGCTCTGGTTGAAATCGCTGCTGAGGTAATTGCAACTGCTGCGCTCGTCATGTGTATTCTCCTAGCGTGTATCGAGTCTTGATGTGAGCAATCTAGATCATCCCGTCTAGTCGCACATAACTCGCTTCCATTCCGCGTTCCATTCCTGTCGCGAGCATGGTTGCCCGCGTCTGAGCATCAGGCAGAGTCATGCGCATGGTCATTAATGTGCCTGTGCCGTCCGCATCGAACCTCGTCTCGACGTGGTTGTCGGGCGTAGGATCTGGCAGGTGCATCCGCTCGACATGAACGATCCGGCCGTACGGCTCAAGTTCGAGGTATTCGCCCGTGAGGTGGAATCCACGCCCTTTGTCATTCGTCCACTCATAACGGATCTTGCCGCCCGGCCTCGCGTCATTGACGCAGACGGGCATCGTCCAACCTTCAGGACCGAGTAGCCATTTCTGGATTAGATTCGGATCAGTGTGGGCGCGATACACAGCTTCGGGAGGGGCGGCGAATCGCCTAGTCACAACCACGTGGGTGTTACCTTCAGTCTTCAGAGTCAACTTGCTCATCGTTTTTCTCCTCTTTTTATCTTCGGTGGTACCATGCCGGCGAGAACTTCATCCAGCCGGTCATAGTTCTTCTGCAGCGCTTTTCGCAACATTGCGAGCCACTGGTCCATCGCATCAATGCCGTTCTTGGCGAGACGACGAGGGCGCTTGGTGCCATCCATGCGACGTTCAACTAGTCCTGCGTCTTCGAGCACCTTCAGGTGTTGGGAGATTGCCGGTTGCGTCATTTCGAAGGGCTCGGCTAGTTCCCCCACTGTCGCCTCGCCTTTGGCGAGACGTGCGAGGATTGCCCGACGCGTTGGATCGGCTAAAGCAGCAAAGGCGGCATCCAGATGGAGCATTTTATCCATAAACACTACCTTATATAAGTGTATACTTATTGTCAAGGAGAATTGTTTTGGCGTTTGACAAGGTTTATCCCGCACCGAGGCAACTGCAAACCGAGCGAGGGTTTGGGTAGTCGAGTGGGCAAAATCGCGACCGCCTTTTTCGGCTTGTAGGTCGGGGGACCCAATTGGCGGGGTTGTTTCCGGATGACTGGCTACTCAGAAGTAATCCACATGCCTGATTAACGCCATAAGCGGACAAGCGCAATCCCCACTCTTTACGACTCTTATCCTATCCGGCTTTCGATTCTGGCGGTGCACAGATGACGCACTGGCTTGCAGCGGGCACAGCAGTACAGGCGCGTGATGCAGGAGTTTCGGGGTTTTTCGATCAATACGCGGAATGGGTGATTAAAATTTGTTACAGATGAAAGTCGTGAGGGTAGTCAAGCTACGCCCTCGAAAGGACCCGTCTGGGGTTTTTGAAAGCCAATCTGAATTCCAAAGGGACCCCCTTAATTTTTAACTGCCCGCTCAAAAAATATTAGCGTGATCTTCGCCGCGAATCTGAAATGGTTTCGTCCTTCGATGATCGATTTCCACTTGTGGGATGTTTGATAAAATAATTTCGGTACTGAAGTACTATGGACGTTATGCAACATTACTTTCTATAGTTGCATCAACGGAGGCTTGGATGAGCCCATCAGTTGAGCGCAACGTGATCAGGATGCCGAAGCAGCGAGCAAAACAAGTCCGCTCGCGCATCTCCTATCTGTCCAACGAGCAATTGCAGCGTGTTCTGGAGGCTGCGAAGGAATACGGTCCACGGGAGCACGCCATGTTTCTCTTTGCAGTGGCGCACGGTGCCCGGGCGCAGGAGATAGCCAATTTGCGGCTCTCCGACATCAACTTCAAAACGGAACAGATTCACATTGCGCGGCTCAAAGGCTCACTCGACTCGACGCAGAATCTGCTCAAGGTCAAGGGCAACAGCCTGTTCAACGAAGCGGCGGCACTCAAGGCATGGCTGGAGGTTCGCCAGCCGGACGCCGACAGTTTCGTATTCAACTCTCAGAAGTCCACTCAACTTAACCGGGTGACGGTCTACAAACTGTTCAAGGCCATTGCCCGCAAGGCAGGCCTCGGCGAGACGCTACAGCACCCGCATGTCCTAAAGCACACGGCTGCGATGTTGATGGTCCAACAGGGTTGCAACGCGTTCATGATCCGGCAGCACCTCGGCCACCGTTCGTTCGACTCGACGCTGGCTTATGTCAATCCCAGCGACTCCGAAGCCTCAGCGGCATCGGCGAAGGCCTTCTCCCAAATCTTCTAACCCGGCTACAAAGTAACGGTATTGTTGCATTCTGGCGTTTTTGCCCAGTCTAAACGGGTGAGAACGCCAGACTTATTTTCAGCCGCAAATATGCATCAATACTTTTCGGGGTGATTTCGAACCCGAAACGTCTGTCGTGTCCTGCAGCCCGTTCATACCCCGCCCCATCCTTGCACCGTCCCCGCACCGCGCGGTCAAGAGAGGCGGCCACGATTTGGCGTGCTGCGCGAATCCACCCGGCCCGCAAATGGCGTAGGCAAGAGTCACGACGATGTAACCAAAGATTAGGCCCGAATTAAGCGACCTCGAAATTGGATCGCACGCACGTCGGGAATATTGAATCCACTGGCTTTGAGGTGCGGATTACGCACTTTTGTGATCAAAAAGAGTTTTTTTCCGGGAAGCAAAATCAAAATCGAAAAACAGTAAAAATATGCCCGGAGCTAGACCACATCTGCGTTCGCGGGTGACTTTCGTAACGCGGTTCACCGTGCTGCACACGCCCAGTATCGAAAACGTCTAGCAACCGGGGCCCGGTCGCCTTGAATACTCCGCTTCCCTAGTTCATTACGGCGGTCGCAGAAGTACTTCGATCATCCACGACCTTCGTAATGAATGCTGCGGGGGATGGTCCGGACTATAACGGCACTCGATCCCTTCTCTACCCTGAGGGACTCGATCAGTCTTTCTGCCTATTGGACGGGCATGATCCTCGTCGAACGTAGGGGTCGGCATCGCTTTGAAACGAATGCTACCGGGTCACCGCGCCTGTCCCCTCCCCCTGTGCCCGGGAGGAGTTCGATACGCGCGAAGTGTCCGAGATTGAGTCCCTTCCTACTGGAGAAACCGCCCATAGAGCGATTTCTATCTCGGGGAGCCACCTTACCGCCCGTCGGCTCTTACAATCTCACGCAGCCGCCCGCCTGCAATCTGGGCGAGCCCTTTGCGCGGCATCTCTGGCCAGCACGTATACACGATTGGCTTCCCGCCACAGCAACGTCGTGGACACCGTCCGGAAATTGTCGGCACACGCGAGCACGTAGGCTCGGTGCCTGTCGTCCATCAATTGCTCAATTGTCTTTTGCATTTCCATCTCCCTGCATCGATGCCATCGCGTCTCGAATGCCAGCCTCGGCTCCCGCTCTGCACGCTCGTTTAAAATCATCGAGCCATGGCTCCCCGGCCAGTCTTCGCTTGGCATCTGCGCACTGGGCCCGCCACGCTGGCGAGTCGCGTTCTGGGTTGGGGATCGCTAGCAGAATCCGCACCTGTTTCTTCCGCAGACGGTATTCGCGCTGTCTCGCGGCGTTCGATTCATGTTTGCGAGGTCTGCCGATCATCGTCCGTCCCCTCGAATCGCTGTGAACCGAATCACCCGGGAAACTGCCGAAAGTAGAAGCGTGGGTCGTTGGGTCGTACCCGTCCCAAAGCAAAACGAAAAGTGAATCAAGTGCGGGTCGTAATTTATGTCCGTTTCTATACTTCTAATCTCTTCTTCTTCTTTATCTATTATTTAGCTTTTTTGGTTGTAAGGTACGACCCAACGACCCGGCTCTCATTTTCTGATCTGTTTTTCCTCGACGAACCCTCGAAAACGGACAATTTATACGACCCTACTTTCTGACGCTCCACACTGAGCACCTTGGGCGGCGACGTATGGCCCAAGCAGCCCCACAGAAGCTAGACCAACTCGACGATTAATGGCGCAATCGGAGACTGAGCTATCCGCTCAGAAGAATCGTTCGTCGCGCTCTCGATTCGCTATGACGGTGACGCGTGGCCTCGGTTCTCCCATAGCAGGCGTCTCGCACCGACCACACGACCGCTTGACGCCGTTCGTCAATGCGTAGCCCGCGACGACAACCTCGCGCCCACAGCGACAAACACAGTTCCACCGAGACTGCCGCCTTGTGCCGGATTTGGCCCGCCACAGTGACCAACAAGAACCCGAAACGCATTCCCGTCAAATCGACCAGCGAGCCCATTAGATTTTTACCGCCGGTGCTCTTTGTTCAAACGCGTTTTCGATTTTGATTCCGAAAACTTTTTCATACGCATCGAGAACGCGTTGCCATTTATCTTTGGCCTCACTCCGATCACAGCGGTAACAGATTTGATTTACCGAGAATCTCCGAGGGAAACATGTCTCGTTCAAGCGGGCAGAGCGAATAAGAGTTGCGGCACCGCGAAAGAAAAAATACTGCATTGTGGTCTTCACTACTTTATCGTCGGGAGAGAATTTACTGAGCATCGCGCAAAGAATCTCATTAGGAGGAAATTCTCGCAGCAACGCAGCGGCTGCCTTCGGATCGGTCACGAAGTCATACAGAAGGTTTGTGAAGGCCGAGAACAAATGCGCCGCGTCACTCAAATGTTTGCACTGGTCAGGACTCAGCGCGTTTTTCTTGCCCGCCGGTTTGGGTGTTGGTGTTGATTCTGAAAGCCCCGTGGCATCTAAATGCTCCCTCGGGACGAGGGCGGGGGGAGGCGAAACCCCCTCAGGGGGAAGGGGGCTCTCTTTCTCTGGGTTTTGATTCTCCTGATTAGTAGTCGACAAATGGTCGGCCTTCATTCCGACAAGCAGTCCGACATTGTCGGTCTCATCAGCCTTGTATTCCTTTGGTTCGCTTGGTGTTTCGTCTGCTTGCAGTCCGACAATGTCGCCGACAAGCAGCCCGACATTGGCTCCCCAGAGAGAGGCCTCATTCTCTTGCGGTGTCGCCACTAGTTGGAATCGATTGGGCGAGGGCACCCAAACGCTGTATGTGCGCCCCTTCTTGGACGACCGCTTTGGGTCAATCCTGTAGTAATCACGTCGAATGAGACGACGGGCCAGTAAATCTGCGGCGGCACGTTCATATTTTTTGACGTTCGCCTTCGTGGCATCCAACCAACGGAATCGGCAAACTTGGGCCGCGCTGTAACTGCGAACCACATTCGCAGGTCTTTCTGCCCTGTGATAGCAGTAAGTGAAAATATCGAACTGTTCGGCGGTGATGTCGCCGTTATCCAGTGCCTTGTAGACAGCATCTGGGATCACAGTGAAGCATGCGCGGTCGGTCATGGCTTCACCGCGTGCGCGGCGCTGCGCTGAAGGGCAACCGTTCGGGCGATTATCTTGATGTCCTGTGCTTGTGGTCGGCCCTCAACGTCGAACGGAGTGAATTCAACGCGATAACCGGGCACGAGAAAGCGGCGATGGTTCTTTTCGGAAGTGATAAATGCGGGGCAACAAAAAAAATCAGGCAGCGACGGATCGTCCGGCGCGATAAATCCATACGATCCGAGACGATTGTATTTTACGCATGTTCCAAACATGGCATTCTCCGTGCATTTTCACGCATCTTCATTTCCCGCGACATCAACGTACGGCTTGCGGGTAGCCTTTGCTTCTAATCTCGTCCGTCCGGCGTGATCCGCCGGATCAACACTTATCGAGAACTCGGCGATGGGTCGGACGCCCGGGCGGATTATTCTTGAAGACAATCGGTTCAAGTGGAGCCGACTGAATGCCAAGAAACGAATCCAGCACTTGGCGAATTAAATGCGCTGAAGAGACTTGTCGTTTTCTGGCGAGCGTTTTGAACGCGTCTCGCTCGGCCACCGTTAGAAATACATTGGTCCTAATCAACCGCGATCCTCGATTCGACATTGCAACTCCTCTTAAAAAGGCGATATGCATCTCTATTATAGAAAGATTAGTCATCTTTCTTTTTAGGAGCGCCGCAACAGCGAAGAGTTTTTGGAGGTCAACAGAGAAATACTTGGCGATCACTATCAGGGGCATGCGCAAGAAAGTGACTAACCTTTCTATAGTAGAGGCGCATGTGTATGAGTATTTCAACCACATTCGGGCTGGAAGCGTTGCCCGTAAACCGTCCGGGTGATAGTGTCCCGGAAGCGACACTAGGCAAGCGAAGAGGAACTTGCATGTCTCGACGCGGCCAAGTGGGAAACATCGTAATAAGCGGTAGGTGGTACGTCGTTCGTTTTTGGAGGTATCCAGCAGGACAGTCGAGGGTTCACGCGAGCGAGAAAATCTGCCCCGTCAATCCTGCTGCCCCCGGCTACTTACCCAAAGGCGAGCGAAGACGCCGAGCAACCGAAATTGTAGAAGCGAGTGGGGTAAACGATGCGCAGGTTTTCGTTGAATCCACTAACCTCGTTACGTTCGGCGAGCAGGCGCGTTGGTTCATGAATCACTCAAAAACTCGAAAGCGCAATCCAGTGAAAGCCGCGACGATTCAGGCTTGGCAGAACACCCTGAACAAGTGGCTCATTCCTAGCCTCGGCGAGATGCCACTCGCCAGCGTGTCCAACGGCACGGTAAAACCTTTCGTGCAAAAAATGAGCGACGCGAAGCTATCAGCCAAAAGCATTTTGAATTATTTCGGATTGGTGAAGTTGATTGTCGCCTCTGCTGTAGACAAGGAAGGCGAGGAGATGTTTCCCCGAAAGTGGAATCACGATTTCCTCGACCTGCCTATGGTGAGTCGCCAGCATCAACCGTCTTTCGATCCTGAAACGATGAACTGGATCGTGAAACAGGCTAGCGGGCAAGATAGGGTTCTTTACGCTTTGCTTGCTGGAACTGGTTTGCGCGTCGGCGAAGCACTCGGGCTAGAAATAAAACACCTGTCCAAAGATCGTCGCGCGGTCACGGTTGAACAATCCTGTTGGGAGGGTCAGCTGCAAACTCCCAAAACCCGAAACGCATATCGACAAGTTGATCTCACTCCCGAATTGGCTGGCCTCCTAGAATCCTTCGTCAATGGCCGCCAAGCGGGATTGCTATTTGCCAATCGAGCAGGAAAACCGTTGTCTCAAACGAATGTGGCCCGACGATCCTTACATCCAATTCTCGCAGAACTCGGAAAGCCGAAAGCGGGATTTCACGCGATGCGGAGGTTCCGTGCTACGTGGTTGAGAAAACAACGGGCTCCTGAAGACCTAATTAAGTTTTGGCTCGGTCACGCAAAACAGTCGGTCACCGACGAATACTCTCAGTTGCACCGAGACGTGGAGTTTCGTCGAGAGGTAGCGGTAAAAGTCGGACTCGGTTTCGAGATTCCGACGGACGGAGTTGGCTCGATGATACCTACGGTACCTAGAATTTTAGGCGAACAGACCGCAAGTATCGCGGCTTAACTTGTAGACATTGCGGGATAAAGAGTGGTGCGCCCGGCAAGAGTCGAACTTGCGACCTTTTGGTTCGTAGCCAAACGCTCTATCCAGCTGAGCTACGGGCGCTCCGATATGCAAATGCGGTCCAACTAGATTACGACACACTGGGCGAGACTTCAACAATCTCCATCGCGTTTTTTGCACGTAGCTTCGGCATTTCGCGCGTGGTCCGCAGCGCCAACTTTTTGCCGGCGAATCTAAACCGCCAACCGCAATCTCAGGTCCTCACCGTATTCGTGCTTGAATTCAGTCCAAACTGCTCGTGGAAGTCTTCATCTGGTTGTCACGCGACAGTAACAATCTCCCGATAATTTCGCCCCTACATTTCCAACCCAACCCAGGATGAGGTGCCGGATGGCGACTCAGCTCGACGCAATTGATAGGCACGGGGAAGTCGAACTCAAACGATCGCACGTGCTCGAAGGCAAGATGGCCAAACCGACCGCGCCGGCCAAGATTGGCATGGCAATTTTTGGCGTCGCGCTGGTGGTCGGTCTGGTATACGCCGCAACGCACCTGCTCGGCGACCTGGCGCAGGTTCATAACACCGGCGCTCTGACGTTCGTCCTTCTCGGCATTGCCCTGGCCACGGCTTTAGCCTTCGAATTTGTAAACGGCTTTCACGACACCGCCAATGCGGTCGCGACGGTAATTTACACGCACACCCTTGAGCCCCATGTCGCGGTGGTCTGGTCCGGCATGTGGAATTTCCTTGGGGTACTAGCCTCCAGCGGCGCCGTCGCATTCGGCATCGTCTCGCTGCTGCCGGTCGAGTTGATTCTGCAAGTCGGAGGCAGAGCGGGTTTCGCCATGGTCTTCGCCTTGCTGGTCGCGGCGATTATCTGGAATCTCGGTACCTGGTGGCTGGGCCTTCCCGCATCCAGCTCGCACACTTTGATCGG
>Ga0302177_10001562_pt1 | contig 16407 bp, 11 predicted proteins | sample I_Palsa_E1_2_FD_198780 | JGI IMG/M metagenome (GOLD analysis project Ga0302177, IMG submission 198780) | Peat permafrost microbial communities from Stordalen Mire near Abisko, Sweden - I_Palsa_E1_2 | ecosystem: Environmental > Terrestrial > Soil > Palsa > Peat permafrost | place: Sweden... | reverse complement strand
TGACCAGCAGCGCGATCAGCACGCCGAAGAACGTCATCACCGAGCTGACCATGGTGATCAGGCCGGTCTGGAAGAACGAGGACAGCGCGTCGACGTCGGTCGTCATCCGGGTCATGATGCGCCCGGCCAGCTCCCGCTCGTAGAAGTCGAGCCCGAGCCGCTGCAACTGGGCGAAGATCTTCACTCGCAGCGTGTAGAGCAGCCGCTCCCCGTTGCGCCCCACGACCAGCGTTTCTGCGATGTTGACGATCCAGTCGGCGAACACGATGGCCAGGCCGATAAGGGACACGGCCACGATGGCCCCGAACGCCTTGCTTTGGATGCCGTTGTCGATGCCGTTCCGCACCAGCGCCGGGAGCGCCAGGCTGGCCAGCGCGTCCAGGCCGTCCAGGATCAGACCCACCAGCATGGCGATGGCGAGCGGCCGCAGCAGCCTGCGCAGCGTGAAGTGCCGGTCCCCGGCCCGGGCCTGGGCCTGGTCCACGTTCGGCAGATCGCGGGCCGGCGGCAACGCGTCGACCTGGGCGAGTAGCTCCGGGGTGGGCGGCAGGCTGCCCATGACGCCGTCGAATCCGTGACCGCCGCGGGCCATGTCCCGGTCCCGGGTGCGCCCTCGGCTGGCCGGTGCGCTGGCCTTGTCCCACAGCTCAGGGGTGACCTGGCCGGCCGCCGCAGGCGTGGCGGCCACCTCGTTCTCGTAGTAGGCCAGTTCCCCGGCGTCGATGCCTTCGACGTCGTCGCCCGGCCCGGACAGCAGCAGCCGGTACAGCGGGCAGCGCTCGGTGAGCTCCTCGTGGGTGCCGATGTCGGCCACCTGGCCGTTGTCGAGCACCGCGATCCGGTCGGCCAGGTTCAGCGTGGAGCGCCGGTGCGCGATGAGCAGCGTGGTCCGGCCGCGCATGACCCGGTGCAGGGTGGCGTGGATCTCCGCCTCCAGCCGGGGGTCGACCGCTGATGTCGCGTCGTCGAGCAGCAGCAGCCGCGGGTCCGTGATCAGCGCCCGGGCCAGGGCCACGCGCTGCCGCTGGCCGCCGGACAGGGTTAGGCCCTGCTCGCCGATCACGGTGTCGTAGCCGCCGGGCAGCTCGGTGATGAACTCGTCCGCCTCAGCGGCCCGCGCGGCGGCGTAGATCTGCTCGTCGGTCGCGTCCGGGCGCCCGTACGCGATGTTGGACCGCACGGTGTCGGAGAACAGGAAGCTGTCCTCCATGACCAGCCCGATGGCGCCGCGCAGCGAGTCCTGGGTGACGTCCCGCACGTCATGGCCGCCCACCCGGACGGCGCCGGCGCTCACGTCGTAGAACCGCGGCAGCAGCAGCGACAGGGTCGACTTGCCCGAGCCGGAGGTGCCGACCACGGCGACCGTCTCGCCCGGGTTGACGCGCAGCGACAGCCCGCGCAGCACCGGCTGCGACGGCACGTAGCCGAACTGGGCGTCGTCGAACTCGATCCCGGCCGCGTCGGCCGGCAGCGGCCCGGCGCCGGGCTTGTCGCTGATGACCGGGCGGGAGTCGATGACCTCCAGCACCCGGATGACGCTGGCCCGCGCCTCCTGGCCGATGGTGATCAGGCCGGTGAGCATCCGGACCGGGCCGGACATCTGCGCCAGGTAGCTGGAGAAGGCCAGGAACGTGCCGAGGGTGATGTTGCCCTCGATCGCCAGCCAGCCGCCCAGCGCCAGCACGCCGACCTGGCCCAGGACCGGGACGGCCTCCAGCGCGGGGTTGAACCGGGCCATCATGCGGGCCAGCCGCACCCGGGCGGCGTACAGGTGCGTGCTGGCGTCCTCCATCCGCTCCAGTTCCTGCTCTTCCTGCCCGAAGCCCTTGACCACGCGGACCCCGCCGACGCTCTCGTCGACGATGGCGGCGACCTCGCCGGACTGCTGCTGGGCGTACCAGCTGGCCGGGAACAGCTTGCGCCGGGACCGCAGCGCGATGAACCACAGCGCCGGGGCGACCGCGAGCGCCACCACGGTCAGCAACGGCGACAGGAAGAGCATGATGACGATCGAGACGACGAACAGCAGCGCGCTGCCCAGGCTGATTGGCAAAAATGACAACAGCGACTGGATCATGTTGATGTCGGAGATCGACCGGCTGACCAGCTGGCCGGTGTGGATCTCGTCCTGCCGCTCGCCGTCCAGCCGGGACAGCGCCCCGAGCATCTCGGTCCGCAGGTCGTGCTGCACGTCGAGGGAGAGCCGGCCGCCGGAGTAGCGGCGCAGGAACGTGGCGCCGAAGTTTGCCGCCGCGATCGCCAGCAGCGCGATCGCCAGCGGCCAGATCGACTGCTTGTGCGTCACGATCACGTTGTCGACGATGTCCCGCTGGATCAGCGGGATGGCGGCGGTGAAGGCGGTGGCGAGCACCGCACCGACGGCCGCGAAGATGAAGTTGCGCCGGTACCGCCAGCAGTAGCCGGTCAGGCGGCGCAGCCACCGGTCTTGCTGTCCCCGTGCGCCGGGCCCCCGTGTGAGCCCCTGTACTGGTGAATACCCCGTTCGCCCGGCCCGGCCGGGGCGCGGAAGATGTCTGCGTAGTCTCATGGTTTCGTTAGCAACAATAAGCATCTGGCCCGCGAAATTCCCCTGGTTTTTTCGCCGTCCCGCCCCGCGCGTTGCGCGGCGTATGTCGCACCCGTTGGCTAGGGTCCGCAAGCATGCGGATGCTGCACACGTCCGATTGGCACCTTGGCCGCTCACTGCACCGGGCCGACCTCCGCCCGGCCCAGGCCGCCTACCTCGATCACCTCGTGGAGGTCGTCCGGTCCGAGAAGATCGACGCCGTGCTCGTCGCCGGTGACGTCTACGATCGTGCGATCCCGCCCCTGGACGCGGTGGCGCTGTGCGAGGACGGGCTGGTCCGGCTGCGCGACGCGGGCGCGCGGGTCATCGTGACCAGCGGCAACCACGACTCGGCGCCCCGGCTCGGCTTCGGCAGCTCGCTGGTCGACGCGGCCGGGGTGTACCTGCGGACCCGGGCCGGGTCGCTGGCCCAGCCGGTGCTGCTGGCGGACCGGCATGGGCCGGTCGCGGTCTACGGGGTGCCCTACCTGGAGCCGGACGCGGTCCGGGCCGATCTGCCGCATCCGCCCGGGCACAGCCCGGGCCACGACGACGCCGGGGACGCTATGCCCCGTGGGCACGCGGGCGTGCTCACCCGCGCGGCGGAGTGCATCCGCGCCGACGTGGCCGCCCGGGGCGGCGTCCGCTCGGTGGCCATGGCGCACGCCTGGGTCGCCGGCGGAGAGGCGAGCGATTCGGAGCGGGACATCTCGGTGGGCGGGGTCGGCCGCGTGCCCGCCGCCGTCTTCGACGGGTTCAGCTACGTGGCCCTCGGCCACCTGCACGGCCAGCAGACCCTCGACGAGCGGATGCGGTACAGCGGCTCGCCGCTGCCCTACTCGTTCTCCGAGGCCGGCCACACCAAGGGCTCGTGGCTGGTTGAGCTGGGCGCGGACGGCGGCGCCAGGGTCGAGCGGGTGCCCGCGCCGGCGTTCCGCGCGCTGAACGTCCTGCGCGGCAAGCTCGCCGACCTGCTCACGTCCGCCGCGTACGACCGCTACGAGGCGGACTTCCTGTCGGTCGTGCTGATCGACAGGAGCCGCCCCGAAGGCGCCATGGAACGGCTGCGGCAGCGCTTCCCGCACGTGCTGGTGCTGGCCTTCGAGCCGGAAGGCGGCGCGGGTGGTTCCCGCGGCTACCGCGCGAAGATCGCCGGCCGGGACGACCTCACCGTCGCGGCCGAGTTCGTCGAGCACGTGCGGGCCAGCCCGGTCACGCCGGGCGAGCGCGAACTGCTGGCCGGGGCGTTCGAGTACGCGCGCCGGGCCGACGGTGCGGAGACACCCCCGGACCGCGCCCTGCCCCAGACGGCGCTGCCCGAGACGGCGCTGCCCCAGATGGCGGGCGCGCAGCCGGGGGAGGAAGGCTGATGCGGCCGCACCTGCTCCGGGTCACGGCGTTCGGTGCGTTCGGCGGCACCGCGGAAGTCTCCTTCGACGATCTCGCCGGCTCCGGGCTCTTCCTGCTGCACGGGGAGACCGGAGCGGGCAAGACCACCCTGCTCGACGCGATCGGGTTCGCGCTGTACGGCCGGGTGCCCGGCGAGCGGAACAAGACCAAGCGGCTGCGCTCGGACCACGCGGGCGCCACGGTCCGCACCGAGGTGATGTTCGAGACCACGATCGGCGACCGGCATCTGCGCATCACTCGCCGCCCGCAGCAGGACCGGCCCAAGGTGCACGGCACCGGCCTGACCAGTGAGCCCGCCAAGATCCTGCTGGCGGAGGAGCGCGGCGGCCGCTGGCACACCGTCTCCACCCGGGCCCGGGAGGCGGACGACGAGATCGCCGACGCCATGGGCATGTCGGCCGAGCAGTTCTTCCAGGTTGTCCTGCTGCCGCAGGGTGAGTTCGCCAAGTTCCTGCACGCCGACGCCGATGAGCGCCGGGCGCTGCTGCAGAAGCTGTTCCGCACCGACCGGTTCCGCACCGTCGAGGCCTGGCTGGCCGAGCGGCGCAAGATGACCCGGGACCAGGTCGAGAAGGCGGATCAGGCACTGGCCACGCTCGCCGCGCGGATCGCGCAGGTGGCCGGCACCCCCCTCCCCGGTGTGTCCCTGGCCAGCTCCGGCCTCTCCGGTGCGGCTCTGCCCGTGCCCGGCGACGGCCCAGGGCCGCCCGCCGGCTGGGCTGATGCGCTCGCGGCCGAGGCGGAATCCGGCCGCGCCGCCGCCGCCCAGGCCGCCGCGGCCGCCCGGCAGGCACTGGACGCGGCCCGCGCCGCCGAGGCCGACACCCGGGCCCTGGCCGGCCGGCAGGGCCGCCGCGCCACGCTGCTGGCCCGCGGTGATGAGCTGCAGGCCCGTGCGCCGGAGCGGGACGCGCTGCGCCAGGAAACCGACGGGGCCCGGCGCGCCGCCGAGATCGCGAAGGTCTTTGACGATGCTGAACATGCCGAAGCGCACCTGGCTACCTCGCGCGACGCCGAAGCCGGTGCCCGTACTGCCGCCGCCCCGGCCGGCCTGCCGGATATGGCCGGCGCCGCGGACTTCCGGGCGGCGGAGCAGCAGCGGCGCGAGCACATTGGGCAGCTGACGGCGCTCCGCGAGGTGGCCGGGCAGGCCGATGCGGAGGACGCGAACGCGGCCGCCGCCGCTGAGCGGGCGGCGGCGCGGGCCCGGGATATCGACACGGCCCGGCAGGCCCTCGCGGATCAGCAGGCGCGGCTCGAGGACCTGACCGGCCGGCGGGACGCCGCCCAGCGGGCCGCCACCCGGCTCCCGGCCGTCCAGGCCGACGCGGAACGCCAGCGCGCCGCCGCCAGCGACGCGGCCCAGCTGGCGGAGGCCTGCGCCGGTCAGCGCGATCTGCACTCCGAACGCGAGACCGCCCGCGAGATCGCCAACGATCTCGCCGAACGGGCGCTGCTCATCCGCCGGGAACGGATCGACGGCATGGTCGCCGAGCTGGCCGCCAGCCTGGTCGACGGGACGCCCTGCCCGGTGTGCGGCTCGCAGGACCACCCGGACAAGCCCGAGATCCAGACTCGCCGGGTGACGCACCAGGAGGAAGAGCAGGCCGTGGCCGAGGCGGACGCCGCCCGGGAGACCGTGGCCAAGCTGAACAGCGAGCTGGCGGGTCTCGCGGCCCTGGCGGGCGACTTCGCCGGGCGGCTCGCCGCAGCAGGGGTCACGGATCCGGCGCTCGGCGAGGCCGGCGTTCTCCCGCACCAGGCGGCCCCGCCCGTTCCCGTCGGCTCCTCCGCCGTTCCCGTAGGCCGGCTCGGTCTTTTCGGTGATTCCCGCGCTGCCCACGGGGCGGCCCCCGTAAGCGCCGGCGCTCCTGGCAGCGGCGCTCCTGGCAACGGCGCTCCTGGCAACGGCGCTCCCGGTGGCAGCGCTCCCGGTGGCAACGGCGCTCCGGGTGGCCGGGCCCCGGGCGCGGCCACGATCGCCGGGCTGCACAACCTGGCCGCCGGCCTCGCCGCCGCGGCGGACGCGCTTGAAGCGGAGGCCGGTGCGCTCGCCGCCGAAGCCGGGCAGCTCAGCCGATACGACGCTGACCTGGGCGGGCTGCGGACGGCGGTCGCGGAGACCGAGAAGCGGCTCAGCGCGCTGGCCGAGCAGCAGCAGGCCGCGCTGGCCGAGGCCGCCGCCGCGTGGGACCGCGCCGCCGGGCACCGGGCGTCGCTGCTGCGCCAGCTCGGCGGGGCTCCCGACCTGGAGGCGGCCCTGGCCACCGCGGCCGGGCTGGCCGACGCGCTCGCCGCGGCCGCCAGCGCCACCGAGGCGGCAGCGGCGGCGGCCGAGGCCGCGGCCCAGGCCGAAGCGGGAGCCGCCCGGGCGGCGGCCGGGGCGGGGTTCGAGGACGTGCCAACGGCGCGCGCGGCCCAGCGGTCCCCGCAGTGGCGCGCCGAACAGGAACAGGCCATCCGGGCCTACGAGGCCGAAACCGTATCCGTCACCGCGCAGCTCGCCGATCCCGAGCTGGACGTGCCGCTGGATCCGGCCGCCGACCTGGCGGGCGCGCAGGAGGCGGTCAGGCTGGCCGCCGAGCGGCACGACGCGGCGGTCACCGCGCTGGGCCTGGCCCGGGACCGGGCGGCCACCCTGGCCGGGCTTGCGCCCCAGTTCGCGGCCGAACGGGCCGCGCTGGATCCGCTGCGCGAGCGGGCCGAGGAAGCCCGCCGGCTGGCTGACCTGGCGGGCGGCCAGGGCGCGAACACGCTGAAGATGACGCTGTCGGCGTTCGTGCTCGCCGCCCGGCTGGAGGAGGTCGCGGAAGCGGCCAGCCAGCGGCTGCTGACGATGACGGCGGGCCGCTATTCGCTGGCGCACACCGACGCGCGGCGCGGGGGCGGCGGCCGTTCCGGGCTCGGCCTGCTGGCCTGCGACAGCTGGACCGGCCTGGAACGCGACACGAGCACGCTGTCCGGCGGTGAGACGTTCCTGGCCAGCCTGGCGCTCGCGCTCGGCCTCGCCGACGTCGTCACCGCGGAAGCCGCGGGGGTCGCGATCGAGGCGCTGTTCGTCGACGAGGGGTTCGGCAGCCTGGACGAAGACACCCTGGAAGAGGTGATGAACGTGCTCGACGGGCTGCGCGAGGGGGGCCGGATGGTCGGCATCGTCAGCCACGTCAGCGAGCTGCGCCAGCGGATCCCGGCCCAGATCCACGTCCGGAAGGGACGTAGCGGCAGCAGCGTGGAACTCATCCAAGCCTAGGGCCGCGGCCGCCTGGCCCGGCCGCCGGGCGGAATCTTGGCCGGGCCGGCGTCAGGCCCCGGGAGCGTCGTCGAAGCTCGCGAAGTAGGCCGCGGCCATATCTTTGTCGCCGTGCCCCTGCGCGGCCGCCCGGCCGTATCGTTCCGCCGCTGCCGACGCCACATCCATGTGCAGCCCAGCCGCCTCGCCGGCCTCCTTGATGAGGCGGGCATCCTTCCCGCCCAGCGTGAGGCTGAAGCTCGGCGTGTAGTCGCCGTCGATGATCGCCCGCGCCTTCAGGTGCAGGTACGGGGAGTCCGCCAGGCCGCCCTTGATGGCTTCCAGGAAGGCTTCCGGATCCACCCCGAGGGCGCGGGCGAGCGCGACCGATTCGCCGGCCGCGACAGTAAGCGCCGCGATCCAGCTGTTGGTGACCAGCTTGAGCCGGGTCGCCGCGCCTGCCTCGGCCAGCCAGATCGTCTTGGTCCCGATCGCGTCGAACACCGGCCGGACGCGTTCACGGATGCTGTCGCTGGCGTCATCCGGGCCGCCGGCGAACACGGTGAGCTTGCCCTCCTCGGCGGGTTTGCGGGTGCCCAGTACCGGCGCGTCGAGGAACACCAGCTCCCGGTCCCGCGCGAGCTCGGCCAGCTCGTCCAGCCAGGAGATGCCGACGGTGGCCGTCTGCACCCAGATCTGCCCGGGGGTGAGCCCGGGACCGGCCGCCGTCATCACGTCGAACACGGTCGGCCCGTCGGAGAGCATGGTGACGATGATGTCCGCCCCGCGGACCGCGTCGGCCGGGTCGTCGCACAGAGCCGCGCCGTCGGCCTCCAGCGGCTCAGCCTTGCTGGCGGTCCGGTTCCAGGCGCGCAGCGATATCCCGGCTTTGAGCATGTTCCGGGCCATCCCGGCGCCCATCAGCCCGGTTCCCAGCAGTGCAACCGACGCTTCTGACGCAGCCTGCTCTGTCATTCCGTGCCTTTCTGGAGACCGCCGGCCCGTTCCGCAGTCCGGGCTGAGCGTTCCGCGGCCGCAGGGACCAGGGCCCGGCTGATGCCGGCCCGCTCGCTACCGTAGCGCCGCGCGTTTGGACGCATCACCCGGGACGACGCACCATGAGGTGATGCCCCTGCGACCCGCCGCACGCCTGGCCGGGCTCAGCCCGCGCCGCCGTGGGCTGCTGGCCGTCATCGCGCTGGTCGTCGTCGCCCTCGCTGTCGGCGGTGTCCTGCTGGCTGGCCGGGGCAGCAACACGCCCGGTGATCCGGCCGCCTCCCGGCCCAGCTATGTACTGCTCGTCCCGGGCTACGGGGGCAGCACCACGGCGCTCAGCCAGCTGGCGGCGCGGATCCGGCCGACGGGCCGGACCGCCACCGTCGTGCCGCTGGCCGGGAACGGTACCGGTGACCTCCAGGTCCAGGCGCGAGTGCTGAACGGCTACGTGAACCAGGCGCTGCGCGATGGCTCGGGCCCGGTCACGGTGATCGGCTACTCGGCCGGCGGCGTGGTGGCGTGGCTGTGGGACGCCGATTTCAGGGCGGCCGGCAAGGTGCGGCGGTTCATCACCCTGGGTTCCCCGCTGCACGGCGCGAACCTGGCCGCGCTCGGCGAGGCGTTCGTCCCGGGGGAGTGCCCCACCGCGTGCCAGCAGCTCGTGCCGGGCAGTGCCCTGCTGACCGCGCTGCAGGACTCCCCGGCCGGGCGGCCCCCGTGGCTGTCCCTGTGGACCACTGACGACCAGGTCGTCCAGCCCCCCGACTCGGCCCGGCTGGCGGGGGCGGTCAACGTGCCCCTGCAGTCGGTCTGCCCCGGGGTGAGCATCCAGCACGGCCAGCTCCCGACCGACCCGCTCGTGGTCGGCATCGTGCTGCGCTCCCTCAGCAGCAACACCGTTTCCGCGCCGCTGCCCGGCCAGTGCCATTCCCTGCAGGCCCTCGTCAGCCGCTAGCCCGGAACGCAGGTGACCCCCATCGGCGAGCGTTACCTTTCGGCGTCGATACTCGTCATCAGAATCGCGGCGTGGAGACCGTGGCCTTCAGGGCGGGGAGGAAACGCCGCTTCACCCTCCTGTTATGTCAGCGGCGGTCGCTAGCGTGTTCGTATGTCCCGGTACCGTCTGCTTCCTTCGCCTGCCCAGGAGGCGGTGCTGCGGGAGCATTGCGGGCATGCCCGGTTCGTGTGGAATCTCGCGGTCGAGCAGCATCAGCTTTGGCGGCCCGGCAGGAAGAACGCTCCCGGCTACCTGGAGCAGTGCAGGCAGCTGACCGCCGCGCGCAGGGAGCATGCCTGGCTGCGTGTGGGCAGCCAGATGGTTCAGCAGCAGGCATTGCGGGATTTCGCGCGGGCCATGGCGAACTTCTTCGGCGGGACACACTGCAGGCCGTCGTGGCGCAAGACTGGCCGGGATGAGGGCTTTCGTATCGTCGCGGTGAAGCCCGCGCATGTGCGGCGGCTGTCCCGCAACACGGGCGTCGTCTGGGTGCCCAAGGCCGGCTGGGTGCGGTTCCGCTGGTCCCGCGCCGTTCCGGACTGCAAGTCCTACCGTGTCACGCTGGACCGTGCCGGTCGCTGGCACGTCGCGTTTGCTGCCATCCCACAGCCCATCCCCGGGCCCCGCAACGGGGAGACCGTGGGCGTCGACCGGGGTGTGGCCGTCAGCGCGGCGCTGTCGACGGGTGAACTGTTGACGGTGCCCCGGCTGAGCCCTCAGCGACAGCGGCGGCTGGTCCTGCTTCAGCGCAGGCTGGCCCGCGCCAGGCGCGGCAGCTGCCGGCGCGTCCGCATCAAGGCAGCCATCGGCCGCCTGAGAGCCCGTGAGGCGGACGCGCGGAAGGACTGGTGCGAGAGGTCTCCACGGACCTCGCGCGCCGGTTCGACGTGATCCGGGTTGAGGATCTGCGCATCGCCAGCATGACGCGCTCGGCCAAGGGGACCACCGAGGCACCGGGTCGGAACATCCGGGCCAAGGCCGGGCTGAACCGGGAGATCGCCGCGTCCGGCTGGGGCCTGCTGGCCAGGCGCCTGGAGGACAAGGCCCCCAGTCGGATCGAGAAGATCAACCCCGCGTACACGAGCCAGCGGTGCTCGGCGTGCGGGCACATCGCAGCGGAGAGCCGCAAGAGCCAAGCCCACTTCGCCTGCGTAGCCTGCAACTACGCCTGCAACGCTGACGTTAACGCGGCCAGGAACATCGCGGCGGGGCACGCCGTGACTGCGCGGGGACGCCTGTTGCCCGATCCCGGTGCGCATCGTCCGCGCCGCGCAGTTCCACGAGTTTGTGGCCCAGCTGCTGGAGTGGGGCACGCAGGGCGACGTGGCCTAATCCCGGAGACGCGGACGCAGATCGTCTCGGCCCGGACGGTGGCCGAAGTAGTCGCCGACATCGCCACCTCCGACGGCGGCCCGGGCCCAGATCGTGGAGATCGCCGGGCCGCGCGAGGAGGACCTGGCTCAGCTGGCCATCATGCTGGCCGCGCGCCGCGGGACGCCGGTCAAGGTCCAGGCCGTACGCAACCCGGCCGACCCCGACGCCGACATGCAGGCCACGGGCGGCCTGCTGCCCGGCCCGGGGGCGCGGCTGGCCGGTCCGACGTTCCAGGAGTGGCTCGACCAGCAGTAGCGGCCACGCCGGCACACTAGTTTGTGCGCGAACTCATTAGCATCACCAGCACCAGGCGCCCCGCCAGGCGTGATCAGCGCACCGGCCCATGGGCCATTACCTCGATAACCTTTTAATGACTCAGGCTTTACGCGATGAGGAGCCCGTCACGCGGTGATGTCCTTCGTGGCGAGGTTGGCCCAGGCTGCGGCCAGGAATACCGCCACGTATACGGCCTGGATGGCGAAGCCCCGCTGGATATCTCGCCAGAAGATCGGCTGCCGGAAGAAGTCGATCCAGGCCAGCCAGTATCGGGTCGGCAGATAGGGCTGGATGACGGACGCGGAGTTCAGCGTCACCAGCACCTCACTGGCCACCAGCGCCGCGAGCGCCCCGATGGCCGCGCCGAGCGCCGAATCCGCCACCGTGGACAGGAAGAGCGCGATCGCGGCCACCCCGAGCATCGAGACCGTGATGAACCCGACCGCCCACCCGACCCGCTCGGCCACCTGCAGCAGCGTCAGCGGGGCGCCGGACAGTGACGTGATGCTGGACCCGGGCTGGACCCCGGCCGTCGGCGCACCGCCGGTGATGATGCCGCCCGGCGCGGTACTGCCCGGCTGAGTCACGGCCGCAGGCGCACCGGGCCCGAGCAGGAAGACGCCGGTCAGGTACGAGGTGACGGTCACCGCGACCACCGCGAACAGGACGAACGTGGTCAGGGCCGCCAATTTGGAGATCAGCAGCCTGGTCCGGCTGACCGGGCGGACCAGCAGGTAGCGCAGTGTCCCGCTGGCGGCCTCGCCGGCGATCGAGTCCCCGGCCACCACCGCGACCGACACCGGCAGGAACACCGGCAGCACCAGGGCCAGGGCCGCCGCCGGGTACAGCTTGCCGTCGGTCAGTACGGCGGACAGGAAGGCGCTGCCCTGGCCCGGCGGGGGCGCGATGTGAGTGACCGCCACGAACACCGCGACCAGCAGCGGGAGGGCGCAGATGAGCAGCACGCTGATCCAGGTCCGCGGGCGGCTGAACAGCTTGTACAGCTCGACGGCCATCATCGGCGCGCTCCGGGTACCGCCGTGTCACCCTCGGCGCCGGGCGGCGGCCCGTTCCCGGTTCCTGTCCCGGTCCCGGCCGCGGGCCCCTCAACCTGGTCACTTCCTGCGCCGGTGACCTCCAGCACGACCTCCTCCAGGGTGCGGATCTGCGGCCCGATCGACGAAACGCGGACGCCCGCCCGGACCAGCTGCGCGTTCAGTGCCGCGGCGTCCGGATGACGGACCACCAGGCGGGTGCCGTCCCGGTGCTCGACCTCCCCGTTGAGCAGCGCCGCCACCTGGCCTGCATCCGGGCTGTCGACCAGGACCCGGCCGGTAGGGGCGCGCAGGGTATCGAGGCTCTCCTGCAGGACAAGCCGCCCGCGATCGAGGATCCCGACCCGGGTGCCACCTCGGCGAGCAGGTGGCTGGACAGGAAGATCGTCACCCCGTCCTGGCTGAGGTCCAGCAGCAGCTGCCGGGTGTCCCGGATACCGTGCGGGTCCAGGCCGTTGCCCGGCTCGTCGAGGATCAGCAGCCGGGGGCGCCGGACGAGCGCGGCGGCCAGGCCGAGGCGCTGGCGCATGCCCAGCGAGTACGCCTTGACCGGGCGGCGGTCGATGCCCGCCAGGCCGACCTGCTCCAGCGCGTTGTCGATCCGCCGTCGCCGGGTCCGCCGGTCGCCGCGGGGGCCGGCCGCGTCGAGCAGCTTCAGGTTCGTCCGCCCGGACAGGTTCGGGTAGGCGGCTGGCCCTTCCACCAGCGCGCCGACGTCCCGCAGGACCCGGCTTGCGTGCCGGGGCATCCGGCAGCCCATCACCTCGATCTCGCCGCTGGTCGCGAAGACCAGCCCGAGCAGCATGCGGACCAGCGTGGTCTTGCCGGATCCGTTGGGCCCGAGCAGGCCGTAACGATCACCCTCGCGGACGTCGATGTCGACGGAACGGACCGCTGTGACGCTGCCGTACCGCTTGGTCAGTGACCTGGTGGTAATCAATAGCCCTCGCCTGGTCTGGCCACCAGCTCCTCGGCGGCCTGCTCGAGGACCTGGCGGTCGGCCAGGCCGGCCAGGAGGTAGATGCCCCGGAAGTAGTACTGATACGAGGGGAAGTACGGGCGTATCAGCACCACGGTGATCAGCGGCGCGCTGGCCACGACCCCGTAGCCGGTGGCAGTCTCCAGCGGCGTGCCGCCCGCCGCTTGCGCCTCGCTGAGCAGGTGGAAGCCGGTGCTGCCGTGCAGGGCGAGCACCGCGAACGTGGCCAGTCCCTTGCCGTAGACGCCGACCGGCAGCAGGGCCGGGACGAGGTCCTGCGGCCGCCCGGCCAGGGCCTCCGGCAGCAGCTGCGGGTCCAGGTTGTTCAGCACCCCCTGCAGGCTTTTCGCTGTGGTGGTGGTGAAGCCGGTACCGGGGCCACGCTGCGGGGTGAGGATGGCCCGGTCCGGTGTCCAGGGACTCACCTGGAAGAACTGGGTTTCCAGCGCTGGGTGCCGCGCGCCGCGGCTGAGGATCTGGACCGCCAGCGGCAGCCCGTTCGCCGTATCGGCCCAGATGTCGATCTGGCCGATGGTGGATGCCGGGTCGGCCGGAACCACCCGCAGCCCGGAGGCAGTCAGTCCGGCCAACCGCCGGGGCGGCAGCACGGTCATCCTCGCCGACGTCCCGGCCTCCTGCAGCAGCCGGCTGGCCAGGGCCGGCGGGAGAAGATCCGCGGCCCGGGGCAGCCGGATCCCGGGCTGGCCGACGATGCGGGTCAGCAGCTCGCTGCCCGAATCCCAGATGTAGGTGGACCGCGGCGTCTGGTAGGTGTCCCGCTCGCCGGTATCGGACAGCACGTCGACCCGCCAGCTGTCCGGTGCGGCCTGCCAGACCTCCATCTTGGTCACCCCGTCCAGCAGCGAGGTGACGTCGCTGAGGCCGGTCAGGGACGGCAGGCCGAAGGTGGCGTCGCTTTCGGCGTAGCCGGAGTAGGACAGCCTGGCCGAGGCCAGGATCCGCGCGCGCAGCTGGCCCGCGGTCACCGCCGGGGCGCTGACCGGCAGGGCACTGGCGATCGCGGGGAGCGCGCAGAGCACGGCCACGCCCAGAACGACCAGGCCCCATCGCCATCCGGCCTTGCGGCGGATCACGCCCACCGGCCGCGCCCAGCGGCCCGCCCGGACCCGGCCGCCCGTGCGGTCAGGCCGTCCAGCGGGAGGATTCCGCCGTTCTGTCCTGCGCTCACGGCATAACGGTACGATAACCCCCCGGTTACGGGGAGGTCCGGAGCCGACTTCTGTACTGGCTCTGACCGGCCATCGGGCGGGATGAGCCGTCTCGCCCGGTAGCCACGCGGGTAACTGGTTAGCGTCCCCCGTGGTTACCGCGAGGGCCGCCGCACACCGACCCGACTGGAGGAGCGATGGCCGAGAACGTGACCGACAACCAGGGAAAGAGCCGTTACGAGGCGCACGATGACGGCGAGCTGGCCGGGTTCGTTCAGTACGAGCGCGCCGGGGACACGATCATCCTGGTCCACACCGAGACGGAGCCCCGGTTCCGGGGTGAGGGCCTGGCCGGCCGCCTGGTGCAGGCCTGCCTCGACGACGTCAGGAAGCAGGGCCTGAACGTGGTGCCGCTCTGCCCGTATGTGCGGGACTGGATGGCCGCTCACCCCGGCTACGCCGACCTGGTGCCGGCCGAGGACCGCGCCGACTTCGGTCTCTGACTACGGAACGATCCCCCGGCCGGAGCCGGCCCGGGAAGAAAGGACACTCATGAAGGCATGGCGGCTGACCATGGCGGGCGGCTCGTTCCGGCTGGAAGACGTGCCCGACCCGGTACCCCGGCCCGGCGCGGTCATTGTCCGGGTGCACGCCGCCCCGCTGGTGAGTTACCTGCGCGCGTACGTGTCCGGCACGCTCCCGGGCTACCACCCGCCGGAGGAGACGTTCACTCCCGGCACCAATGCCGTCGGGGTCATCGAGCAGGTTGGGCCGGGTGTCTACGGCTTGACGCCGGGGCAGCGGGTGCTGGTCTCAGGCCACCTCACCGCGGCGGAGAACGTCCCCGAGCCGGCCCAGGCCCTGCTGGCCATGACGGCTGAACCGGCGTCCGCCGCGCTACTGGAGGACTGGCGCGATGGCACGCTGGCCGAGCTGGTCGCGGTGCCTGCCGCCGCTGTGACGCCGGTCCCGGCCGGACTGGGCTCCGTGCCGAGTACTCAGCTGGCCGCGGTGATCCGCTGCCTGGTTCCCTACGGCGGGCTGCTGCGCGGCCGCCTCGCCGCCGGAGAAACCGCGATCGTCAACGGCGCGACCGGCGCGTTCGGCACCGCCGGGGTACACGTCGCCCTGGCCATGGGCGCGGCGCGTGTCGTCGCGGCCGGCCGGAACGAGGCGGTGCTGGCCGCCTTGGAGGGGCTGGACCGGGTCGCCGCCGTCAAGCTGACCGGTGATGCCGCCGCCGACACCGATGCTCTGCGGGCCGCGGCCGCCGGGGGAGACAGCGCCGTGGGAGAGACGCGCGACAAGGGCGCAGCCGGGAAGGGTGCAGCCACAGCGGGAGCAGATTGTGCGCTGGACATGGTGGGCGGCGCCGGCTCGGCCGAGGGCACCCTCGCCACCCTCGGGGCCCTGGCCCGCGGCGGGCGCTTGGTACTGATGGGCAGCATGAGGATCCCGCTGCCCATCGACTACACCCAGCTGATGCTGACCAACCGTGAAATCATCGGCAACTTCATGTACCCGCGCACTGCTTCCCGGCAGCTCCTGCAGCTGGCCGCGGCGGGCCTGCTTGACCTGGGCCATATCCAGCTGGCGACCTTCGGCCTGGCGGCCCTGGAGGCCGCTATGGACGCCGCTGCGGCGCCCGGTGCCCCGCTCGTGGTCGTGACCACCGCCAGCAGCACCGCCTGAGCCCGCGGCGCCCCCGCAGGCAGGCGTGGCGGCTGGCGGCCGCCGGTCTCGACGACGCCCAGCCCCAGCCGCATCAGGCCGCCAGCAGGCCCAGGATCCGGGTCCAGGTATCTTCCGTGGCGGCCTGGCTGAACGCCGCGGTGCCGGGCCAGAAGAAAGCGTGTTCCGCCCCTGGGCAGGTGACCAGCTCATGATCGATGCCGGCCTGCGCCAGGGCAGCACCGATCTGGGCGCGCTGGCCCGCGTCGATGAGCGCGTCGTTCTCACCGACGACGTCGAGAATCCGGCCGGTGATGCCTGGCGTTGGGTCGAGGGTGGGCTCCGGCTGGCTCAGCGGAATGTCCGTCGTGGGCAGCCAGCCGCCGTAGATGACCGCGGTCCGGCTGATGGGCCGCCGGCAGGCGGCGAGGTAGGCCAGCTCAGGCGGCTTGCGTCGCGTTCCGCGGGCCGCTTCCGCCGCGGCGGGCGGACGCGGGCAGCACCCGGCGCAGGAACTGCCCGGTGAGCGACCCCGGGACCGCGGCGACCTGCTCGGGCGTGCCCTCGGCGACGATCATGCCGCCGTCGGGACCACCTTCTGGTCCCAGGTCGATGACCCAGTCGGCCGTCTTGATCACGTCGAGGTTGTGCTCGATGACCAGCACCGTGTTGCCCCGGTCAACCA
>Ga0302177_10001558_pt1 | contig 16424 bp, 14 predicted proteins | sample I_Palsa_E1_2_FD_198780 | JGI IMG/M metagenome (GOLD analysis project Ga0302177, IMG submission 198780) | Peat permafrost microbial communities from Stordalen Mire near Abisko, Sweden - I_Palsa_E1_2 | ecosystem: Environmental > Terrestrial > Soil > Palsa > Peat permafrost | place: Sweden... | reverse complement strand
CAACTTCCTGGTCTTTAAGACACCACCGGGATTACCGGTTTTGCTGGGCGGAACCCTGATCATCACCGGCGGCCTCATCATTACGTTTTGGCGGACGGGATCTGGCTGAGCGCCGAGTCGCTCGCAGCACGCGGCCGACGCAACCTCGCCGGCGGCCTCCGCAAGTCGAGCGCTCGCGCCCCAGAGCCGCCCGCTGTTCAGATCTCGAACTCGACGCCAATTTCCATGAGCTGCGTGGTAGGAATGTTGAAGTAGTAGGCGGGGTGCTGAGCATTATGGTGCATGAACGCGAAGATCGTCTCGCGCCACCGCGACATGCCGGTCTGTCGCCCCTCAGGAATGATGGTCTCGTGACCGGTGAAGTAGGTCACCTGCCTTAGATCGCATGCGGGTATTTGCCCGCACTCGATCGCACATCGCAATCCCTCTGGCACGTCGGCTTTCTCCATGAAGCCGATTCGCAGTTCCAGGCGCGTAATGTCGTCGGAAATCGGCGTGACCTTGACGCGCTCCGTGTCGGTTACGCGTGGCGTTTCGGTAAAGTGAACCGCAACCAGGTACACCTTTTCATGCAACACGTGATTGAGCTTGAGGTTGAGCGTGAGCGGCAGAGGCACGCCCTGCGCCATGCGACCGAGCACAATGGCCGTGCCTGGGATCCGATACGGTGGATGGGCTTTGATCTCTGCAATGAATTGCTGCACCTTCTCCCGAATGTGCAGGCGCGCCTTTTCCATGATCTGCTGCCCCTTGCGCCAGGTGAGCATGAGGAACGCAATGAGGCAGGAGATCAGCAGCGGAAACCAGCCGCCGTCGAGCACTTTGGTTGACGTCGATGCCACAAACAGCACGTCCAGGGCAAGCAGGCTGCCATTCACAGTCAAGACAAGAAAGGGATTGACCTTCCAATGCAGCGCGACAAATGTGGCCATGAGCGTGGTGATGGCCATCAGCAGCGACACGGCGATTCCGAACGCGCCTGCCAGCGCTGCCGAGGAGCCGAATGCGATCACTGCGGTCAGCGTGCCGATAGCGAGCGCCCAATTCACGATAGGAACATAGATTTGCCCGATCTCGTGCCCGGCGGTGTGTATGACCCTCAGGCGCGGCAGAAATCCAAGCTGGATAGCCTGACGCGTCAGTGAAAAAGCGCCCGAGATGATGGACTGCGAGGCGATGATGGTCGCAAATGTGGCCAGGACTACCAGGGGGTAGTGCGACCATTGCGGAGCCAGCAGAAAGAAGGAATTCTCCACCGCCGCCGGATCGGCCAGCAGCAGACCGCCTTGACCGAAATAGTTCAGCGTCAAGGCTGGCAGCGCGACGGCGAACCAGGCGAGTCGGATCGGCAACGGGCCGAAGTGGCCCATGTCGGCATAGAAAGCCTCCCCGCCCGTGACCGCAAGGAACGCCCCGCCAATCACGGCCAGAGATAAAGGCCCGGCGTGGATCAGATAGGTGATCGCGGGCAGCGGACTGAGCGCGGCGAGTATGGCAGGCCCGCGCGCGATCCCGGCGATGCCAAGAAAGCCGATCACGATGAACCAGATGAGCATGACCGGTCCGAACAAGCCGCCAACCCAGGCCGTGCCCTTGCGCTGAATAGCGAATAGCCCGATGAGGATCAACACGGTCACCGGGACGATGTAGGGCTGCAGTTGGGGCGCATCGACCTTGACGCCTTCGATCGCGCTGAGCACCGAGATTGCCGGGGTGATGGTCCCATCGCCGTAGAGCAACGTCGCGCCGATCAGACCCACGACGACCATGATGGCGCGCCGCCGACTCTCCTTTGCCCGACGTGGACTGACCAGAGCCAGCAGCGCCAGGATCCCGCCTTCACCGTGATTGTTGGCGCGCATGATCAGGATGGCGTACTTGATCGAGATCACGATGATCAACGACCAGAAGATCAGCGAGACAATGCCGAGCACCGCCTGCGGCGAGATAGCGCCTTGCGGGCTGGCAAGCTTGGTCGCAACCTGCAACGTGTAGAGCGGGCTCGTGCCGATGTCGCCGAACACGACGCCCATACACGCCAGCGCCGCATACGGCAGCGCGCCGCCCAGGCGTTTGGGAGCGCCGTCCTTTGAAATCTCCCCCACGGACATACTCTGCCGCTCCTGGCGAATTTCGTGACGTTATGGTGACAGAGGGCCTCGGCGCAAGCGCCGTGCAATCATTGGCGATCGCGAATCAAATCTCCAAACAAGATATGATTACTGTTGTAACGTGTTGTTCGACATAATTAAAAAGTTTTGGAATCGTTAAATGATGCGGGACCATCGGAACGCGAGGTCGGCTCAAATTGGTAGCGCGCTGGTCGCAGCGGTACGCTGTTGTCGGGTGGGCTAAGACTAGAACGCAGGCGCGCGCGGGAGAACCGCATGACACTGCTAATCCGACTGTTCGCTCTGGCGCCTTTGCTCGCGCTGCTAAGTGCCTGTGGCGGCGGAAGTGATTCGGCTATGCCTGCGTCGACCCCGGCCTTGACAGATGGTTTTTCGGCGAACACCCCAGTATCGACAGGTTCCGCGGGCAACCCTGCGAACAGCTCAACGAACAGCGGCACGTCAGGAAGCGCGAGCAGTGCCGCAGGTGCAACCAGCGGCGATTACGCGGTCGGGGGTAGTGTAAGTGGGATGCTCGGAAACGGGCTCACATTGCAAATCAATGGCGGCTCGCCGCTGCCGGTCGCAGCAAATGGAGCGTTCACATTCCCCACGTCGTTGCTGAGCGGTACGAGCTACGTCATCACAATCGCTGCTCAACCGATTAATCCTACTCAGACTTGCGTGCTCGGTGGGGCGAGCGGAACAGTACAGAGCTCAGCGATCACGAATGTGCTCGTCACCTGCACGAGTGCGCCAACTCAGTTCGCATATGGGGGAAGCCAAACAGGAATCTACTGCTTTGCGGTTGATGCAATCAGCGGCGCACTAGCACCGCTGGGCGTGCCTCAATGCGATTCGGGCGAGCTGGTCGCGATCGCCGTCGATCCCGCAGGTCCATTCGCTTATGCGACAGACCAGGGTGAGCAGCCCCTTGGCAGTAATTTGCTACCGGTTGCCGGAAGCGTTCGTATGTACGCGATCGACTCCGCAACAGGTCAGCTCGTGCGCCTTGGTTCAATAGCAGCGGAGCCGGTTACTCCCGTGGGACCGAGTACGATTACGGTCGATCCGACTGGAAGCTTCGTTTATGTCGGCGCCTCAGACAGCGTGGTTGCATACGCAATCGATCCGAGCACCGGCCTCTTGACGGCGTTACCTGGGTCGCCATTTGCGGCAGCAGGAGGATACGTTAACGAACTCGCGATCGACTCGTCCGGCAAGTTCCTCTACACGGCGAACACCACCACGAACAACGTGTCAGCGTTGGCGATTGATGCTACGACCGGCAGCTTGACTCAAGTGCCGGGTAGTCCTTTTGCGGCTGGCGACGCGCCCACGGGCATCGTCATTGATCCGGCGAGCCGGTTCGTATTCGTCGCCGACGGGGTTACAGGAGTTGCCAACGGGGTTTCGGGAAATGTGTCCGTATTCCAGATCGCCAGTGCCACGGGCGCTCTCTCGCCAAGTCGACACCGATCCACGGCCGCCCGCAATTCAATTCTTGAGCTTGTAACCGGTCTTGAATATCCAGCTCACGGCGGCTACGCACACCGCCAGAAAGCCTAAGGTCGCGCCAGCGCTTGCCACCACGTTCACATCTGAGACGCCGAAGAAACTCCAGCGAAAACCGCTGATCAGATAAACCACCGGATTGAACAGCGTGATCTTCTGCCACAGGGGCGGCAACATCGTGATCGAATAGAAGGCGCCGCCCAGGAAGGTGAGCGGCGTCAGGACCATCAGAGGAACGATCTGCAGCTGCTCAAAGCTCTCGGCCCACACACCGATGATGAAACCGAAGAGGCTAAAGGTCACCGCAGTGAGGATCAGAAAGGCAGCCATCCACGCCGGGTGCGCGACGCTGTAGGGTACGAACAGACGCGCCGTGAGCAAGATCAGAATACCGAGCATGACGGACTTGGTGGCCGCGGCGCCGACGTAGCCAATCAGTACCTCGACGTAGGAGACAGGCGCTGACAGCAGCTCGAAGATGGTACCGGACCATTTCGGCAAGTAGATGCCGAACGAGGCGTTCGAGACGCTCTCACTCAGAATCGACAGCATCATGAGACCCGGAACGATAAAGGCCCCATACCTGACGCCATCGACGACCCCCATGCGCGCGCCGATCGCGGAACCGAATACGACGAAGTACAGCGAGGTGGCCAGCACCGGTGAGGCGATGCTTTGCATGAGAGTACGAAACGTTCGGGCCATTTCGAACCGGTAGATGGCGCGAATCGCATGCAGGTTCATCGTCGCGTACTTACCAGGCTGACAAAAATGTCTTCCAGCGAACTCTCGCTCGAATGCAGGTCCTTGACGTCGATATGCAGCTCACTGAGTCGCTTCAGCAGCGTCGGAATGCCGGTTTCCCGGCTGTGAGCGTCGAACGTGAACACGAGCGCGTGTCCGTTGTCGGACAATTCGAGTGGGTACTCTGCCAGCCCCGCGGGCAGCTCCGGCAGTGCTCGCTGCAATTGCAAGGTCAACTGCTTCTTGCCGAGTTTGCGTATCAGTACAACCTTGTCTTCGACCACGATTAGCTCGCCAGCGTTGATCACGCCAATTCGGTCAGCCATTTCCTCAGCCTCTTCGATGTAATGTGTGGTCAGAATGATGGTAACGCCGCTGTCGCGCAGCCCGCGCACCATTTGCCACATATCACGGCGCAACTCTACGTCGACACCGGCCGTGGGTTCATCCAGGAAGAGGATCCTGGGTTCATGCGAGAGCGCCTTGGCGATCATCACGCGCCGCTTCATTCCGCCCGAAAGCGTCATGATCTTGGCGTCTTTCTTGTCCCACAGGGACAACTGGCGCAGTACCCGTTCGCAATGCGCCGAATTCGGCGGCAAGCCGAACAGCCCGCGACTGAAGGTGACCGTGGCCCAGACGCTCTCGAACGCGTCGGTGTGCAGCTCCTGCGGCACCAGGCCAATCTTGCTACGGGCGGCGCGGAATTCCTTCACGATGTCGTGACCGTCCGCGATGACGGTACCTGCCGTTGCTGTGACGATGCCGCAGATGATGCTGATCAATGTTGTCTTGCCGGCACCGTTCGGGCCCAATAAGGCGAATATCTCGCCATCGTAGATATCCAGCTTGATGTCCCTGAGGGCTGTGAGGCCGTTGGCATAGGTCTTCGTCAGACCCGACACAGCTACGATCGACGAGGCGGCGCTGCGGACTTGCGGCATGGAGCGTTTATGCGTTTCCAAGCAATTATTGGGTCTTAATGGTTGGCAGGGTATAGAGGCCCGCGATATCGATCGGGCGGTGGAACACACCATGCTTCAACACCATTCGTGCCATCCCCATAATCTCTCGCCAGCGCCGCAGTCGGACCGTGATAGCTCGCAACGAGAGGTTTTTCCGCAGTGGCAACATGTTGAGCTCGTACATATCCAGCAATTGCAGAAAGATCACCACAGACCTTAATCGAGTGCGGGAGGGCAGATTGATACGCAGCCTTTTCGAGGGGGTCCAGACTGAAAACATCGGGATTGTAGTGCAATCGTTAAGAACAACCGCCGGCACCTCAATTACCGTGTCCCCTCGGACCGCACTCATTTCTTCAACCGTGCCGGATGGCATGTCCACAAGCCAGTTGTGCTCCCCGCGTACATCACTGGTGCGAAAGACGACTCGAATCTTCAACCATTGCCTGATGATCCACGGAATAGAGCGCATCATTCCCAAAAAATAGGTGCGAAACGCGCTGAAATCGGCCAACACTGCGGCTTCCTTGTCGTATTGGGCAACCAGCGTCTCACGGTGGCTTTCTAACATGGAGCGTATGTGCTCCTCGCGTCTTGCGTAGTCGAATGGAACCAGATGAAATCCATCGACATCACTCCAGCGACTTCCCGGTACCATGACCACGCACTCGCTGTGCAGATGGACTTTCGCCGCCAGCTGCCGGTAATACGACTGCACATCTATAGGTGAAACGGCTGTGTCGTTGAAATGAGCGGTCTCCTTGTGCAGAAAGCAATGATTGCTGGCGAAGGGTATCGCGTAACGGGCGCCCACGTGCAACGCAAAGCGGCTGAACTCTTCGATGTACTGCTGCTGCGAGCGCATGGTCGGAAACATATCCCGGTACCCCTCGATGCAATACGGTATTGGGGTAGCGCTGGAATGGCTGCGTAGCACAAAGTCGATCCTCGGGAACGCTTTGGTAACCTGCCGCAGCGGCAATCCGAACAGCTTGCAATCGTTGGCATTGAAGATAGTCCAGCCACCGCCGGTCAACAGCATGGCACTGTCTGAGCTGAGCAGGTTGAACTGATAGGAGGACAAAGTGAAATCTTCCCCGAGCCTGATGGCACCGCCGTGAGGGATTTCGGTAACATTTTGGAATCCAAGCCAACGCAGATCATCGAGCAACCGGGTGGTGTGGATTTTTGGCACGATGATTCGAGTTGTCGGCGCGAACAGCTTTTTCAGCGACGCGCCATGGAAATGATCCCAATGCAGGTGAGTCAGGTAGATATAGTCGGGCTGCAGATCAGCGATTAGTTCGGGCGGCGGCTCTGGAAAATTCCACCAACTCCGCCAGTAGCAGGAGCCGACCAGCCACGGGTCGGCAACGATGCGCACGCCCTTGTGCTCTACACAAAGGCCAGCATGGCTAAGGATGGTGATCTGCAACTTCGTGTTCCAAGGCGGCGGTCACTTCAGCGCGTGAGGCGCCGCACGTCTAATGTGCAGCAGAGCGTCTCCCCGCCAAGCGATACATAGAGCGTGCGATCACTGACCGACAGATCGAACTCCATGCGTCGCTCGAGGCCTCTGACCATGGCGGCGAGAAAGCTCGTGTCCAGCGCGACGATCTCCAGAGCCTCAGCGCGATGAATGCGTTCCTCACCCAGGCGAGCCAGCCACGGCTCAAGATCACGGTGGACATAGACGACAACGCGCGCTGCCGACTTGCTAGCCTTGTGCAAACGCGCGGCTTCGGGCGCACCGACCTCAATCCAGCTCAGCAGCATTCCGGTCATGTCACGCACGACAATGGCCGGTTCATCTGGATCCGACAGGCCCTTGGAAAACGCTATGCCCGAGGTGTATTCGAGGCAATATGCCAACACCCGCGTGAGCAAATACTCCGCGCTCTCGGAAGGATGACGCGCCACCCGCAGCGACAGCGTTTCGTGTACGTTGCGGTCGGCATCCGCCAGCCGCACGGTGACGGCATAGACCGTAGCGCTCAGCGCCATCGCGCCGATTCCCGCTCTGCGTTCTGCATCCTCAACATCCAGCTGCCGCCTTCCTGTGCCGCCGAGCATATCGGCATCGACCCTGACTCCACCAGCGACGGTCCTGTTACGCTGAGCTCGATGAGCGAGCGCACCATGTCTATCTGGAGCTTCCTGCGCTACCTGGCACTGCCCGCGCGGCCAGTCGGCCTGATATTGATAGGTATGCTGAGCATCGGCTTTGCGCTGTGCGCGCGCGCCGGACTGCTCGGCCTGCCGTTGCAGCTGATCCTGTTGTCCTGGCTGTTCAAATACGGCTACGTATTGCTCGAGCAGGTCGCTCACGGTGCGCGCGAGCCACCGGTACTTGCGATCGAGATGCTCAATCCGGCCTCAGAGCAACGCCCCCTCGTGCAACTGGCGATCGTACTGCTCGTCTACCTCGGCCTGCGCGCCATCGCGACTCATGTCGGGGTCGCACTGAACCTGGCGCTCGAGGGACTCGCTTTGGCTGCATTGCCTGCCTCGATCGCGGTCCTGGGTATAGGCGAGGCCTTCTGGCAGGCGATCAATCCGGCCGCTCTGTGGCAAGTCGCGCGCGCTCTGGGCCCGACGTATGCCGGCATCGTCGTCGTCGTGCTCATCGACGGGTGTGCTATCGCGTGGTTCACGGTGCATACGATGCTGCCCACATGGCTGTTGGACGCCAGCATCGTGTTTGCGTGGTTATCGGTGTTTTCCCTGATCGGCGGCGGCCTGTACGAAGAGCGCGAGGCGCTCGGCCACCAGGCTATGTACACCCCGGAACGCGAGGCTGAGCGGCGGCAGCGAGCACTGGAGCAGGAGCGTAGCCGCTTTGTCGACGTGGTCTACGCCCAGGCGCGTGGCGGCAATCTGAGTGGCGCCTGGCGCACGCTCGAGCAGGAACTGGCCGCGCGCGGTTACGGTTTTGAGACCTACGACTGGCTGCTGGAGCGACTGCAGCGGCTGGATGATCAGCGTCTGGCCAGCCGCTTGGCCCAGGATTACATACGCCGGGCGCTCGGGCGCGACAATGGTCGCGTGACCGACCTTGTGCGGGCGCGACTGGCCCTGGATGTGGAGTTCCGACCCTACTCGGCAGTCGAGACGCTGCGAGTGGCCGAACTGGTTCGGCTCGCCGGCGATCGTGCGAGCGCACAGCGCCTCGTGAGCGACTTTGCCCAGGAGTTTCCGGATGCACCGGCTGAACTGCAGGAGAAAGCGCGCAGTGAAGCCGCGGCTATCGCCCGCGATTCGCTCTAAGTGGCGGACTTAGCATGCGCTGTCTGTCTGTCCCCTAGCGGTTAATGACATCGCTCGGGAGGTATACGACCCACTTATATGAGGGTATCATCATATAACTCTTATTATGAGGGGAGCCTCATACATGTCAAGTCAAGCAGGGGCCACCGCGGCGGTTTTGCCGAAACGTCAGCGCGGCAAGCAACGTGTTGCTGAACTGCTCGCCGCCGGCGCGGCCGTTTTCGCTGAGAAAGGTTATGCAGCCGCAACCATGACGGAAATTGCTGCGCGTGCCGAGGCGCCTATCGGCTCGTTGTATCAGTTCTTTCCCTCCAAGGAAGCACTCGCCGACACGTTGGTGCAAAGCTATCTCGCGTTGCTCACCGCAGACTTAGAATCGCTCGAGGCTCAGGCACGGAATCTCTCCACCCCGGCCCTCATCGAGGGTCTCTTCGGAGTGCTGCAGGCTCACGCGCAGGAGCGTGCGGCGACATTGCCCTTAGCCGAAGCCCGAATGGATGAGCGTACGCGTCGCGAGACATTTCGCTATCTGCTGCGCAAGCGTATCGCCTTGATCCTGCGCGCACGCTCGCCGACACTCTCCGCGGAGCGCGCGCGGGACCGCGCAATCGTGCTGTTGCAGCTCATGAAGGCTGCAAGTGCGCTCAACGACGAAGAGGGGCTGAGCGGCCGTTCAACTGCGCTTCGGGAACTACAGTCCCTGGCCGCCCAATACCTGGAGCAGCGATGAGATCTCATAGCTGCTCACTCATTTCACTGCAACGACCCGCCGTGTTCAGAAAGTAGCGCGAATCGTGAATCCGAAAGGTGGCTTGCGCAGTGCTTTGGTAGGTCGAGCCACACCGCCCACCGGGCTCGAACTGACGTAATACCTCAAGACCTTGGAGTCGACGTAGGTCGCGCCCACTTGCAACGTAAAATTCCGAAACGGAGGTAGATATATGCTTGACGGCGTATCACTGGATCAGCTCCGCACTTTTCGTGCGGCCGCAGATGAGGGTAGTTTCTCGGCGGCCGGTCGCCGCTTACGTCGCGCGCAGTCCGTCGTGAGCCAGTCGCTGGCCAATCTTGAAGGTCAACTCGGCGTGAAACTGGTCGATCGAAGCGGACATCTTCCGGTGCTGACGGATCCCAGGAAATCGAGTGGGCCCAATCAGAGGAAATTCTGCACTTCTGCCGCTTCGCGTCAGACTGGGTGGCGTAGGAACGATTGACGAAGACACCGAGCGAAGTGATCATCAACAAGGCTGGTAGATTCACTTAGCCCATCAAGAAATCTGTCCTAAGAACCGAAGCCACCCGTGTTATCCCTCCTTTGTTTCAGAATAGATTCGCTTAATTCCATGTTCAGGAAGTTTGCTGGAGCAGTGTTTGTCACGCTGCTATTGGTCCCTTTTTGCGCAACCGCTGAAGAGCCGCTTTTCGGTTTCGTATCCACGACGGACCTGCTGCCGCAGGGCAAGTTCGAGGAGGCCCAATGGCTCACCTGGCGTGATGGCAAAACCGCGGGCCAATTTGACGTCGTAGAAGGACGTACCGAATTCGAGTACGGCCTTTCCAATCGCCTTCAGGTTGCGGCGTATTTGAACTACGAATGGGCAGATGCGTACCACGACAACGTGATTACCGGCGGGACGCTCCCGCCGGCCACGCTTGCCAACTTGAATGTGGGGCCGGATGATCGGCTCAATACCACCCGCTTTACGGCCGCCTCGCTTGAAGGCATCTACCGGGTCTTGAGCCCCTACATCGATCCGATCGGCCTCGCACTGTACTTGCGGCCGTCGATCGGCCCGCAATTTCGTGAAGTGGAAGCGCGTTTGATCCTGCAGAAGAATTTCATCGATGACCGCTTCGTACTGGCATTCAATATCGATGCCACGGCGGATTGGTACGACGTGCCAACCGGCTTGGCAAGCGGCGGTGCCGTAATAGATCGGAAGTGGGACGACGAAAGCGCATTGGCATTCGGCTTGGCGAGTTCCTACCGATTTGCGACCGGTTGGTCCGCGGGTATCGAGCTGCAGAACGAGCGTGGCTACGCCGGAGAAGATCCTTTCAGCACCGGGACCAGAACGAGTGTCGCGTACTACCTCGGCCCGACGCTGCACTATGCAAACGAGCATATCTTTGCAACCTTGACATACCTCACACAACTCCCGTTTGCAAGCGATTATGCTAGTTCGCATCCGGATTTCATCGTCGACGGCCGCAATTATTCGGCCAGCAACGAACGGCTGCGGCTGCGCTTGAAATTTGGTTGGTACTTCTAGGGCATTCTATGGATTCCATGGATTCACGATTTCTGCTCCTACCGATCGTGGCGTTGACCATTATCCAACCGGCTCAAGCCACCACTTACTTGAGCATCGAGCAGGCCCAGGCGCTGATGTTTCCGAGAGCCACGTTGACCGAGGACTTTCGAATGCTCTCGCCTGCGCAAGTTGCGGCCATCGAGAAAGCCTGCGATGTAAATGTCAGCACCAATCAGCTGCGCGCCTGGAAGTCCTCGACCGGCGGTTGGTTCATCGCGGATCAGGTCGTTGGCAAGCATGACTTCATTCCCTTCGCCGTCTCGTTGGATGACAATGGCGCAGTGAAGGATGTTGAAATTCTGGAGTATCGCGAGGCTTACGGCAGCGAAGTCACCAACCCCAAGTGGCGTGCGCAGTTCGCCGGCAAGAGCCGCGAGTCTCCGCTGAAGCTGACGAAAGACATCCAAAACATATCGGGAGCGACCCTATCATCGAAGCACATCACCGATGGCGTGCGTCGGCTGGTCGTCACCTATGATCTCGTGCTTGCCGCCCGTTAAGCGAGCCAAGCCGCTTCTAGGAACCTTCGTCAGTGTCGCCGTTGAGGGATTGGAGGCCGAGCTGGCCAATCGCGCAATTGCCGGATGTTTCGACCGGATCGCGCACATCCATCGGCGAATGAGCTTTCAGGATGGGGCTAGCGACGTATCCCGACTGAATCGTGACGCTCACCGCGAACCCGTTGAGGTAGACGCTGACACGTATGAGGTCTTGCGTCTGGCTGCGGACATCTCGATGCACAGTGACGGTGTATTTGACATCACCGCGAGCCCTGCGCTGTCAATGGCCTCACGGCTTGGCAGCCCAGGAGGATTCCCGCCGCCCGATGCGCGTGCTCGATGGTCCGACATAGAGTTGCTGCCAAAGTGTTCAGTGAGATTCGCGCGACCTCTATGCATTGACCTGAGCGGCATCGCGAAGGGCTACGCGGTCGATCAGGCAATGGACTTGCTCGGCGACTACGAGCCCCCGCAGGCCTGCGTCAACGCGGGCGGCGATCTGGGCCATCTTGGTGCTGAGGCGATCCAGGTTCGATTGGACGTGCCGCTCGAGGCACGGACTATGTTACCGATCGTCGAGATCAGGAATGGCTGCTTGGCAAGTTCGGGACCTAGGAGGAACGAGACTCCCTTTTCCGAGCTGGAATTTGTCGACGGTGCCGCGCGGCGGATCGTATCACCCCGATTCGTTTCGGTTCTCGCCTCGACCTGTGCTGTCGCGGATGCACTCACGAAGGTCGTCATGGCACGCGGCACCAGCTGCAGCGCGGTTTTGCGACACTATGCCGCTCATGCCTTGCTCAACGAGCAACTGAGTGCCTGGCGAGAGGTCGTGTGATGGACCCGGTCACATGAAAATCAGCGCGCCACTGGCAAGCTATTGGACCGTATATGCCGTGTCGACCGGAGTGTGGCTGAGCGGGGTCCTCTGGCTCATCTTCCACTATTATCTCGTTCGCACTACTGAATTTGGGCCTACGCCACACCCGCTGGAACATTGGTGGTTGGTCGCACATGGCGCCATGGCGTTTGCAAGCTTGTGGCTGATGGGCTTCCTCTGGGGCACTCACGTTGTGAAGCGCTGGCGTCTGCGGCAGCATCGCAAATCGGGTGGCACCTTATTCGCAACCATGGCGCTGCTTATCTTCACCGGATATCTTCTGTACTACCTGCCGAGCGATGACTGGCGCGTTCCCACGTCAATCGCACATTGGGTGATCGGCCTCGCCATGCCGCTGGCGCTAACCGCGCACTGGTGGACCCGCGCGTGTTTGAATCGGGATGAGCCCAAAGGGCCCCTTCGACGCAGCACCGATCGCTACTGAAGTAATGCCTACTGCAGGGGTCAGCGCTACGTCGCTCATCAGGCCATTGCGGTTGTCCATCAACGCGTAGCGAGGCGCCTCGTTGCCCATAGTCGCGACTTGTCCGCTCGAATCGTCGCGCGGGTGAGTTGCTTCACGAACAGGATAAATTCATCGGCCTTGGTGCCATCGTCCCCCTCTCGTTCGCGGTCCGCGAGGACCTTTTCCAGGCGCGCGAGAGTCGAGTCAACACGGGTGCGTGCGTCCTGCATCGTCCGCAGGACTCTGACGCGCTCCGTGACTGAAGGCGGGCGCTTCGAGGCCAATTACAGTCCCTTCGCCTTCGCCATGCGCTCGATCACATCGACCTTGCGATCTAGCTCAGACCACATATAACTGCTTGTTTTTACGAGAAAGTTGGTGGGCCGTGTAGGGATCGAACCTACGACCAAGAGATTAAGAGGATACCCCACCGCAAACGGAAGTGATCTCGCAGAACACCAATTTACGACATTTCAGCCGATTGGGCTTACCACTCGTCATACGGCGTTATGCGGTGTCGGCTGAGACTGGTAGCAGCTTGGTAGCAGTCGTCTGGTTTCGGGGAGGAGCGGCTGGCAGCATCTGACAAGCGGCGAGTGAACTACCTTCGTGCCGTCAGCGGCAGTCTTGGCTGTTCACTGTATCGGGTAGCTAGGTCTGGGATGTCCTGCATGTTGGCGACAACAATCCTCTCGTGCTTTAGCAGTTTGAGGGCATCTGTGGTCACCGCGCTCCCCGCACGTGCCCCTGGACGATGATATACAGTAGCGACCCGTCGGCCAGGCCGTCCATCCAGTAGTGCGCGGTGCAGCAAGCTGTATGAATTCCTGTCCCGATTTAGCGTTATGTTGCAGGAAATTGAATATGAACCACGGCGCGCCTAAAGTGCTCTAGTACAAACAAAACGATAGCGAGTGGCACATCCCTTCGCGCAAGTCGCGCGTGACTGCCGTTATTGCAATTTCAGAGCGCAATGTGAGCACTGGTCGAATCTGTATGCGCCATATAAGCACGCTCGTGATCTTCGGCACTCTGGTGCTCGCAGGCTGCGGTGGGGGCGGCGGTGGTTCATCGGGCGGCAACTCGGTCAGTGGCTCTACCAGCTCGAGTAGTGGAAGTGGCACGAGCTATACCGCCAGCAGTGGAGTAGCTCAAAAAGGCCCTCTCATCCTCGGGTCCACCGTAACCGCCCAACAGCTTGACGCGAGCCTGTCTCCGACCGGTCAGCAGTTTTCATATCAGATCACGTCCGATCTCGGCACATTTTCGCCGACGTCCATGTTCACGAGTCAATACATTGGCCTTAACGCCACGGGCTACTACTTTGATGAGATTCAGAACGCAATTTCTACGGGGCCAGTTACCCTCAATGGATATAGCGACCTCGCGGTGGAATCGGTCCTGAACGTCAATCTACTGACCACTCTGGCGTATCAGCGAACACAGAAACTAGTGACGAACTCAGCCATGTCGTTCACAGCCGCAAGGACGCAAGCAGAAAATGAAGTCCTCGCGGCCCTCAACATACCGGCTGGAAGTTATGGCAGCTTCAGCACGTTCGATATCAGCGGGAGTTCGGATGGCGACCATATCCTTACAGCCATATCCAGCCTGTTCGTATACGGAAATTCTGCAGGCCCACTTAGCCAGTTGATTGCCAACTTCCAAAGTGACATTGGGGCCAATGGCGTAATCACGAATTCTGCCACAAAGGCTACGCTGATCGCGGCAGCTAAAGGAATTAATCCCGAGGCAGTTGCAGCAAATCTAACGCAGTATTACGCGAGCGAAGGAATCACCTTCACGGCGGCTAACATCAGTGAGTGGATAGCGCAATCCGGCGATGGCGTAATTGGGAAGTTCGCCTTCCAAGTTGCAGATGCCACGCCGTCAACCGTTTTCACGTTTCCGGCCTCAGTCGTTAGTCAGTTTGCTGGGACTCCGGTCACCGTCACAGCAGGTCACCTATCGGTCAACGGAACAGTTGCAAGCGGTGCGGTGTCCTTCAGCGCGGACGACACAGTCACCCTCTCGCCAAACGTAGGTGACTTTCCGAATGGAGTGCTTACTTGCTATTTGGTAAACGGCACTACAAATCTCGCGAAAGTGTCCTTCGTTAGCGGCTTGCTCTTCATCGCTGTGACACCCAGCAACCCCAGCATTCCGGTCGGGCTTGCACAGCAGTTCGTGGCCACGGGCACGTTCTCCGATACCAGTACGTCGAACTTAACGAATACCGTCACTTGGTCCTCAGCAACTCAATCTGCTGTAACTATTAATGCTAATACCGGCCTTGCCAACGGCGTAGCAGTCGGGTCAGCGATCATCACGGCCACCTCTGGTTCGGTGTCAGGAAATGCGACGCTGACCGTCACGCCGGCCATTTTGGAATCGATTGCTGTTACACCAAATTCGACTACGTCCGGCGTAGATATTACGACGCAACTTACAGCTACCGGAACTTACTCGGATAGCAGCACAGCGAATGTGACAAATACCGCTGCCTGGTTGTCAGATACCCCTTCTGTCGCTGCTGTAGGAGCAGTTACAGGCCTAGTAACCGGCGTCGCGCCAGGCTCTGCAAATATTACTGCGACGGTTGCGTCAGTGACAGGTAACGCCGCAGTGAGCATTTCAGCGGTTGCATGGCATCCGGCTGGGAGTCTGGCTCAGGGACGCACGAACCACGCGGCGACACTCCTATCATCCGGCAAGGTATTAGTGGAAGGGGGCTGGGGCAACGGAGTCCTTGTGCCGGGCGCAGAATTATACGACCCCGTTTCAAATGCGTGGTCTGCGGCAGGAGATCTCGTAACAGAGCGCCTTGATGATACGGCCACGTTGTTGAATAACGGGCAGGTGCTTGTAGCCGGTGGGGCTGGTTCGGGGAGTATTTATTCCAGCGCGGAACTTTACGACCCAGTGGCCAACGCGTGGTCGTTAACAGGGAGCATGGCGAATGCTCGGCAAGCCCACACTGCAAATCTCCTATCAAACGGGTTGGTGCTGGTGGCAGGCGGGTGTAGCAGCACGTCACTGGCAAGTGCAGAGTTGTACGACCCGGTGGCAAAAACCTGGTCAGCGGCAGGCTCCCTTGCGACCGGACGCTGCTGGCACACTTCGACGCTGTTGCCTAACGGCAAGGTACTTGTTGTTGGCGGCTACAACGGAAACCCCTCCGTAGAGGTTAGCAGTGCAGAGTTATACGACCCGATTGCAAACTCATGGTCGTCAGCGGGAAATCTTGCAACCGCGCGGGCACAGCACACCGCCTCTTTGCTTCCTAATGGTCAAGTGCTGGTCGTGGGGGGCACTGGTATCGGCGGCGTTTATTTGGCAAGCGCGGAGCTATACGATCCGGGCTCAAATACGTGGAGTACTGTGGCAAGTTTTCCCACTCCTATAGAGGGCCACACGCAAACCTTACTTAATAGTGGCAAAGTCCTAGTAGCCGGGGGCATCACCTCGGGCCCAAATAACACTACCCCCATACTCTCCAGTGCAGATTTGTACGATCTTGCGACAAACACGTGGTCTCCGACGTCTACCCTAATTACGCCAACCGCTGAACAAACCGCGACACTGCTTACGAGTGGAGTAGTCTTGGCATCCGGGGGCAACTCCAGTGTAAGCGCTGTTACTGCTGCAGAATCTTACTGGT
>Ga0302177_10001557_pt1 | contig 16425 bp, 17 predicted proteins | sample I_Palsa_E1_2_FD_198780 | JGI IMG/M metagenome (GOLD analysis project Ga0302177, IMG submission 198780) | Peat permafrost microbial communities from Stordalen Mire near Abisko, Sweden - I_Palsa_E1_2 | ecosystem: Environmental > Terrestrial > Soil > Palsa > Peat permafrost | place: Sweden... | reverse complement strand
TGTGCATATGCTACTTACCGTGCACAGCAGGCGGCAGCATTGAGTCTCGTCGTGTGGCCAATAACGGCTAGCACGGCGTCCACACCTTCCACGGAAACAGGGCCTCACCGGCCTGGTCGGCGAGCTGTCCACGCGCAGTGAGGCTTTCCGCATCCGCTGGGCCGCCCATAACGTCCGCCTGCACCGCACCGGCCTCAAGCACTTTCACCATCCCGTCGGCGGTGACCTGCACCTGAACTTCGACGTCATAGAGCTACCCGCCGACCCAGGCCTGTCCCTGCTCGCCTTCAGCGCCGACGCCGGCTCACCCGACGACGACGCCCTGCACCTCCTCGCCAGCTGCGTCGCTACCCACGACCCTGCTGCTCTTCAGGCACCCACCCAGACCTGAAGGGCCTATCTCCCAACCCTTGATGGGACACCCTGATTTTGACGTACTGCGATCGGAGAATCAGATGCTTAATCACGCTGTGCACGAGGCACGGACGGTCTGAACCAGCGCAACCAAGATGCTAGAAGCGATATGCTGCAGGGACTGCGCTCGTAGCTCAACGGATAGAGCATCTGACTACGGATCAGAAGGTTGGGGGTTCGAGTCCCTCCGAGCGCGCCACAACCTCCCAGATCAGGGCCTTGTTCTCCGCAAGTGAGCGAGGCCCTCAGTCTTGGGCCGCACGCCGCGTCGGTGAACGAGTGACCTTATTCATGGTTGCCGGTCCACACCGAGACATGGGTGGGTTCCAGGACCTGGTAGATGACATGGGCCAGATCAGTTTGGACCGAGTCCAGGTCCACGACGTCCTTCAAGCCAGCCGCGAACGCGCCGATGGTCTGGTCCGCGTCATACCGGGCCCGGTTGAACCGGCGGTCCACCCTGCGCTGGACCTGGGACCGCAGCGGGGTGAACAGCGCCGCCGCGGCCAGCGTGGACGCGGCCGTTGCCACCGGAGCGTGGAACCGGAACATATGCGTGGCCAGCAGCACCAATCCCGCATACACGCCGATAAGCAGGCCGGTCACGATGGCATAGGCCAAGGTCCGGCTGATGATCCGGTCGATCTCATAGAGCCGGTACTTCAGCACCGCCACCGCACAGGCCAGCGGCACCCCGACCGTTGGGATGATCAGCAGGAAGCCCCAGAATAGGGCACCGGTCACGGGGTTGACGTTCCCGTTGACGGCGAAGCCGTACGGAAGAAAGGCCACCACGGGCACGGCGACCAGCACGCCGACATAACCCAGCCAGGCCAGCTGCTTCCGCCGTTCGGCGCTCGCGCCGCGCCGCCGGACAAAGACCGAGACCACGACCAGGACCCCGGTAATCAGCGCTAGGGGGAGTAGCACCCCCAGAAAGTCGCTGAACCAGCCGTGCCGGGAGAAGACCCCGAACGGGGTCGGGTAGCTGACTCCGGAAGCATAAAGCGCGTTGGTGAACCCGCCGTCGATCCTCGTGCCGGCCTGCAGCTGCTGCGCCACCCAGCCCGCCGTGACCGCGACCATCACCCACAGCACCGGCCGCCAGCGTCGCGACGGCAGCCGGCCGTCAGGGAACAGCAAGACCAGGAAGAACATCGGCGCGAACGTGAAGATGAACGCGACCTCCGAGATCCACCCGGCCACCCGGGCCGCGGGCAACGACCCGGCGGCCACGGCCAGCCCACGCAGCGCGTACTGCTCTGCCAGCAGCGTGACCGCGAGCGACAGCCCGATCAGGCCCAGCAGCCAGCCGATGGCGTTGCCCGGAACACGGCTGGCGACCAGGCGGCCAGTGCCTGAATACACGATGACCGCGAGCGCGGCGATGCCGTAGAGGGCGATCCGGTTGGTGGCCATCTTGGCCGTATCCAGCCCGAGCAATACCAGCGCCGCCGCCAGAACGAGCATGGTGAACCCGGCCAGCGACCAGGTGGCCACGCGTATCCGGTGACTACCGCTATGCCTCACGAACGCCACGGTACGCCCGGATCGTTCCGGGAACGTTACCGCTAGCCCGACAGCCCGGACGAGCACACCATGGCGCCTACACCCACCGTGGGCGCATGCTTGGGGTAACGGATGGGTCAGGAGGCAGCACAATGGCGTCTGGGTATCTCCCTAGTCCGGCGAACTCGGGTGACCTGATCGCGGAACTTGCCGCGAGGGCGCCCAAGGTGGGCGCCAACTCCGGCCTGTGGCCGGGGCTGACCATCTACCGGTTCACCGGTCCCGTCGGGCCGAGCTGGGAGGAGATCCAGTCCCTGTCGCTGTGCATCGTGGCTCAGGGGCGCAAGTCGGTGACGGTCGACGGCATGACCTACTCCTACGACCCGTTTCATTACCTGGTGCTGGGCAGCCATCTGCATTTCCAGGCCGAGATCCTCGAGGCGTCCGTCAGCCGGCCGTTCCTGTCCTTCGTGCTGCAGATCGATCCGGCGCTGGTCCGCCAGGTGTCCAGCGACATGCTGGAACGGCGGACGACGGCATTCCGGTCACGCGATGCCCAGGCCCAGCCCGCCGAGCCCGGGTGTGTCTCGGCGCTGGACCAGGACTTGCTCGGGGTGGTGCTGAGGTTCCTGCGCGCGGTGGGAACCGGTACGGACCGGCGCGTCCTCGCGCCGCTGTACCTGCAGGAGATGGTGTACCGGGTGCTGCAGCGCGAGCAGTACGCGCGGTTGCTTTCCCTGGCGGCCGCGGAGTCGGCCAGCAACCCGGTGTCAGCCGTGCTGGAGTACGTGCGCAGTCACCTGTCCGAGCCGTTGACGGTGGCCGACATGGCGGACCTGGTCCGGCTGAGTCCGTCCGCCTTCGCGCACCTCTTCCGTGATGTCACCGGCCGCTCGCCGTACCAGTTCGTGAAGGAGATGCGCCTGGACCGAGCGCGGGAACTGCTCGTCGACGGCGACTTCACGGTGGCGCGCATCTCCAAGGAGGTCGGTTACGCGAGCGTCTCGCATTTCATCAGCGAATTCCGCGGCCGCTTCGGCGTGACGCCGCGTGCCTACTACGATGCGCACGCGCTCCACCGTGAACTGGACACGCAGCGCGCGGAAGACCCCGGCCGCGCCACGCACGGCTAACCGGCAGGCAGGTCCCCGGGTCAGGCTGGTCCCCGGGCCAGTAGCCGCAGGGATGACGGGTGCCGTCGGCCAGCGTCCAGTAATCCGATCCTGATACCGCGAAGAGCACTCGGGTCATGATGGGGCCTTCCAGTGATGGCGGCAAGGTAACGAAGAACAGAGCCTAGGAGAAAGCTCCCGCGCTGGCTATCGCCCGGAGGGGATCGGGATACTGGTCAGCCGGAATCCGATACCCGCGCTGGAATGGGCACTAGTTCAGCAGGAAGCTGCTATCCCCAGAGGTAGCCGGCCCGTTCCCGGCAATGACACAGTAACCATCACGAAACGTGTCGGCAGGGGAGTACCTACCGGAGGGGTGGCATGACCCGGATCGCGTACCTCGTCACCAGCGCACGCGAGCTGACGCTCGCGGATGGAACGCAACATCCGACCGGCTACTTCGCCGAGGAGGCGCTCAAGCCCTACGAGCGGTTCGCCGACGCGGGGTTCGACGTCACGGTGATCACGCCCGACGGGCAGCCGCCTTACCCGGACCCGTACGGGCTGTCGTGGTTCTTCCACTATCCCGAGGAGGACAAGGACTACCTCGCCTCGGTGGTGCGCACCTTCGCCCGCGACGTCGACGACATCCGGCTGACCCTGCACCAGAACACCGAGCTCGGCCTGGCCGCCGCCCGCCGGGTGGCCGCGCTGCTGCAGGCCGGCGGCCGTACCCCGGCCGAGGCGCACCGGATCGTCAGCAGCGCCGCGAAGATCGCGTGGCAGCAGGACCGGCCGTTCGCCGACGTGCTCGCCGAGGACACCTCGCTCGGGCTGACCCGGGAGCAGATCGACTCCGAGGTCGACGCGCAGCGGGCCGACAGCCAGCGGCTCTCGGACGAACGGCTCCGCAGGCTGCAGGAGATTCCCGGTTTCCAGCAACCTGCCGCGCTGTCCGACCTGACCGACGCGGAGCTGGCCGGATTCGACGCGGTCTTCGCGCCGGGCGGCCACGGGCCGATGGTCGACCTGGCCGATAACCCCGACGTGGGCCGGCTGCTCCTCGCGCTGCACCGCAAGCACGCGCCGATCGCGGCGCTGTGCCACGGCCCGGCCATGCTGCTGTCCGCGCCGGAGCGGGCCGGCGGCCAGTGGCTCTTCGACGGGTACCGGCTGACCAGCTTCACCGACGAGGAAGAAGACCAGACCGAGGCCGGCCTGCTCGGCCTGGCGTGGCTGGTCGATGTGGCGCTGAAGAACGCGGGCGCGGTCTTCGACGACGGCCCGGCGGCGTGGGTCTCCCACGTCGTCGTGGACCGGAACCTCATCACCGGGCAGAACCCGGGATCGACCGAGGCGACCGCCGACGCGGTCATCAAGAAGCTAGTTGCCCCCGCCCGTCAGGCCGCCTGAGCCGCCACGTCAAGGAGCGTCCGCCGATGACCAGCAGCCCGGTCCTCACGAGCACACCCGCCCAGATCGTTCAGTCGTTTCTTGATGACTTCGCCCGGCACGACGTCAAGGCCGCCGTCGCCGCCGCCGACCCGCAGGTGACGGTGACCGTTCACCCGCTCGGCCTCCACGCCACCGGCACCGAGGTTCTGAATGAAGTCCTAACGGACCTGGTGCGCGCCTTCCCTGACTTGATGATCAGCGTGAGCCGGGTTATCGCCACCGGCGACGTGGTGACCGCCCTGTTCAAGGCCGAAGGGACGCAGGCCGCCGCCTACGCGGGCGCCATCAACCAGGAGAAACACCTGGACATCGATCAGGCCTGGCGGTTCACGGTCACCGGCGGCCTGATCACCGAGATCAGCGCCTACTGGTGCCAGGCCCAGCTGTACCGGCGCCTCGCGGTGAAGCGCTACGACGAGATCGCGATTGCCTGAGGCGAGGAGACCGACATGACGGAAGTCAGCACGCCGCCCCGGACCGCCGAGTCCGCGGCCGCGGTCGTCACCGAGTTCTTCGACCGGTACCGCGCGCACGACGTCGAGGGCATGACCGACCTGTGCTCGATCAACGCCGCCTTCTCCTACGTACCGGTCGAGCTGTGGGGCAAGCAGCGAGTGCTCCGCGGTGACGGCAAGGTCCGCACCATCGGCAAGCCGCTGTGGACCGGACTGATCGCCTCATTCCCGGACCTGTCCAACACCGTGCACTCCGTCACCAGCAACGACGACGGCGACGTGGTCGTCCAAGCCGACATTGAAGGGACCCAGCAACTGGCCTGGGGCCTGGTCGTCCCCGCCGGGAAGCACTACCGCGAGCCGCACCTGTTCGTCTTCCACGTCGATGGGGACCTGCTCATCGACGCCATTACCGCGTACTGGAACGACGGCGGCATCAGCCAGCAACTCGGCCACAACGAAGTCGACTGACCGGAAGGACCCTCCGATGGCACTGCTCAAGCGAGAAGAATGGCAGGGCTTCGTCCGCGACGTGGACTGGTCCTACCGCTACGTGGACGACGAGGCCGTCTACCCCGAATGGATGAGCGGCACCGGCAAGGTACCCCGCGAGGCGTGGGCCTCCTGGGAGGAGAGCTACAAGGTCAGTTACCCGGAGTACGTCGCGACGCAGCGGGAGAAGGAAGCTGCTGCCTACGCGGTCAAGGCCGCGCTGCAGCGCTCCGCCACCTTCGACCAGCTCGATCAGGGCTGGAAGTCCGCCACCAAGATGCACTTCGGCGGCGTCGCCCTGGTCGAGTACGCCGGGGTACTGGCCGAGCTGAAGATGGCCAGGTTCGGGCTGGCCGGCGCGTGGCGGAACATGGCCGCCTTCGGCACGCTCGACGAGCTGCGGCACGCCGCGATCACCACGTTCTTCGGTCACGAGTTCGTCGGCAAGGACCCGCAGTACGACTGGACCCAGAAGACGTTCCACACCAACGACTGGGTCGCGATCTCGCTGCGCAATCTGTTCGACTCCATGTTCATCGCGAACAACGTGGTGGACGTGGCCCTTCAGCTGCCGTTGGTGTTCGAGACCGGGTTCACGAACCTGCAGTTCGTGGCGCTGGCCGCGGACGCCCTGGAGTCCGGCGACGTGAACTTCGCGAACATGATCTCCTCGATCCAGACCGACGAGGCGCGGCACTCCCAGCAGGGCGGCCCGACGCTGGAGATCCTGGTCGAGCATGACCCGGTCCGGGCCCAGTGGGTGGTCGACAAGGCCTTCTGGGGTTCGGCCCGCGCGTTCTCCGCGCTCACCGGGCCGGCGATGGACTACTACACCCCGCTGGAGCACCGCAAGCAGTCCTACCGGGAGTTCATGGAGGAATGGATCATCGATCAGTTCGTCCACACCATCGAGGACTACGGGTTGAAGAAGCCGTGGTACTGGGATGAGTTCATGCGCGGCCTGGACATCTGGCATCACGCGCTGCACATGGGCCTGTGGTTCTGGCGGCCGACGCTCTGGTGGCGGCCCAAGGCCGGGGTCAGCAAGGACGAGCGCACGTGGCTGGCGGAGAAGTACCCCAACTGGGAGAAGGTCTTCGGCGACAAGTGGGACGTGATCATCGACAACGTCAACGCCAACAAAGTGGAGGCGACGCTGCCCGAGACGCTGCCCTGGCTGTGCAGCACCTGTCATCTGCCGGCGTGCAACGCCACCCAGTCCCGGGACGGGACCTGGCGGGTCCGGGACATCAAGCTCTCCTACGACGGCCGGACCTACCACTTCTGCAGCAACGGCTGCCGGCAGATCTTCTGGAAGGACCGGGACAATGTCAACCACGAGACGCTGATCGACAGGTTCCTGGCCGGTCAGATCCAGCCGATGGACGTCGGCGGGATCCTCGGTTACATGGGCCTGACCCCGGACGTCATGGGCGACGACCCGGACTACGAGGCCTGGACCAAGGACTACGTCGGCCGCGCTGCCGCCGGGACCGCGTCATGACGGCCGAGCCGGAAGCCCGCGAGCTGGGCGCGGAAGACCGCGCGCCGGAACTGGTCCCGCTGAACGCGATCTTCGCGACCGACTTCGTGCAGATCCTCGTCCCGGTCACCACGGTGAACACGATGGCCGAGGTGGCCGCCGCGGTGGCCCATCACGTCGAGGGCAAGCGGGTGCGCGCGCTGCCGTACGACAAGGTCGTCATCTTCGACGGCCAGCGGATGCCGGCCGACATGACCGTCGCCGCGGCCGGAATCAACCCGCTCGACCACGTCACGGTCGAGTACGACATCCCGGAGCAGTCATGAAGAACCCGGTGGGCCCGGTCCTGCGGATGGGTGATGAAGTCGAGCTGATCATCGCCGCGATCGAAGACGACAACCCGGACCGCGACATCGAGGTCATCGACCGCGGTGCCTACGTCCGGGTCCAGGGCGAGGACGAGATCATGGTGACGGAGCAGACGCTGCGCCGCTATCTGGGCGCGGACTACGAGATCAGGTCGTTCGGCGGGATCATGTCGGCCTTCAACGGCCTGGTCATCAACACCAGTGACGCCATCACCTGGCAGAGCGTGGCCCGGCACAAGGCAGCGGAGAAGGCGGTGACGGCATCATGACCGAGACGCCCGCACGCAAGCGGCGCACGTTCAGCGCGTTCGGCGACGTGCGCCGGATGCCGAGCGAGTACGAGATCGTCACCCACCAGCAGAACTGGACGCTGCGGCAGGGCCGGGCGGCGACGTTCGAGCAGAACCCGTCCTCGGCCGCCAACCTGTGGTTCCTGACCTACCGGGAGAATTCGCCGCTCAAGGCGGAGAACTGGGGCGCCTTCCGTGACCCGGACGCGGTGACCTACAAGGCCTATGTCACCATGCAGTCCGACGCGGAAACTCAGCTGGCCGGCGTCCTGGAGGCGCACGCGGGTGCCGACCCGCAGACCCCGGACCCGGCCGTGTTGGCCCTGCTCGGCCAGCTGTTCACCCCGGCGCGCTACCTGTATCACGGGTTCCAGCAGGTCGAGGCGTACATCGGCTACATGGCGCCCAGCTCCTACATCACCAACGCGGCCGCCTACTCGATGGCGGACTTCCTGCGCCGGGTGACGACCATCGCCTACCGCACCAGGGAACTGCAGATCGCTAGCCCGGACTCCGGTATCGGATCTTCCGAACGGTCCCGGTGGGAGTCTCGCGAGGAATGGCAGGCCGCCCGCAAGGCGGTCGAGTACGCACTGGTCAGCTACGACTGGGCCGAGGCCTTCACCGCACTCAACCTGGTGCTCGCGCCGACCCTGGATGACGTGCTGCTGACCCAGCTCGGCCAGCTCGCCCGGGCGGCCGGCGACGAGCTGACCTGGCTGGTCACCGGCTTGCTGGCGCAGGACTCCCAGCGCCGGGACCGGTGGAGCCGCGCGCTGGTCGACCTGGCCGTGGCGCAGCGGCCCGAGAACCACGCCGTGCTCGGTAAGTGGGTGGCCCGCTGGTCAGCGCTCGCCGACGCCGCCGCGCTGGGCCTCGGGGGCATCCTGGAGACGGCCCCGGGGGGCGGTGTCACGGCGGCGGAGGTCGCCGCCCACGCCCGGGCGGCCCGGGAGGAGTTTCTCGCTGGACTGCTCGAAGGTGCCAGCAAGAATGGCCAGGTGCGAGCGGGCTGATCATGGAGACCGCGAAGACCGCGCGCTGGCGGGAAACGATCAACCTGGACGACCTGTGGGAAGGCGACATGACCGCGGTCACGGTCGACGGCGAGGCGGTACTGCTAGTCAACGTCGACGGGACCGTCCGGGCCTACTCCAACCGGTGCCCGCACCAGGCCTCTGCCCTGGATGAGGGCGACCTGGACGGCGAGACGCTGACCTGCGCCAAGCACCTGTGGGAATTCAACGCCGTTACCGGCTGCGGGATCAACCCGGACGACGCGAAGCTGACCGCCTTCGGCTGCCAGGTCGGCGAGGACGGCACCATCCACGTGGACATCGGCCGGTAAGGGGTGGCCATGAGCACCACCTTCGCCGCGCAATGGCCGGTGGACGAACCGCAGCTGCGGGTGACCGAGGGCGACGCGCGGACGGCCCTGCGGCGCGTCGTCGGCCAGCCCGCCGTCGCCGCCCGGGCCCGGCTGCGCTTCGGCCCCGGCCGCACCTGCGAGCCCGTCGCCCGGCTACTCGACCGGGCTATTGTGCAGGCCGAGAACGCTGGCCTGGACCCGGCGCTGCTCGTGGTGGCTGACGGCAGCGCGCAGGCCGCCGAGGATATCGTCCGGGTGCGGCGCAAGGGCGGCATCGCGGACTGGATCTACAGCCCCGCCTGTCACGTCCGGATCGTCCTGCGGCCGGTCGGCCTGCACGCCATCAGCGGGCCGAACCTTGTCCCCCCACCCGAAGGGGGGTCGGCCACCGACAGCGCGGACCCGCTTCCGGCGTCCCAGCCGGCTCCCGCACTGTCACCGGCGGCAGTCCCCGGCACGCCGAGAGACGAGAGGGCTGAGGTCGTGCGGGAGGCGCTCTCGGAAGTGATCGACCCCGACCTGGGCGTGAACATCGTCGACCTCGGATTCGTCCGGGCCGTGACGATCGAGGAACGAACTGCCGTCATCACCATGACCCTCACGTCGGCGGCCTGCCCCCTCACCGGCGTCATGGAGGACCAGATCCGCTCCGAACTTGCCGCACTTGGTGACCTCGACGGGTTTGTCGTCGACTGGCAGTGGATACCCGCCTGGCGGCCGGCCGACATCACCGACAGCGGTCGTGAACAGCTGCACGCCATCGGCTTCACCATCTAGCCGGACCGGCCCGCTCAGAGCTCGTCGAAGACCAGGACGGTGTGGGTTGACAGCACTCCGTCCATCGTCTGCAGCCGGTCCAGGACGAGAGCCCGCAGGCTCTCGGCGTCACGGGTGCGGACAAAGAGCACGATGTCGTTTTCTCCGGTGACCAGCTGACCGTGCTCGATCTCGGCGATGCGGGCCAGCTCCTGACGGACGTCCTTCCACGAGTGCTGCCTGATCCGCAGGTAGATGTGAGCAGACAGGGACGGCCCGAGACGACGCGGATCGATGACCGCGGTGAAGCCGGTTATTACCTTCTCGTGCCTTAGCCGCTGCACCCGCGCGTAACACCCGGCCCGGGAGATATGGACCCGCTCGGCCAGGGTCCGCATGGACAGCCGGCCGTCCTGCCTGAGTTCGGCCAGGATCCGGTGATCGGTCTGATCCAGCGAGACAACCTGTCCAGCGGAGGCCGGTTCGACGTGTTCAGAGAGAGCCATTTGTCGATTATTCTACGACAAATAAGTCATAATTTCCGAATCTTAATACTTAATCTGGACCTATAGCTGAATACGGCGCATGATCGGAGCCACATGCATTACGGCTGAGGAGCGCACGTGGTGACCATCCCTATGACGCCCGAGCTTCTGCCTGCCGCGAATCCGGTCACGCTGCTGGACCCGGCAGGCCGGGCGGTCCCCGGCGATGGCCCGGGGCTGCCCGGTGACGACGTTCTTGCGACCTTGTACCGGATGATGGTGCTCGGCCGCCGGTTTGACACCCAGGCGACCGCGCTCACCAAGCAGGGGAGGCTCGCGGTATACCCGTCAGCGCGCGGGCAGGAAGCGTGCCAGATCGGCGCGGTCCTGGCCCTGCGGCCCCAGGACTGGCTGTTTCCGACCTACCGCGATTCGATGGCGGTGACCGCGCGGGGCGTGGACCCGGTTCAGGTGCTGACTCTGCTGCGCGGAGACTGGCACAGCGGCTACGACCCTTACCAGCATCGGGTCGCGCCGCAGTGCACGCCGCTGGCGACCAATGCGCTGCACGCCGTCGGGCTGGCCCGCGCGGCGGCGATCAAGGGGGAGGACACGGTCGCCCTGGTCATGCTCGGCGATGGCGCGACGAGCGAGGGCGACACGCACGCGGCCCTGAATTTCGCGGCCGTCTGGAAGTCGCCGGTGGTCTTCTTCATCCAGAACAACGGCTACGCGATCAGCGTCCCGCTGGCCAAGCAGACCGCCGCTCCTTCGCTGGCCCACAAGGGCATCGGCTACGGGATTCCCGCGACCGTGGTGGACGGCAACGACGCGGCCGCGGTCTACGCGGTGGTGCGGCGCGCGGTGACAGCAGCCGCGGCGGGCACCGGCCCGGTACTCATCGAGGCGCTCACTTACCGGATGGAGGCGCACACCAACGCCGACGACGCCACCCGTTACCGCTCCGCCGGCGAGGTCGCGGGCTGGCTCGCGCGCGATCCGGTCACCCGACTGCGGGAGCACCTGCGCGGCCGCGGCCTGCTCGACGAGGCCGCTATCGCGGCCACCGACGCCGAGGCTGAGGCGCAGGCGGCCGCGTTGCGGCAACGCATGACCACCGACACCCGGCACGATCCGGATGATCTTTTCCGGTACGTCTACGCCGAGCCGACGCCGGAGCTGCGCAGGCAGCAGCGGGAACTGGCCGCCGAGCTGGGCCGGTCCCCAGGGGGTGAGGGATGACCGCGATCGCTGAGCAGAACCGGGGGCTGATGGCCGGATCGGCCGTGACCATGGCGGGTGCCCTGAACCAGGGGCTTTCCGACGCGCTGAGCGAGGACGACTCCGTCCTAGTCTTCGGCGAGGACGTCGGGACGCTCGGCGGCGTGTTCCGGATCACCGACGGGCTGGCCGCCTCCTTCGGCGAAACCCGGGTATTCGATACGCCCCTGTCCGAGTCCGGCATCGTCGGCACGGCCATCGGGATGGCGATGAACGGCTTGCGCCCGGTCGTGGAGATGCAGTTCGACGCCTTCGCCTATCCGGCCTTCGAGCAGATCACCAGCCATCTGGCTAAGCTCCGCAACCGGACCAGGGGCCGGGTCGAGCTGCCGATCGTCATCCGGATTCCCTACGGCGGCGGCATCGGCGGCGTCGAGCACCACTGCGACTCCTCCGAGGCCTATTACACCCACACCCCGGGCCTGCGGGTGGTCACGCCCGGGACCCCGGCCGATGCCTACGTCCTGCTGCGCCAGGCGATCAGCAGCCCCGACCCCGTCATTTTCCTGGAGCCCAAGCGCCGCTACTGGTCCAAGGAGACGGTCTCGGAGCACGGCGGCATCGCCATGGACCCGATAGACCGCGCCCTCGTGCGGCGCCCGGGCACTGATGTCACGCTGATCGCCTACGGCGGAGCGCTGGCCACCGCGCTGGAGGCCGCCGAGGCGGCCGAGGAGTATGGCCGCAGCGCCGAGGTCATCGACCTGCGGAGCCTCTCTCCTTTTGACGACGAGACCGTCACCGCCTCGGTCAAGCGGACCGGCCGGGCCATCGTCGTGCACGAGGCGAGCCGTTTCTGCGGTTACGGCGCGGAGGTAGCGGCGCGCCTGTCCGAACAGTGCTTCCATTACCTGGAGGCCCCGGTCCTGCGGGTCGCGGGATTTGACATTCCCTACCCGCCACCACACCTGGAGGAATACCACCTGCCGAGCGTCGACCGCATCCTCGACGCGATCGACCGGCTGCAGTGGCAGGAAACCGCCGCCCTCGTCGAGGTGGCCGGTTAGATGCCTGCCTTCGTGCTCCCGGATCTGGGCGAGGGCCTGACCGAGGCCGAGATCGTCTCCTGGCACGTTCAGGTGGGGGACATCGTCGCGGTCGACCAGGACGTGGTGGAGGTCGAGACGGCGAAAGCGGTCGTGGAGATCCCGGTGCCGTTCGCCGGCCGGGTGGCGGAGCTGCACGCGAGCCCGGGCGACCTGCTCGCCGTCGGGGCTCCGCTCATCACGGTCAGCGATGACCGGACCGGATCGGTCGCCGACGGCGAGAGCGGCGCCGTCCTCATCGGCTACGGCACCGCCGACACCAGGCACCGCCGCCGGCGACCATCTCGGAACGGGCCGCCGCTACCGCGCACGGAACATTCTCCCCGCCCGCCCGGCCGGGTCGCGGTGGTCTCCCCGATCGTCCGGCGGCTGGCGCGGAACGCCGGCCTCGATCTCGCCGCGATCAGCGGATCAGGCCCCGATGGCCTGGTCACCAGGCAGGACGTCGAACAGGCCATCGCGGCCCGGTCCGCCGTCCCCGCTGTCCCGTCCGGCCCGCCGCTACCGGTGGCCCGGCCGACCGGAGCCGAGCAGGTCGTCCGGATACCGCTCCAGGGCATCCGCAAGATCACGGCCGACAAGCTCAGCCGGTCGCGGCGGGAGATCCCTGAGGCGACGGTTTGGGTCGATGCGGATGCCACCGAGCTGCTCAGCCTGCGTGCGACGCTGAACGCCGAGGACGCCGAGCCCAGGATCAGCCTGCTGGCGCTGCTATCCCGGTTCGCGCTCCTGGGACTGCGCCGTCATCCCGAGCTGAACGCGAAAGTCGAAGACGACACGATCGTGATGGGTACGTCCGTGCACCTGGGCTTCGCCGCGCAGACCGATCGCGGCCTGCTGGTGCCGGTCATTCCTGATGCCCAGGCCTGCACCCTGGAGCAGCTTTCCGCCACGCTGGCCGACTACACGCTGCGGGCCAGGCAGGGCACCCTAGCGCCCGCCGAACTCACCGGCGGGACCTTCACGGTCAACAATTACGGCGTGTTCGGCGTGGACGGCTCGGCCGCCATCATCAACCATCCCGAGGTGGCGATCCTGGGCATCGGCCGGATCATCGAACGGCCCTGGATCGTAGGGGGCCAGCTGGTGGCCCGGCACCTGACTCAGCTCACGCTGGCCTTCGATCACCGGGTCTGCGATGGCCAGACCGCGGGCGGCTTCCTGCGGTTCATCGCCGACTGCGTCGAGTCCCCGGCGAGGATCTTGCGGTATCTATAGCGCTGCCCGTCTCCCGGGACGGCCCGGCCGGGCGGTCACCGGGCCGGGGCCGTCATCTGAGCCAGCAGGTCGCTGGAGCGGGCGATGCGAGCGTCCAGGTCGGCCAGGAAACCTTCGATGGCGACCCGCTTGGCTTCCACCGTCGCCCGCAGGTCGTGCTGCAGCCGCAGGCTCTCGCGGACGAGCTCCCGGCGCTCGGCGTCGCTGGTGTGCTCGTGCAGGTAGGTGCGCTTGATCTGGGCCATCCGGTCTTCGTTGCGCAGCACCACGGCGATCTCGTCGAGGTTGAGGCCGAGCAGGACCTGCAGCTGGCGGATGCGCCCCACCCGGGCCAGGTCGTCCTCGGAGTAGCGGCGCATCCCGCCCGGGGTGGATGAACAGGGAGTGATCAGGCCGAGCTGCTGGTAGTAACGCAGTGCCCGCTCCGAGACTCCGGCCTGGGCCGCGGCGGCCCCGATGCCGAGCAGCCGCCCGTGTTGCGCCCCGTCCTGCTCCGCTGGCGGCTCGCTGGCGGCCGCCCGCTCCGCCGTGGCGGGAGTCGCGCCCGGCCTCATCAGATGTTCTCGGACGAGGATCCGAACTCGGTGTCCGCGCCGGAGCTCGCCGAGGCGGCGGAAACGCCGTTATGGCCGTTTCCTGACCTCCGGGCGGCCCTGTTCCCGTTCCCGTTGCCGCCTGGCACCGCGGCGGTCTCGTCCAGGCCCACTATCCCGGCGCTCTCTGCGGCGCCTTCGGCCAGTTCCTCGGCCAGCGGTTCGTGGGCGGCCGTGACCGGCTGGTGCATGTAGCGGCGGCCGCGCAGGGCGGAGGCTACCACGGCGATGGCGGTCGCGATGGCGGCGAACGTGAACGCCAGGTGCAGGCCGTACGCGAACGGGGCCTCGATCAGCTTCGGGAAGAACGACCGGCCGGTGATGTAGGCGGCCTGGCCGGGCGCCAGGTGCTTCAGTGCGCCGGTGGGGCCGAGCAGTTCCTGGATCGGGTTTTCTCCGAGGAAGGCCGCGAACAAGCTGCCGATCGGCGGCTCGTTGGCCACCAGGTGGGCGGCGCTGGGATCAACCCCCGCGGCGACCAGCCCCTGGTACAGGTGGGTGGGCAGCCGGGAGGCCAGCCCGAGGGTGACGATGGTGAAGAACAGGCCCATCGACAGCACCGTGGCCGAGTTCATGAAGGTCATGAGCATCCCCGCGCCCGCGCCCCGCTGCTCGGGCGGCAGGCTGTTCATGACCGCGGCCTGGTTGGGGGAGAAGAACAGCCCCATGCCTACCGCGAACAGGAAGATCAGCACGGCGAACCAGAGGTAGCTGAAGTTGATCGGCAGCAGCTCGAGCAGCAGGAAGATCACTCCGGAGACGATCAGGCCGGCCGTGGAAAGGATCCGGGCGCCGTAGCGGTCGGACAGGATCCCGGAGATCGGACCGAGCAGGAGGAACCCGACGGTCAGCGGGACCATGTAGATGCCGGCCCACAGCGGGGTGCGGGCGAAGCTGTAACCGTGCTGCGGCAGCCAGATGCCCTGCAGCCAGATGATCAGCATGAACTGCAGGCCGCCCCGGCCCAGCGCCCCCAGCAGGCCGGCGATGTTCCCGGTGGAGAACGCGCGGATCTTGAACAGGCTCAGCCGGAACATCGGCTCGGGCACTTTGGTCTCGACCCAGCCGAACAGGACCAGGACCACGATCCCGCCGAAGATGGCGGTCAGCACGTAGGGGTTGCTCCACCCGGTGGGGCTCCCGCCGTAGGGGAGCAGGGAGTACACGATCCCGGTGAGCACCGCGATCAGCCCGATCGCGAACAGCGCGTTGCCCAGCCAGTCGATCTTGGCCGGGATGCGGATCCCGTTGTCTACCAGCTTGAGGTAGGCCCAGACCGTGCCGAACAGGCCGAACGGCACCGAGACCAGGAACACCAGCCGCCACTCGATCGGGGCGAGCACGCCGCCTAGGATCAGCCCGAGGAACGAGCCGCCTACCGCGGCGATGCCGTTGATCCCCATCGCCTTGCCCCGTTCGTCCTGGGGGAAGGCGTCGGTCAAGATCGCGCTGGAGTTGGCGAACAGGAACGCCCCGCCGATGCCCTGGAACACCCGCATGATGATGATCCACAGCGCTCCGGCAGGCCCGGTGAGCCACGTCACCGACAGGAAGATCGAGAACAGCGTGAATACCGCGAAGCCCAGGTTGTACATCTTGACCCGGCCGTAGATATCGCCGACCCGGCCCAGGCTGACCACCAGCACCGCCGTGACCAGGATGAACCCCATGAATATCCACAGGAAATAGGAGGTGTTGGAGGGGATCAGCGGGTTGAGCTTGATGCCCCGGAACAGCTGGGGCAGCGAGATCAGCAAGATGGACTGGTTGATCGTGACCATCAAGATCCCGAGCGTGGTGTTGGACAGGGCAATCCACTTGTAGTTCTTGCCCCGGCCAGCCGTGCCCGGATTCTCATTCGGCCGGACGTTGTCAACCGCCATGCGCGCTCCTCATGTACTTCCTGCGAAGGATGCTTCCTGCGAAAGCAGACCTAACCTCGACGTCAACGTTACATCCTCGCGGCTAACGATTGCCAGGCGGCATCCAAAGCGCCCGCCCTAATGCCACTGATGCCCCCGGGGCGAATGGTAAAAGTCCGGAATGTATGGTTGTGGCACCCTAAACACTCTTTTGTGTAGGTTGTCACAACCATACGC
>Ga0302177_10001555_pt1 | contig 16427 bp, 16 predicted proteins | sample I_Palsa_E1_2_FD_198780 | JGI IMG/M metagenome (GOLD analysis project Ga0302177, IMG submission 198780) | Peat permafrost microbial communities from Stordalen Mire near Abisko, Sweden - I_Palsa_E1_2 | ecosystem: Environmental > Terrestrial > Soil > Palsa > Peat permafrost | place: Sweden... | reverse complement strand
CGACGCCGCCAGCTCGGTAGCGAGCGCGGTGATGGCCATCGTGGGCGAAGGTTTTACCCGCGCGAGGCGGTCGGCAAGAAAGGCCATGATCTCACTTTCCCGGGGATTACCGACTGATCCTAATGCTCAAGACCATCGCTGTGAAGATGGCGCCGGCGCATTTCCGGCGATGTGCAACTGGCGCGAGGGCGCGCGCTACCCTATGAAAGGGCTATGCTTTCGCCCGCAGATTGCTGACCGCGGCTCCTTGCGTGCCCGATAAAACACCGCTGCCGGATTTGCTCCGCCGCACCGCCGCCGGAGACAAACCTGCCTTCGCCTCGCTTTATCAAGCGACCTCGGCGAAACTTTTTGGCGTCGCGCTACGAATCTGTGGGCGGAGGGAGGTCGCGGAGGAAGTGCTGCAGGAGGCCTTCGTCGCGATCTGGGGGCGGGCCAAGGATTACGATCCGGTGCGCGGTTCGGTGATGACCTGGCTTGTCACCATTGTCCGCCATTGCGCGATCGATCAGCTCCGCCACCAGCAAAGCCGTCCCGAAGGCCATAGTGCACCGGAGGAAGTTCTGTCCAGCTTTGTCGCCACCGGCCGAACGGATATCAGCGCTGAGCTACGCGCGCTGCAACGCTGCCTCGACGAGCTCGACCCGCAGCCACGCAAAGCGGTGCTGCTTGCTTATCTCTATGGCCTGACACGCGACGAGATTGCCGCGCGGTTGAAGGTGCCGGTCGGAACGGTGAAAAGCTCGCTATGGCGCAGCCTCGAACGGCTGCAGCGGTGTTTGGGGTCATGAGGTTCCAGCCATGAGATATGGCCGCCCCGAACTCGGCGACCGCCTCGCCGCGGACTACGTGCTCGGCATGATGCCGCAGCGTGCCCGGCAGCGATTCGAGCGGGCCATGGCCGACGATGCGACCCTTCGCGCTGCCGTCGGCGCCTGGAGCGATCGACTAAAGCCGCTCGACGACATCACCGTCGGCGAGAAGCCGCCGGCGCGTGTTTGGCGGGCTATCGAGCATCGGGTCCAGTTCGCGGCGCCCGCGCCGGCTCGAGGCCGGCTTCGGCCTGGCGCCTTCACCTTCTGGCGCGGTCTCGCCGCGACGGCGGTCGCCGCCTGCGCTGCGCTGGTGATTTACATCGTCCTTTATCCGAAACCGCTGCCCCAGATTTTCGAAGCGCTCGCCGACAAGACCGGGTTACCGGACTGGATCGCGTCGGCCAAGCACAGCCCAAGCGATGTCGGTCTGTCGACAGTCAACCTCGGCACTTCGGAGCGCGAGCGACCGCGCTGGATCCGCGCCGCCTTGCTTCTGACAAACGACGCACGCTCAGTCACTGTCGATCCCCCCGCGCCACCGCGCTGACATTTATAGCCGCTGGCACGCGGCCGCTGGCGCGACGGCGTCGACGGGCTTATCTTTAAGGCATGCTCCAGCCGCTATTTGTTACCGAGCGCCCGCAGGGCGATATCGGCAAGCCGTTCCAACTGTCCTCCGAGTTCCGCCCGGCCGGCGACCAGCCGCAGGCGATCGACCAGTTGTGCGAGGGCCTGGCGCGCGGCGAGAAGGACCAGGTGCTGCTCGGCGTCACCGGCTCGGGCAAGACGTTCACGATGGCGCATGTCATCCAGCGGCTGCAACGCCCGGCGATCGTGCTCGCGCCCAACAAGACGCTGGCGGCGCAGCTCTACGGCGAGATGAAGAGCTTCTTCCCGGAGAACGCGGTCGAGTATTTCGTCTCGTATTACGACTACTACCAGCCGGAAGCCTACGTTCCGCGCTCCGACACCTATGTCGAGAAAGAATCGTCGCTCAACGAGCAAATCGACCGGATGCGCCACTCGGCGACGCGGGCGATCCTCGAACGGCGCGATGTCGTGGTCGTCGCTTCGGTGTCGTGCATTTACGGTATCGGTTCGGTCGAAACCTATTCGCAGATGACCGAATCGGTGCAGATCGGCGAGCGGGTCAACCGCAACCGGTTGCTCGCGCATTTCGTCGAGATGCAGTACCGGCGCAACGACACGAATTTCGTGCGCGGCACGTTTCGCGTGCGCGGCGACTCGATCGAAATCTTTCCGGCGCATTATGAAGACCGGGCCTGGCGCGTCTCGCTGTTTGGCGACGAGGTCGAGGGTATCCATGAGATCGACCCGCTGACCGGCGAGAAGATCACCGCGCTACAATCGATCAAAATCTACGCGAACAGCCACTATGTGACGCCGCGCCCGACGCTGCTCCAGGCGATCGAGCAGATCAAACGCGATCTGAAGATCCGGCTCGACGAGCTGCATTCGGCCGGCCGGCTGCTCGAGGCGCAGCGGCTCGAACAGCGCACGACCTACGATGTCGAGATGATCGAGGCGACCGGCAGCTGCGCCGGCATCGAAAACTATTCGCGCTATCTGACCGGGCGCCTGCCAGGGCAGCCGCCGCCGACATTCTTCGAATATATGTCGCGCGATTCCCTGGTCATCGTCGACGAGTGCCACGTCACCGTGCCGCAGCTGGGTGGCATGTTCGGCGGCGACTGGACACGCAAGACGACGCTCGCCGAATACGGTTTTCGCCTACCCTCGTGCACCGATAACCGGCCGCTCAAATTCGAGGAATGGGACTCCTATCGCGGTCAGACAATCTTTGTGTCGGCGACACCAGGGCGCTGGGAGATGGAGCGGGTCGGCGGCGTTTTCGTCGAGCAGATCGTGCGGCCGACCGGCCTCGTCGACCCGCCCTGCATCATCCGCCCAATCGAGAACCAGGTCGACGATTTGATGGCCGAATGCCGCGACGTCGCCGCCAAAGGGCAGCGCGCCTTGGTCACCACCCTGACCAAGCGGATGGCCGAGGCGCTGACCGAGTATCTGCACGAGGCGGGCCTCAGGGTGCGCTACCTGCATTCCGACGTCGACACCATCGAGCGCATCGAGATCATTCGCGATCTGCGGCTTGGCGTGTTCGACATCTTGATCGGCATCAACCTCTTGCGCGAAGGGCTCGATATTCCTGAATGTGCCCTCGTGGCGATCCTCGACGCCGACAAGGAGGGCTATCTGCGCTCGCGCACTTCGCTGATCCAAACGATCGGCCGCGCGGCGCGCCACATCGACGGCCGCGCCATCCTCTACGCCGACCACATGACGGACAGCCTAAAGGCAGCGCTCGCCGAGACCAGCCGGCGGCGCGAGAAGCAACAGGAATACAACGCCGCGCACGGCATCACACCGGAAAGCATCCGGCACGGCATCGCCGACATCCTCACCAGCGTCTACGAGCGCGACCACGTGACAGTGGGGCTCGGCGAGAGCGACGCGGCGCACTACCAGGGCAAGGATCTGAAGTCGGTCATCGCCGATCTCGAAAAGCGCATGCGCGCCGCCGCCGCCGATCTCGAATTCGAGGAGGCCGCGCGGCTGCGCGACGAGATCAAGCGGCTCGAGCAGGCCGAACTCGGTCTCGCGGCGAGCACCGCGCCGGCGGGAATCGGGCGCGCCGAGGGCGCGCGCGGGCGCTCGATCGCCGGCCGCGCCGGCGTCTCGGCACGCGACGTGATGCGGGCCAAGATGCGGGCAAAAAAAGACCGCCGTGCCCGCCGCTGACGACACCTTGAGCGGGGCCTTTCCATCGCCGCCGATACCGAAGGCAGCGCTGGTCACGGGCGGCGGTCAGCGCATTGGCCGTGCCTGCGCGCTGGCGCTGGCCGAAGCGGGATACGCGGTCGCGGTTCATTACAATCGATCGGGCAAGGAGGCCGAGACAGTCGCCGCGACGATCCGCGATAAGGGTGGCCGGGCGGTCGCGCTCGCCGCCGATTTGACGGACGAAAAAGCGGTCACCGCGTTGCTGCCGAGCGCCGCCGACGCACTCGAGCCGATCGGCGTACTCGTCAACAACGCCTCGGTGTTCGAGGCCGACACCGTCGAGACCGCGACGCGCGAGAGCTGGGATCGACACCTGACGGTCAATCTGCGCGCGCCCTTTGTGCTGATCCAGGAATTCGCCCGGCGCCTGCCCGAAGATTCGGGTGGGTTGATTGTCAATCTGTTAGACCAGCGGATCTGGAATCTGACGCCCTATTTCGTCTCGTACACCCTTAGTAAGGCTGGCTTGTGGGCGCTGACGCAAACGATGGCGCTGGCCCTGGCGCCGCGGATCCGCGTGAACGGCATCGGCCCCGGCCCAGCGCTGCCGAGCCCGCGGCAAAGCCACGAGCAATTCCTCCAGCAATGCCACGCGATGCCGCTGCAACGCGGCACCGCGCCCGAGGAGATCGCGACAGCGCTACGCTTCATTCTCGCGGCGCCGGCGATGACCGGACAGATGATCGCGCTCGATGGTGGCCAACATCTCGGCTGGGCACAACCGCGGCAGAGCCTGGCGGTAGAATGAGCGACGTCCTCATTCACTGTCACAGGAGTGACAAAATGTCTCGGATAAGCCTTAGATTCGCCTCGACTCTCTGCGCCGCATCGAAAGTTGTTCACACGCCGTGTGACCTAATCATGACATCATCCAACTCGCGCTAAGGGATTGATTTGTGACAGGTTGTTAACCAATTTCTTCAAAAGGTATCATGAAATTCAGTTACTTAGAGATTTGCATGTTTTTTAGGCATGATAACCGAAACGTTGAGCCTGGTTGATTGTGGCGTGTTCGCAGACAAGCTTTTCGACAGAGTTATCCCCAGATTCAGTGGATATGCTAAACGGCAATGAAAACATCTTAATCGTCGCTTCGGCCGATGCTGAGCTGAAACCAAAACGCGCGCGCCAAGCTCGCCAGCAGGCGCCCGAAAGCTTCGATCCCCGGCGCGGCCCCGGCGGCATCGATGTCGCTTCGCCCGAAACGACCTCAGCCGCGACGTCAAGACCGGCCCCCATCGGCGGCATTGCTAACGGCGTCGCGGTGCTGCGCGCGGCGCTGAGAAATGTGCCGGCCGGGCCCGGCGTCTATCGCATGCTCGATCGCAAGGGCGACGCGGTTTATGTCGGTAAGGCGCGCAACCTGAAAGCCCGGGTGCAGAACTACACCCATCCGCTGGGGCTCTCGAACCGGCTTAGGCGAATGGTCGCGGAGACCGCAGCGCTCGAGATTGTGGTGACCGTGACCGAGGCCGAAGCACTGCTGCTTGAATGTAATATGATCAAGCGCTTGCTGCCGCGTTTTAATGTGCTGCTGCGCGACGACAAATCGTTCCCGTTGATCCACATCACGTCCGATCACGCGTTTCCACAGCTCACCAAACATCGCGGGGCGCGCGACAAGGATGGCGCCTATTTCGGTCCCTTCGCGTCGGCCGGCGCTGTCAACCGCACGCTGATCACACTACAGAAGGCGTTTCTGCTGCGTTCGTGCAGTGACAGCGTTTTTGCCAACCGGACCCGACCCTGCCTGTTGTTCCAGATCAAGCGCTGTAGCGCACCCTGCGTCGGCCGCATCGATGCTACCCCTTACGCCGCGCTGATCGACGAAGCGAAGGGTTTTCTGTCAGGCCGCCGCGCCGACGTGCAGCGGCGTCTCGCGGTCGAGATGCAGGCGGCTGCTTCCGCGCTCGATTTCGAGGCGGCGGCGATGTTGCGCGACCGCATCCGTGCCCTCTCGATGGTGCAAGGCCATCAAGACATCTACACCCCCGGCATCGACGACGCCGACGTCATCGCCGCCCATCAGGCCGGGGGCCATACTTGCATCCAGGTGTTCTTTTTCCGCGGCGGACAAAACTGGGGCAACCGTGCCTATTTCCCGAGCCACGACCGCCAGCTTGCCGTCGAGGAGGTGCTGACCAGCTTTGTCGGCCAGTTCTACGACAATCGACCAAAGCCGCCACTCGTCTTGCTGAGCCACACGCTGGTCGAACAATCGCTGGTCGCCGAGGCGCTGTCATTGAGTGGCCATAAAGTCACACTCGCCGTGCCGCAGCGCGGCGACAAAAAGAAACTCATCGAGCGCATCACCGCGACGGCGCGTGATGCGCTTGGCCGCCGCCTTGCCGAAAGCAGCACGCAGCGCCAATTGCTCGATGGGGTCGCGACGGCGCTGGGCTTGCAAGGTCCGCTCAATCGGATCGAAGTCTATGACAACAGCCATATCCAGGGGTCGAACGCAGTCGGCGCGATGATCGTCGCCGGCCCTGACGGTTTGATGAAGAACCAGTACCGCAAATTCACAATTCGCGGCGAGCAGCCAACGGAAACAAATGTCAACGAGGCAGCGGAACCCAAGCGATTCGGTGGCGATGATTATGCGATGATGCGCGAAGTTCTCCGCCGGCGGTTCGCCCGTGCGCTGAAGGAAGACCCTGACCGAACGAGCAACACCTGGCCCGAGCTGGTGCTGATAGACGGCGGGCTGGGTCAGCTCGGCGTCGCGCAAGGAGTGCTCGACGAACTGGGTATCGGCGATGTCGCGATCGTCGGCATTGCCAAGGGCCCCGACCGCGACGCCGGACGCGAGCGGTTCTTCATCCCCGGTCGGCCATCGTTTTCCTTGGAGCCGCGTGATCCTGTCCTATATTTTCTGCAGCGGCTGCGGGACGAAGCACACCGCTTCGCGATCGGTACGCACCGCGCCCGCCGGGCCAAGGCGATGGGGCAATCGCCGCTCGATGAGATCGCCGGCATCGGCGCCCGGCGCAAACAAGCCTTGCTGCACCATTTCGGGTCGGCGCGCACCGTGGCCCGCGCCGGGCTCGCCGAGATCGAGCGCGTCGCTGGGATCAGCAAAGGTGTCGCAAAAAAGGTTTATGACCACTTTCACGGCGTTGACTAAGATGGAGTACCGTCCGGCTCCACGCGCCCGGAGATGATCGTGTCGCTGACCAGTGTTCCCAATCTGCTGACCCTCTCGCGGATACTTGTGATCCCGGTTGTGGTGGCGACCTTTTATGTGCCGGGGGATTATGCCCGCTGGTTCTGCTGCGCGCTGTTCGCCGCCGCCGGCTTCACCGACTGGCTTGATGGCCATGTGGCACGCCGCTGGGAGCAGCAATCGGAGCTTGGCCGTTTTCTCGATCCGATCGCCGACAAGCTCCTGGTGTCGGCAACGCTGTTCATGCTGACCGCATTCGGGAGGCTCTCGACCCAAGCCCTCCTCCCGGCACTGGTGATCTTGTGTCGCGAAATACTGGTCTCCGGCCTGCGCGAATATCTCGCCGGGCTTCGTGTCGGTATGCCCGTGTCGCGCCTCGCCAAATGGAAGACCGCGATTCAGATGGTCGCGATCGGCGTGCTAATCGTCGGCGATGCCGGCTGGCGCGTCCTGCCGGTGGTTGCGATCGGCGAGACCCTCTTGTGGCTCGCCGCGCTCCTGACGCTGGTGACCGGCTATGATTATCTGCGTGCCGGGCTGTCGCATATCGTTCGGCCGCCGGCGGCACGGCAGGCAAAGCCGCAACAGCTCGCTTGAGGAGATGCGCGTCTTTGGCCTCGCCGGCTGGAGCGGCAGCGGCAAGACCACCCTGCTGACCAGGCTGATACCAGAACTCATCGGGCGCGGGATCTCGGTCTCCACAATCAAGCACGCGCACCACGAATTCGACGTCGACAAGCCGGGGAAGGATTCCTGGCTGCACCGCCAGGCGGGCGCGCGCGAGGTTCTAGTGGCTTCGTCGCGGCGGTTCGCGCTGATGCACGAATTGCGTGACGAGCCCGAGCCGTCGCTCGACGAGTTGATCGCGCGCATGACGCCTGTCGATCTGTTGCTTGTAGAGGGTTTCAAGGCACACGCTCACCCGAAACTTGAGGTGCATCGGCCGTCCGTCGGAAAACCGTTCCTCTATCCCGACGATCCGCATATCGTGGCCGTGGCCTCGGACGAAGCGCTGACAGTAGCGTTACCGGTATTACCGCTCGCCGACGTGGCGGCGATCGCCGAACTCATCCTCGGCCAGCGCGGGTTTGGCCCATGGCACAACTAAGCGACGACTGCTTTGCCTTTGGCGGCGCGCTCCTAAGCGTCGACGCGGCGCTGGCGCTTGTCGCCGAGCGGGTGATCCCGGTCGTTGGCGAGGAGACCGTACCGCTAGGCGAGGCCACCGGTCGTATCCTGGCGCGCAATCTCGTCGCTCAAATGGACGTGCCGCCGCATGCCAACAGTGCGGTCGACGGCTATGCGATGGCCCATATCGATTTGCTGCCCGATCGCGACACGGTGCTGCCGGTTACCGGGCGCGCCGCGGCCGGTCATCCCCTCGGGCGCTCGATCGAGCGAGGCGAGGCAATCCGCATCTTCACCGGCGCGCCGATGCCCGAAGGTGCAGACACGGTGATGATGCAGGAAGACTGCACGTTTGCCGACGGCAAGGTGACGCTAAAGCCGGGAATAAGAAAAGGCGCCAACCGCCGGCATGCCGGCGAAGATGTCGAAAAAGGTTCGGTTGCGCTCGCCGCCGAGAGGCGATTGAAGCCCGCCGATCTCGGCCTTGCCGCCGCGCTGGGATGCGACCGGCTGACGGTGCGCCAGAGGCTGCGCGTCGCCCTGCTGTCGACCGGTGACGAGGTACGCGAGCCCGGCACAGCATTGCCGCCTGGCGCAATCTACGATGCCAACCGCGTCATGCTGGCTTCGCTGCTGAAGGGGCTCGGCTGCCAAGTCAGCGATCTCGGTATCCGCCCCGATCGCGCAGCAGCGCTCGCCGACACCCTCGCCGCCGCGGCCAACGAGCACGATCTGATCGTCACCTCGGGCGGCGTGTCGACCGGCGAAGAAGACCATGTCCGTGCCGCGATCGAGCGGCTGGGGCGGCTCGACTTCTGGCGTTTGGCGATCAAGCCGGGGCGACCGGTCGCGCTCGGCCAGGTTAACGGCGTGCCGCTGATCGGGCTGCCTGGCAACCCGGTGGCGGCGGCACTCACCTTCGCCATTCTCGCCCGCCCGCTGGTCTTGCGTCTCGCGGGGGCCGCGGCCGAACCGGCGACGCTGTTCCGCGTGTGCGCTGATTTCGCCTATAAGAAACGCAAGGGGCGACGAGAATATGTCCGGGCGAGCTTGAGGCGTGACGGCGATACGGTAACCGCCCACAAATATCCGAAGGATGGCGCCGGGATCCTGTCGTCGATCGTACGCTCGGATGGGTTTGTCATCCTCGACGAGGATGTCGAGGGGCTGCAACCGGGGGCGATGGTCGATTTCCTGCCCTATACCGAGATCATCGGCTGAGTGGCGGCGAGTTCCGTGAGGATCCTTTATTTCGCCTGGCTCAGGGCCAAGATCGGCACCGCAGAGGAAGAACTTGAACTTCCGTCGCAAGTTCACGATGTCAACGGGTTGCTGCAATGGCTGAAGTCGCGCGGACCAGGCTATGCGGAGGCGTTGAAGAACCTCAAGACGGTGCGCGTCGCGGTCAACCAGGATTACGTCGGGCCAGAGCACGAGGTGCACGACAGCGACGAGGTCGCGATCTTCCCTCCAGTAACGGGAGGCTGAGAACATGATCCGGGTGCAGCGCGAAGATTTCGATGTCGGAACCGAGCTTGAGAAGCTGGCGAAAGGCAACCCACGCATCGGCGGCATCGCTAGCTTTATCGGGCTGGTGCGCGATATGGGCGGTGCGGACCGCATCGACGCGCTGACGCTTGAGCATTATCCCGGCATGACCGAGAAGAAGCTGGCCGAGATCGAAGCCGAGGCGAACCGCCGCTGGCCGCTCGACGCCAGCCTCATCATCCATCGCCACGGCCGCCTCGAGCCGGGCGACCGCATCGTGCTGGTCGCGACCGCCTCGCCGCATCGCGAAGCCGCACTTGCGGCTTGCCATTTTCTGATCGATTGGCTGAAGACCGACGCGCCGTTTTGGAAAAGCGAGGAAACGCCGCAAGGTGAACGCTGGGTTGCCGCGCGCAGCCAGGACGACGAGGCGACGCGGCGCTGGAAGCAAGGTTAATTACTTCGTTTCCGAGACGAAGACGCCGTCCCAATCAGGACCGGGCGGATTGGCTTCGAAATGCGCGATGCGCTCGGCGTATAGGTCGTAAAAGCCAACCAGCTCCGAACTATTAGCCGCACATTCCGCGAGCGCAGCGCGCGCGCCAGCCCAATCCTGAGCGCGGAAGCAGGAAAGCATTCGGTCGTGGCGCTCCGTGTGGGCGAGGAAGCCGGTTGACCGCGATAATTCGGCATCGCCCAAGAGCCCGAAGATGCGCACGGCCTCCTGTTTGCCCTTGACGGCGATCAGGTCGAGTTCGAGCGCCGCCCAGGACGGGGCGGCTTGACGCGCTGCTTCGCCGAGAATGATTCCGACGTGATATGTCTTGGTCTGGCCTTCGAGGCGGGACGCTAGGTTCACTGCGTCGCCCATCGCCGTATAGGCGAAGCGTTCGTCGGATCCCATATTACCGACGACGCATTCGCCGCTATTGATGCCGACGCCGACGTGCAGCGGCTGGAATTTTCGGTTTTCGGCGACCGCCTCCTTCTCCAGCTCAATATTAATGCGATCAAGCTCGTTCAGCATCGCGAGAGCGGCGGCGCAGGCGTGGTCGGCGTGCTCGGCATCGTCAAGCGGCGCGTTCCAGAACGCCATGATGCAATCACCCATATATTTATCGATCGTGCCGCGTCGAGCCATAATCAGGTGAGTCATTGGGGTTAGAAAACCGCGGTTGATCAGCCGGCTCAGCCCTTCAGGATTGGATTTGAACGTCTCGGAAATCGACGTGAAGCCGCGGATATCGCTGAACATCACGCTAATCGTGCGGGTTTCTCCCCCAAGTTTCAGCTGCTGCGGGTTGGCTGCCAGCTGGTTGACCAAGTCGGGCGCGAGATAATGCCGGAAAGCGGAGTGAATGCGGCGGCGCTGCAAATCGACGAAGCCATAGCGAAATAGCAGCACGCTAAGCGAGGCGGCCGCTAACGCGATCATTGGATTGACCAGCGGCAACCACAGACCCCGATCGAACGCGACCTGAGCGCCGCCAGCCCAAGCAACGAGCGGAACAACGCCCGCCAACACCGCGATACGGGTCGGAAACAGGGCAATCGCCGCGCCGGCTAGCGTGGCTAATATCACGACCGCGGCGAGAATCAGCACTGGGCACGGTGTCGGATTCTCGCGGATGAAATCGCCAGCGAGCAACGAATCGATAATATTCGCTATGCGTTCGGTGCCCGGCACGGGAGTGTTATCGAATGGCGCCGGATTGGTATCGGCATCGCCGATAAACGAGGCACCGATTAGAACTATACGGCCAGCAAGTTTGTCAGCCGGAATCCGGCCGTCGATGAGATCGACAAAGGAATAAGTCGGGATCGTACCGCGCGGGCCGCGATAATTAATGACAAGGCGCATTGCTCGGTCGGTCGGGATTTCGGCTGAACCGATGTGAACTCCAGCGCCAAGGGCAAGCCCCACCTTGTCCCATGGCACGCCCAGATAAGAAGCCGCCGCGCGTACCGGCATCGACGGCAGAAAATCGCCATTAAACGGCAACGCCAAATAGTCGTAACGCGGCGCGCCGTCGCGATCGTACGAGATGCTGACGTGACCGAACCCCATCGCCGCCTCGGCCAGCGGCGCTATCGGCGTCACTACCGACTGCGGGTCTAATGTGAAGACCGGAGCGACCGGGCTCTGGTCCAGCTGCTGATAGGCCTGGTCAGATAGGTAATCCGGCGGGTTCTCTTCCGGTTTTCCCGAAAAGGAGAACGCAAACGGCAGCAGCACCTTGCCGCTCTCGTGTATAGCGGCGGCAAGGTCACCGTCGGGATTCTCGGCCGCGAGCTGGCCAAGCGTCGCGCGCAGCGACGCGTCTTGCGGGTCGGAAAGCCGATCCGCAGCCGCCCGAGCGCTGTCGCGCAAGTCGCTCGACAGCGGCTGATCTGGCTCGGCAAACAGCAGGTCGAACACGATAAGCTTGGCGCCGACTCGATCCACCGCCCGGACGGCGTTGGCAAAGACATGGCGGCTCAGCGGCCAACGGCCGAGCGCGGCGAGGCTGCGGTCATCAACCAGGACGACGGCAACCTCACTGCCCGGCGCCTGCGGGCCGCGTACGCGAAACCGCAGGTCGAGCGATGTAGTTTCGAGGATGCGCAGTGGGCCGATGTCGAAGGCGGAAAGCGGCAGGATGATCGCTGTCGCCACTCCCAGCGCCAACCCAGCCTCGCGCAAGCCTCGTGGCCAGGCCAAGAACGCGACCTGCCTAGGGCACGTCCGTGCGGGAAATGACCGCCTGAAACTCGTCAGGCGACCACACGCGTGCCTGGACGGGATCGCGGCCGGACTCAAGCCGGGCACCCCAACGGCTCGGAATCGTGACCGCGCGCCCGGTTGCCGAGCTGGTCAAACTGACGCTGCCGGTTAGCACGCCAACCTGCGCCGAGCCCGATTTGGCTTCGATGAACCAATCGGTCGAGCGCACGGCGGCGGTGCCGACGGCGGTGGAAACCTCGAAGGTCGAGGGATGATCAACCGGAGAGACAACGGCGCGCAATAGCCCCTCGCCTAGCGACAATTGAGCATTCTGACGTTGCCCGCCGGCGCCGGTCTGATAGGCGGCCACCGTCATTTTGGTGCCCGACGCCAGCGAGATTACCGAGCCGTCGCTCATGCGCAATTTAAGCTTACCGTCGGCCGGCACCTCGATCGTATCGGAAACGGCAACCGCATCGCCCATCTTGAGTGGTGAAGGGTGGCCTTGCCGCTCGATCAGGCACTGGCCGCGCAAGCCGACTACACTGCCGGCCGCGGCATCCGCTAAGGCCGGTAGGGGCACAAATAACGATGACGCAGCCGCGCCGGCGACAAACAAGATTTCGCGACGATCCATCATCACTGACTCGAGAACAGAGGCTTGCCGATACTGTCAGAGAAGAAAAAGTCGAGCGCGATATGAAGTTGCGCAGTGACCCCGATACCGCTGCCGGTCGCTCGAGTGGCCGGCAACTGCGCCTCCACGGCAAATTCCCACCCTTCCCCGGCATAGCTGACGCCTGGGGCAATCAGGGCTGTTGCGCGTGTTCCATAGCTGCGGCCGGCCGGCGCCGTGAACAGCACCTCGGTCATTGGCGTCAGGCCGCGGATCAAATCGGGAAGCTCGAGGTTCTGCACCTTCGACTCGAGGTAGGGGATCGAATATTGGACTGAGAAGCCATTGTTTACCACATTTGGGCGCGGCGCCGTATCCGCCAGTTGCACGGCGCTGAAGGTGGTGACGGCGAACGGACGCAGATATCCGACATCGAGATCACCCAGTCCCTTGCCAAAAAACAGCTGCGGCGTCGTCGCGCCGGACGGCGATGCGCCAATACGCGTGGTCCCGGTACCGCCGGTTTCGCGGTCAAGGCCCAACGACATTATAAATTCATGATCGATATCGTTGACGGCGAGGTATTTGATTGCCGCATCGATGTTCTGCCAACCCCACTGCGTACCCGCACCGGACCGGCCGATGCCGTCATAGCTCTCCTCGATGTACAAACCGAGCCGGTCGGTAATCGTCTTTCCAAGCGTTGCGGTAAAGGTGTTCGAACGATCCGGCGAGCCTGGCCCGTGGCTGGTCAATGGCAGCATATTGTAATTGAGGTAGAACTCATCGCCGGGCGCGATCTGCGGTAAGATCAGGGTCGCGGGAAATGTCCGATCGCCGGAAGCGGTGTACGCGTCGGCAGGACCGACCGAGGCTGCGCTGGCGATCAATATCGCCAGACACGGCATCGCCACCGCCTTGCCGATCATCGTTGCACCGCGCTCTGCCGACTACATTCTGATTCTCGCACATCGCGTTAGGCGAGAAAACACCGGACTTGATAGAACTTTGGGGCAATTAGCGATGGCGCAAAATCCGACGCAACCCGCTACTCGGCTGCAGCCGCGGCCGCAACCTTCTTGCCGACGGTGCGGTCAAAATCTTCCCACATCAGCCGGCAGATCGCGCCCGGCGTGAAGCGGAAATTGCCCGCGTGACCAGAAACCTCGCCGACGGGGGTGACCTCTGCGGCAGAGCCAGTGAGGAACACTTCGTCGGCCTTGGCCAGTTCCTGCGGCATGATCGCCCGCTCGACGACTTTGATACCGCGGCTTTTCGCAAGGCCAATCACGGTCTGCCGGGTGATCCCATTGAGGAAACAATCCGGTGTCGGGGTATGCAACTCGCCGTTAATCACGAGGAAGATGTTGGCGCCGGTGCCCTCGGCGAGCTGGCCGCGCCAGTCGAGCATCAGCGCATCGTCGAACCCAGCGGCTTCGGCGTCGTGTTTCGACATCGTGCAGATCATATAGAGCCCGGCCGCCTTGGCGTGGACCGGCGCGGTGTGCGGCGCCGGTCGCGCCCATTTCGACCACTGCATGCGGATGCCCTTGGCCCGCGCCTCAGGCGAGAAATAGGCCGGCCAATCCCAGCAGGCGAGTGCTAGATGGATTTTGCTGAGCTGTGCCGAGACGCCCATCTGCTCGGCACCGCGCCAGCAGACCGGCCGGACATAACCGTCGACGATCTTGTTGGCCGCGACCAGCTCCAAGGTCGCCCGCTTAAGATCGTCCATGCTGGCCGGCACCTCGAAGCCTAGAATCTTGGCGGAATTGATCAGCCGAGCATTGTGATCATCGAGATGAAATACCGTTCCGTTATAGACGCGCTCGCCTTCGAACACGCAACTCGCATAATGGAGCGCGTGGGTTAGCACGTGCAGCTTAGCGTCGCGCCACGGGATAAGGCGGCCATCATACCATATGAAGCCGTCGCGATCGTCGAAGGGGAGAGTGGACATGGGCATTTCCTCGCGCCGGAATTTTACGAAACTTTATAACGCAGCAAACGCTGAATTGTATCGAACCTTGCAAATTAAGTCAATATGACTGACATAAAATTAGCCGCCGCACCCGCCGGCGAAGCGCCCTTCCTCAGCGATGAGGAGGTGCGGCAGGGCATCGAACTGTTATTCTTCGCCTATCGTGACTTCACCGCCGAGCCCGACGCGATCCTGACGCAATACAATTTCGGCCGAGCGCATCACCGGGTCGTCCATTTCGTGGGACGACGGCCGCAGATGACGGTCGGCGAATTGCTGCTGATACTAAGAATCACCAAGCAAAGCCTCAACCGGGTGCTTGGCCAGCTGGTCCGCCAAGGCTTCATTGTCCAGCATCCGGGCGCGCAGGATCGCCGGCAGCGCCTTCTCCAACTAACCGACAAGGGTTATGAACTCGAACGTCAGCTTTCCGCGCTGCAGCGTGCGCGGGTCGCGGCCGCCTACCGCAAGGCCGGCGCCGGGGCTGTGGAGGGCTTTCGCAAAGTGTTACTCAACATCATCGCGAGCCTCGGGGACCGTCACCGGTTCGATCGCGCGCGGCCGACGGGGCGCTGACGACGCTTTTCGCCTATAATCGCCGAATGAGCGAGCATGAGCCACACCTCCTCGTCGTCGATGACGATGCGCGGTTGCGCGATCTGCTGCGCCGCTACCTATCGGATAGCGGGTTCCGGGTGACCGGCGTCGCCGACGCACAAGAGGCACGCGCCCAGCTGACGAGCTTTGCCTTTGATTTAATCGTGCTCGACGTGATGATGCCGGGCGAAAGCGGCCTCGATCTGACGCGTGCGTTGCGTGCCGACAGCGCGGTGCCCGTCTTGCTATTGACCGCCATGGCGGAGCCGGACGACCGTATCAACGGGCTCGAACAGGGCGCCGACGATTTTCTCGCCAAACCGTTCGAGCCGCGCGAACTGGTGCTGCGCATTCGCAATATCCTGCAACGCCGCGCCGCACCCGAGGAATCAGCGCCACAACTGGACGTTCGCTTCGCCGGGTTCCGCTTCGATCTTGGGCGCAGCGAGCTGTTCCGCGACAACGAACTCGTACGGCTGACCGCGGCGGAGACCGCTCTTCTCTCGAGTCTTGCGCAGCGCGCCCCGCAAGCCGTTTCGCGCGAGGAACTCTCGCAATCGGCGCAGTTCAGCGGCAATGTGCGCAATGTCGATGTCCAGATAACCCGCTTGCGCCGCAAGGTGGAGCCCGACCCGCGCAACCCGCGCTATCTACAGACCGTCCGCGGCACCGGCTATGCCTTGCGGCCCGATTGAGCTGAGCGCACGGCAATGAACGACCTCTCGATCGATACGCTGCAGGAGACGCTCGACAATTTCCACATCCGCCAGCGCAGTTGGATCAAGCGGGCGCTGCCGAACACAATGTTCGGCCGCTCACTGTTGCTCATCGTGATGCCGCTCATACTCGTCCAGCTCATCTCCGCCTGGGTCTTTTACACGCGCCATTGGGAAACCGTGGCGCACCGCTTCGCTTCGGATGTCGCCGCCGAAATCGCGCTCCTCTCGGAGAGTATGAAGCTGAGTACGAGAGACACTCAATCGACGCGGCTCATGGAGCAGGCATCGTCGCAAACCGAGATTGTGTTCGGCTTTGAACGTGGGGGGATGCTGGCACCGCCTGTGCCGGCCGGTAGCAGCGAGACCGAAGAGCACCTGCGCGTTGCATTG
>Ga0302177_10001553_pt1 | contig 16427 bp, 22 predicted proteins | sample I_Palsa_E1_2_FD_198780 | JGI IMG/M metagenome (GOLD analysis project Ga0302177, IMG submission 198780) | Peat permafrost microbial communities from Stordalen Mire near Abisko, Sweden - I_Palsa_E1_2 | ecosystem: Environmental > Terrestrial > Soil > Palsa > Peat permafrost | place: Sweden... | reverse complement strand
CGCGGCGTTGTTGGGATTGCCGAAGAGCAGACGCCCATCCGCGAGCACCGCCGATGCAGGGTCGCCGATATTCGTCCAGCCGGTGGGGTTCGGGAGAATCGTCCAGGAGTCTAAAGTCGGATCGTAGAGCTGCACCTCGAGCGCGTCGACCGAGGGCGAGGTCGAGGTGTAATTGACGTTGTACTCGCCCCCGAAAACGATCAACGTTCCATCCTGCAGTACCGCGGAGCCGAAGAAGACTGGCCCGTAGGTCGGACCATTCATGGTCGCGGTCAGATTGGAGTCATTCAGCATGGAGACCGTCTGCTTCCACGTCCCGTTGGCATAGGATCCCGACTTGTCCGGGATCAGCCGATACCAGCTCGAAGAGGCCAGCACGTGGGCCATCACGCTGCCGTCGGTGAGGAGCAGCATCGTGTCGATGCTGGCGGGAACGTTATTGACCGTTGACCAACCCATTTCGATCTCCTTGGGAGCGGCCCATCAGGTCAGACGGACTGTGGCCGTGAATTGCGCCGGGTGACCGGGCGGATTTCCGAGGGGCTTCGAACAAAGAACCGAGGCCGCCACTAAAGTCTGTCGGCGCCGGGGAGGCGCTCTCAGCTGCTGCAGTGCGATTCGTGCTCCCGACCTCCGGGAGTGACTGACCAGAAACCGAGGGTCAAAAAATCGACGATTAAGGCTGGCATTCGCGCTCAGCTCGAGACAGATACTTCGAGAGGGGGCCTAAACCGAGGGACGCGGTGGACAGCGCTGCGTAGCAGCAAAAACTAAAAACCGGCGTTTCGTCACCAGCAAGGGGGCGCCACCCCCATGGCCCGCAGCACTGTTCGGGCCGTATCCGCAAAACCTAAACGAAGACTCTTATGAGGGCGGAGCGGGAGAAGGGACCCGGCCCAAGAATTTAAAGAATGATCAGATGGGGGATTTGCAATGAGAGTCTTTCATTTCGGATGGGCCGCCGCTGCTGTTGCCTTGCTATCGGGCTGTAGTGCGTTGGGATTTCGCGCGACGGCGGTAACTCCGCCGGTCGCGTCCACGGTCGGACAGAGCGTGCGTGACCTCTATCAAGCCGCTGGCGTTGCCCCGCCGGTCAAAGGTGCGACGGCCACCGATCCAGCCACCATTGATCCGGTTGAATTCGCCCAGGCGGGTTATCGGATTGTCGATCAGGGGTGCAATCAGTATTTCGATGCGATCGTCAAGATCGACAACAAACTGAAAATGACGAAGGCTGACGTGACCGCGGCGGGGAGCGCGGCGGCGGTCATAGCGACGCTGGCGCAGACCACACCCAAAACCATTGGCATCATTGCGGCCGCCTTCGGTCTTGGAGCGGTTGTCATCGATAACTTAGACCAGTATTCATTCGCAACCCCGTATCCCACCCAGACACGCGGCCTCATCCTCAAGGCTCTCGTGGCCTATCGTCAGTCGAGTCCTGCTGAGAGTGCGAAGACGATTTCCGACGCGGCCGATTTGATCTCTGGATATGCGAACCTGTGTACATATTCAGGAATCGCCGAATTGGCCGCAGAATCGATTACCAAAGCGACGCCCGGCAACTTGACCAGTCAGAACGGGCCACTGTTTACGGACGCGCAGAAGGCTGATTTGCAACCGATCATTGGACTGCTCAACTTGCCCGCGGGCACGCAGCTCACGGATTCAGATTACGTGGCTCTCGCGGCCATCTCGGATCCGGCCACTACCAACACGACGCTGCTGGACGCCCTGGCATCCAGTTTCAGCTCCGGCATTCCCAGCGCGACGGTCACCAGTAAGATCTACGACAAGGGCACTCACCAGAAGCAGACCGCAACGTTGGCTGCCATACGTACGATTCTGGCGCCGCTTCTTTCCAGTGATCCGCAGTTCGCAGCGCAGGTTTCCAGCAAGGAAAAGGCTGGCACGAGCAGCACACCGTCCCGCACCCCGGTGATGATCGGAATTATCAGTTGACGTCATACCACGAGTCGCCGGGGCCCCCGCGGCCGCAGACGCGAGTGCAGGAAGAGGTTGGACATGCTTGCCCAGACGAGTATCTACGGAATCGACGTATCGGATAACAATCGGACGGTCGACTGGTCACGCGTGATCGCATCGAGATGCGGCTTCGCGCTCATCAAGGCAGCAGAGGGCGCGAGCTACCGGGACACGCAATTCGCTGCCAACTGGGCGGCGACTAAGGCGGAGGGTCTCCCGCGCGGCGGATATCATTTCTTCCGTCCGTATCGGAACGGGGAGGCCCAAGCGAAGAATTTTCTGAGTGCCTTGGGCACAGACACGGGAGAGCTGCCGTGCTCGGTCGACGTCGAAGTGCTTCCTGAGACGCCGGATATCCCCTCATTCCTCGACGACCTGCGAACTTGGCTCACGGTTGTGGGACGAGCCACCGGCCACGCACCATGGATCTATACCTGCAAGCGCGTTTGGCAGCTCCTCGGTAACCCGCTGGGGTTTGAGGCCTATGGACTCTGGGTCACTCACTGGAACACGCCACGACCTTCACTGCCGCCATCGTGGCAGTCGTTCAATGCGTGGCAGTACTCGGACGAAGGGAGTATTCCTGGAGTTGAGGGACCTGTAGACCTAGACGTTATTCAGGTTCAGTCCGGAATCGACGTGCTCACCGCAGAGCTTGCGATGCGCAGTCCTCGATTGTGGCAATGAGAGTTCTCGCTCCGAGCGTCTGGATAGAGGCGCCATGCCGTCATTTGCTCAAATGACCCCGTCGCGTCGTGCAATCTGTTCGGCGACCCTCAGTCCAGAGCGCAGCGCACCTTCCATATACCCCGTGAAGGCGTAGCACGTGTGCTCACCCGCGAAATGCAATCTCTGCTTGAAGGGCAGATGCATCAAAGGCCCCACTCGACACACCTCACCTCTGCGGGGAAAGGAATAAGACCCGCGCGTCCAGGGATCCTGGAGCCAGTCCATGAACTTGCCGTTCCGTGCACGATCAGCTGCGCGCGGGTAAATGGCCGACAGCTTCTTTAGGACTTTCTGTCGCCGCTCACTGCCCCAACGGCGCAGCGTGACGGCATCGTTTGCGCCTGAGAACGAGACCCAAGCCGCCCGGCGATCTGCGGGCGCGGCCTTCGTACCCACCCAGGTGATGTTGATGGGGCCATCCGAGAGCAGCTCGGGTGACTCTGGATCCCAGCAGCCGTTCTTGACATTCAGGACGTATTTGACGTTCTTGCCGAACTGCACGGCATACTTCTTGGGTAGCGGTGGGTCGATGTGGAGCCCCCGCCGCCACATTGTCGGCGGGGTGGCAAGAATCACTTCGTCAAAGCGCCGGCGCTTGCCGCGCTCGAATTCAAGCGTGACCCCGCTGCGATCAAGCTTGATGAGGGTCACTTTCTTGCCTGTCTCAACTGTGCGTATCGCGCGCTTAAATTTGAACGCCAACCTTTGATTGCCGCCCCGGCAGCGATGCGTTTCCGTGTCGCGCCAGTAACGCCGCAGCCCCCCTCCCTTGATCATCGCCAAGTTTCCGAGCCAGCTCTGTCCCTTTGCCTCCACGCCGTTGTCGGCCTCCAGCTGCTCGAGAAATGCGAGACGGCAAATCCGTGACATGCGCGCATTCGGGGGGCGCGCCTGGTTGAGCCGCTTCAAGCCTGTGGCAAGACTCATCCGGTCCAGGTGCGCTGCATGGGGTGTCAGCCAGGGCTCGTACGCATTGACTCGACGCGCCTCATCGTTGATCAACCGTTCGCCCCGTATCATCTCCTCGGCGAGGAAAGTCGAGCGGGCGGGGGAGAGCAGCCTGCCGCCGAGCACGACCGGCCAAGGGCTGTCCGACTCGTCGATGTGCTCTAACTTGAGCTTGAAGATCCTCGCGTACGACCACCACGCTGGATGATTGAGACCGATGAGCTCCGCCCCGTGCTCTACGACACTGCGCGGCACCACATCCCGTTTCGAGAGAACACGGCCGCCGACTTTGGCGCGCGCTTCGAAAACCGTGACCGCGTATCCGACGCTCTTGAGCTCGTATGCCGCAGCAAGGCCTGCGAAGCCTCCGCCCACTACCGCAATATTCCGCTTTACTTGAAGCGGCCGGGGCTTGAAGCGTTGGTGGAGGGAAAGCTTTGCGCGGGGCGGCTTGGTTTGTTTGGGCTTGCGCGGCCTTCTGGGTGGGGCTGCGGCGGTCACCGTACCTAGCATCTCTTGGCTCAAAGACCCCTGCGGGACTTGCGAGGGCTGCAGTCGCTTAACTCGCGCTGGCGGAAGATGCGTCTGTAGAGCTGTGAATAAGGTGGGCATACGGTTTCCGGTGACGACGTCATGGGCACTGAGTCATCAGGGGTTCTGTCGTTGTCGTGCCCGATGTGCTTCGAGCTCACGAGCGACCCGCGCGATGTAGGCACGGGACTCATCCGGATCCGCCGTGCGCGGGAGATCGGGCAGATAGCCCAGATCATCGGTCGGCTGAAAAATGCGACCGAGCGTTGAGAGGCGGCCGCCGGTACTCAGATGTGCGTCGTACTTGCGCAGCGCATGGTCTACGGTGGCTGCGATTCGTGTAAATCCATCGAGGGACCCCGGACTCTCGGGTCCGTTGCTCGGCAAACCCTTCAACGTGGCCTCCGCGGAGGGTGCTTTCGGAAGCGACGGCGGCTGGGCTCGGCGCGGTGCGGTGCGGCGAGGAGCGCCGACCTGACGGAAGTCGCCCGCCGGTCACGCTCGGTGAGCGATCCGGGAATCCCGAAAACATCGAAGACGGTTCGCGGGACCGAGGCATGATCGAACGGTGCGTGAGACACGCTGCCGGGCTTGACCCACGGTGAAACCACAACGGCCGGCGTACGGATGCCGTAGCGATCGAAAGCGAAGGGCGGATTGGGGGGGTTAGCGGCCTTCTTTGCATTGCGCGGCGCATCGCCCGGTTGCGGGGCCGAGGGCGGAGCCCATTGGTCATAGAATCCGCCGTGCTCGTCATAGAGGATGAGGAGTATCGACTGCAGCCACACAGGCGATGCGATCACGGCGTTCGTAACGTCTGCGATCAGTGCCTCACCGGCACTCAACGTTCCGCACGGATGCTGACTGTTGCCATTGCGGAACTTGCTGAGGATCCCGTAGTCCGGCTCGATGAAGGTGTAATGGGCGACATCGCCCTTCGCCACATCTCCTGAGAAAGCGTCCTGGCGGCGAAACCGGTCGGTACTTGCCACGAACACCGACGGCATGGTGTTGATCGCACACACTTGCGGGAAGTGATCCCCGTGGTAGACCCGCCAGGTCCTCTTCGCCTTCGTCAACTGATCGAAGATCGTTCCGTGTTGAAACGAAAATCCGAGCTTCGACCAGAGCATCGAGCCGATCGTTGTAAGACTCGAGGGACTGTTGGCAAGTCCGCCCGAGGAGCCGGCATGCACGAAAAACCGGTTGGGCCAGGTGGGCCCGGGCATCGAAGAAAACCACTGGTCGCACACCAGAAAGTTAGCCGCCAGGTGCGTGAAGACCGGCACCCGCGTGCTCGCCGCACACGCCATGGCTGAATTTCCGCCCCTGTCGACGAACCCTTGCAGGGTGACCGGGCGCGGGCTCGCGACGTAGGGTGAGCGGAAAATCTGCCAGTCGACGTGCTCGAACTCATGCCCGGGGTCTGAGGGTGCGCGGTCAAGGGCCGAGGGGCTCATCGGCACCGGGCCTGTGCCGCCGGGATTGCTCTTGCGGGTGTCGACGCCTCTAAGTCCTGGAATACCGGAATACGCGAGGAGATGATCGAACGAGCGGTTCTCAAGCATCAGCACAATGACGTGCTGAATTGAATCCGGTGCCGGTGCGACCGTGCGCACCTTCCCCACACGCTTCCGCGACCGTGTTTGAGCCACGCGACCCCCTCAAAGATAGCTTCAGGCCAATATCGTTCTTGTGCTCATTGTCTAACTGTTGCGTCTGTCGGTGAAGTCGCACGCCAGGCGGGATAGCTTTGTGCCGCACCGCAGTATTTGCCTCAGGCTCGAGCTCATGATTCAGTCTGACATCGAGGGGTTCACCGCAATAGGCTCCGACCCGGCGCCCCGCGGAGGCTTCCGGGGCTCTGAGCACTGAGGGATTTGCGTGCGCGAGAGGGCCGAATGGGCATCACGGCTTCCGGAGTTCCTGCCGCGCACCCTCGCGTGGGCCGCGGCTCAATCCCAACTGATTCTTCAGAACGGTGTTTCGCTAGATGCTCCGGCGCAGGCCGTCGCGCGCGCCGTTGGGGTCAAGCAGCCCGATCGCATTCGTCTGTGGACGGTTGTCGACATTCCTGCGCCGTCCGATCCGGAACTTCGGCAGCTGGCGCTCGATGAGAATCTGATCGGTCCAGGAACCGGTGGTCTGACCTTGGGTTATGGAATTCTGATTCGCCGCGGTAGGTTGGATCTGCGGCTTTTGTCCCACGAGTGTCGGCATGTGCATCAGGTGGAAGCTGCGGGTGGACTGGAAGCTTTCCTCGCCCTTTACCTCAGGCAGATTGCCGACTTCACTTACGAGAACGCACCCTACGAGCAGGACGCCAAAGCGCACGAGCTCAAGACGTGGCCATAACCCCGTCTTGAGCGATTTATCCGGGACTTGTAACCAACTTTGCGTACCGAATCGTGCAGTAGATGCGGGTGACTTGCGCATCGGATTCGGTCACGGGTCTCGAGATCACACAGCACCTTCGCACTCGATGCGCTTCGGTTAGCGCGTACGACGATCCCCGCATTTCGCGGTGTACGTCAGGCACCACCCTCGTATCCACTTTCGTCGCTCGGCGACTCTTATACAACCGAGCATGCGCACCAAGACGCGTGTTGGGGGCAGCGATGACCTACGGTCGAGGCTCGGGCCTCGATGCAGGCGAGGGAGTACCTCCGGCGGAGGGCCTGGAGGCGCTTCAATCCGCTGCGCTCGAGCCGTTGCTGGGGTTGCTGGCGGAACACTTTCTCAACAGCCTACCCGCGGACTCTGCCGCCACGCTACGGCCGTGGCTGGCGACAGCCGAGGGGAGGGCGACGTTCTCGCGCATTTGGCCGAGCCGCGTGGGTGAATATCTGGAAGCACTCAAGCTTTTGCATGCTGAACGTCCGCCAATCTGAGCTGTTGAGCTGAATTTGCAGTCGCCTCGAGCGCATTCGGCCGTGACCTTTCGGGGCATCATCTTCGATTTCAACGGGGTGCTCTTCTGGGATGCCGACTGGCAGGTGGCGTCCTGGCAGGGCATCGCTAAGCGTTTGCGCGGACGTGAGTTGACGGTCGAAGAGCTCGAAAAAGAGATGCACGGCCGGCCGAACGCGTATGTGATCTCGTACCTCGCGGGACGGCCCGTCACAGGCCAGGAACTCGGCGACCTCATCCAGGCGAAGGAGTCCTTGTACCGTGAGACCTGTCTGATGCACCCGCGGCGGTTCCTGCTTTCCCCTGGCGCGCAGGAATTGCTGGATGCGCTGGTCGATCGCGGAATCCCGAGAACGATCGCGACTTCATCCGAGATCACGAACGTCCAGTTTTTCATTCAACACCTGGCGCTGGATCGCTGGTTCGATGTGGACCGGATCGTGTACGACAACGGTATCCGCCCGGGTAAGCCAGCGCCCGACATCTATCGCGAGGCCGCGAAGCGCATCGACGTGGAGCCACACTGGTGCGTGGTGGTGGAGGATTCCATCGCTGGGCTTGCGGCCGCCCAGGCGGCCGGCATCGGATTCCTGGCCGCCGTGCAGTACGCTGCGGTTTTCTACCACCGATCCATGGGTCGTCTCAGACGAGGAGTTATATGAGGCAACCCGGGCCGAGTATTACCTGATTGATAGTTGCTATGCCGATCTGATGATGCCCATGTTCAGGCGTCTAATCGGATCTGGAAACCACATTGTTGTTCTCGCTGCCGGGGCAGGTGACACCAGCACCAACGCCATGCCATGGGGAGGCCAGCTGCTATCAGACGTTGCGTATCTGTTGCGGGCGATGCGCCTGAACAGTCAAACCAATGCCGCGTCGATGTCAACGCTCGATTGGCAGGGTAACGGGGAAATGTCCTTCCGCGAAGCGCTCGCGATCATGCAGGTGAACTTGCTTAATTCCAAGCATTTCGCGCAGCCCACCATGCCTATCGCAAGATATTGTGACAGCCCCAGCGCGCAGGCCGGATATTTCTCGAAGGAGAATAAAGAGACCATCAGCCGGCATTTCGTGTCAGGTATTGTGGACGATACGTGCTTCCAGCGGCTGAACGCTGATCCGTCGCCACCACTCGAGCCGCTGCCGCCCGTTCCGCCACCTTGGCTGCAACTCAGCAAGCTCATCAACAACCCCGATTCGGTACGCTTTCTGATGAGCCCTGCGGACGTGATGAACCTTGACATGCAGGCCTCGGATTTAACCGCAGCGCAGGCGCAGGCGGCGTTCGGCTACCTGAAGGAGTGGGTCGGGAATCAACATGCCAAGGAATTTGCCTGCAGTATTCACGTTGCGGCGCGAGACTGCCCGCAGGGGCAAGTTGCTGCAGCGGCAAAGCTCTAACGCGTTGGGACAGTCCCTCCCTACCAAATCACTGACTTGCGTAGCGCTTCGAGCCGGTGCCGAAGCTTTCCGTCACGCCCCACATCGGCGCGGTGTGGGCGGACTCATCCTACATGCAGACATTTTTCGGCGTTACGGCCGCCGAAGCCGCCGACTCCATGTTTCCAGGGTTCAGCGCGAGCCAAGGACTGCGTAACCGGACCGCGGGGATCAACACGGTCTATCGACTGGATCAACATTGGCGCCTCGGGGGCAGAATCACCGTGACCCGGCTCGAGGGCGATGCCGCCAGCGGCCCGTTGACCTTGGACCGCGTCAACACCCGAGACTGGTGAGCCCCGCAGTCGGGCAGGCATGCAGTCCTACCGGCTCGAGGCTGGGAAGCTCGCGGAGACAGGGCTCCTGTTGCAACCACTGGGTGCGGCATGGACGGATGCGCTTGCGCAGCAGCACTGGACGAGCCCGCCGCCCATCAAGTGAGCCAGCCGGCAACACGGTGTTCGCCGGATGCCTACGGCAGGCAGGCCGGGGTTGCGGGAAGCGAACGGGCTACACGCTTGTGCAGTAGCCAGCGCGAGCCACGCCAAGCTCTCAACCTGGCGAGCCGAAGAGGGCGCCCCGACGCGAGCCGACGCTCTTAGAATTCTCTGATCGGCTCTAGTAAGCGTGCGGGAGATTTGCGGGAGTCAGTTGTGCTTCGTGGTGCCAATTGCAACGGGCGCCCCTCGGCAAGTTGTTGAAGTTACAGGCTAGATTTCCCAAGTACCGGACTCATAATGCCGGGGTCGAGGGTTCGAGTCCCTCCCTTTCCACCAATCAAATCAGAGTGATAGCGATCGCTGCCGAAATTAGCCGGCCGCCGTAAGCGCAGGATAAGCGCAAGAAGGCCGACGTTCGCCCCTCTCGATCAAGAAATCCAGGTGATTTCGATTGCGCTTATAAGCGCAAGACAAAATGCTGCTGAGGTCTTGAGACCACCTGAGTAGGACCAGGCGCGAAGCAGAGTGATGGCGAATGCCAGCGGAAATTGCTGATCCTGGGTCGCTTGAGGACCCTTTCCCACGCCGCCTGAAATCCGGTGGCGACATCAAAGACGCGCGCTCCGGTTCCGGACTTTGTTCGCGCGAAATCAATGACAGGGCGTTCTGATCAGTAAATTGAGTGGCTAGTATAAATCGTTATAACGTTCCCATCGGGATCCTTTATGCAGAAAAGATGATGTCCAAAAAACGTTTCATCAGAGATCTCTCTTGCTGCGATTCCCCGACTGATTAGCTCTAACCGATACGCCTGCAATTCATCCAGGCTCTTGCCTTTAATCATGAGGTCAAATTGCTCAGAAAATCTTTCATGGAATTGCCTTGTCAGATGGTCGAGACATCACTGGTGTGTCTTGAGATGCTCGTGAGCTATTCGACGCAGAACGCATACCTACCCGACTCGGAAGAAGACCTGCCCGAATGGGATGAAGACGACACGACGAGCGAAGGGGGGTGGCGTGAGATTCAAAAAACGGATGCTTCACATACCGGAGCCCACACTTCGCGTGGGGCACGCTCAGCGCTGCCCTGTGCCGCGCCCAAGGGCACGACTGAATTATTCGCTTGGCATGATGAACACGTATAACAATTTCATTTTAAAATGAGTTCACGAATATATTCTCTGCGCAGAACTTTTCTGTATTCATTCCGGCCCACTCTGGCCTTGTTCTGACACTCGGTGCTGCAGATTACTTTCTTGGCCACTGCTCCTTCCTCGACGCCTCTATCCAAAGCCGCCATGTTTTTATAAGTGATCCACAGAATTATATCGGGGTGATCCGGTGATGGTGGAGTGGAACGGAAGACCTTGTAATCGATGATTATCCCAGCTTTCTTCGTGGCTTCCATGGTCGGCTTCCATGTCGAATTTAGCCAATCGATGTACTCTTCAAAATGCCCGTACTCAACTCCTATTTCTTGCACGAGAGTGACCGGGCCCTCAGTATACTGGCGCTGATCCTGGGCACGTGCATCAAGCAAAAGTGAGGAAGCTGCGAGACACATGGATAGGCTAATAGTCTTAATCATTTTCTCTTCACCTGAGTGATGTATCTCTGCTCGGCTAACACCCGATTAACCTGACCTGTCCCGAGTGTTCCTGATATTTTTATGCAAAACAGAAAATTAAACAAATTCATTATTATCACGGTTATAGTTCTGTTGGAGCACGATTCTGTTATTCGTCGGGAAAACGCTTTAGGAAACGCCCTTGCTCGATGATTTGCGCACCCTCGCTCCTGTCCGGTCCCCATCATCATCGTCGTGCCGCAACCCTGCGGAGTCGTGCCGCAACCCTGCGGATCTTCACGTGCTGAACGGCTTTGTGCCCCGTCGGACCTTCGAGTTAGACGGCTAACTGCTCACCGGCCTGGGCGAGCGCTTCGAACTCGATCGCTGGCTCCGCTGTTTCGGGGTGCAAACCCTCACGCAGGATTTCCCGCCAATGTGTAAAGCGACGGGATGGCGATGCCTCGCTGTTCGATTTCACTGACAGGACTCTCATTGAGCCGGTTCAAGGTTTTCTCCGATAGTCTCCGCGAGCTTCGGTAACGGAAATTGACGCGGAAGCGCGTCCGAGCGCCGAGATCGTCAGATAGCTCGCCACATCGATCTCCATACCGAAGGCGATCGTCGCCGCGTTGCTCGACTGCCTATACCACCCGGGACACGTGCTTCGCCTCAACGGATTTTGGGGTCGCACCCCGGCACGAATCTCATTCTTCGATTGCACGACCCAATCTTCTCAAGTGTTCGCGAAATCCAACGGATGAATTTACGGCGCGTGCGCTCAGGTACTTCGCAAACCGAGTCTGCTCACGTAACGAGATGCCGGCGAGATTTTTTCCGCTTGCTGGCGCTCGGTCTCTCTAATGTTCGTTGCAGCAACCATGATTTCTTGAAGTTGTTCCTCAGGCATAAAGAGTACGCCCTCGGAGTCGCAAGCCACAACATCCTGTTGTGTGATGTTCCAATGTCAAACGCGAGCCGATGTCATGCTATCTGCCCGGCGTGGATCGAGACGCAGCGGTCCGGTCGCCATGGTGCCCAGGCGAAAGAGCGGCAAGCCGATGCTTACCAATTCGTCGGTATCCCGATGCAGCCCCCAAATCACAATGCCGTGCAGGCCCCCCTTCTGGACTTCGAGCGTGACCAGATCGCCAACGCATGCCTCATCAAGCCGGCTTTCGTTATCCACAACGAGCACGTCTCCTGGCCGGGCGCGCTCCAATGCCTCCAGAAATACATCAACGCTGCCCACGTAACGTACAGGCAATGCGCGGCCAGCGCAGCGCACCGGAGCGCCCACACGCAAGCAAGCGTCGGCAAGATGAGGTGTACTCAAGCTGGCAAGGAGCTCCGAAAAACTTGAGTGCACGTCGCCTCCTTTAGATCCTTGACTTTAACGGGTGTTGGTTCGTCATAACGGTAGCCGCGTACGCGGCTCGCCGTTCGTAGGCTTGCCTCCCTTACGGCAGATATTCCATGGGCAGCGGCACACTGGCCGACTCCGCCTGCACCATGATGCCCGTAACTCGCCAGCCGCCGGCTTCCTTGATCGCTTGAATGCTGTTGATGCCGCGTGCGACTTGCTTGCCGTCGATGTGCAGCGCGTAGCTGCTCCATAAGTGCGCGATGTTGCCGTAGCGCTCAATATGAAATTTCAGCTGCTTTTCTTCCAACATGACGTGGCCACGGGCTTTGACGCGGGCGATCCAATCGTCCAAGGTCTGGAGCGTATAGCTTGGCGCTCCGTCCGCGCCGAGTGAAACGAACATCATGCGCGTTTCGGGTGTCAATTGGGCCTTCATGCAGGTTCGATCCTTGTCCGCGGGCCCGGTGATTGCCGCATCGATCGCGGTGGGAATGCCCTCGGGCTCTGAAGGCAACGCACAGCTGGCATCCGGAGCCTGCGCCAGCGCACTTCCGGCGAGCGCGCCGGCCAGAATCGTCGCTAAGAACAGTGCCCGCAGCATTTTTTCTCCCTCGTGAATTGCGGGCGGATGCCCGCGACGCGGCCGCTTGCGCGCGGCTACTTGTAGGTTACGTTGACCCGTACCCAATCATCGCGCGGCGTTTCGTCGAAGAGTATTGAGGCCTTCGCCGGCGCGAGCAGCGCGTTCTTGTAGAGGGCAGCGTTGTGGGTCGCGTTGTATTTGTCCCGGCCCTCGGCGTTCGGTCCACGTCACCCCAGTGAGCCGGCGGAAACGCCCAGTACGACTCGTACCTGTACAGCCGCGGCTTTTCCTTCAGCAGCTCGGCTGTAGGAATTGCAAAGGCCGCGTCGGTTTGTGCGCGGGCCAACCTTGCAGTCATCCCGAGCACCGCCAGGGTGGCGACACCGATCGTCACGCTACACAATGATCTGTTCACGCTACCTCCATTGCCTCTACTCACCGGTTCCTGCGGTGTGCCCGAAATCCTCTTCACATAGGCTTGCGGAACTTCAGGATAAACTGGTCGGTGTGTCCGCGAATCGTCTGGTCGAACACTTTGGCCGTGCGGGGGTCCGCTGGATTGGCGAGAATCGAACTCTCGGAGTCGAACTTGAACCCCGCGGCTTCGACCTCTCGGCGCACGGTCGAGGACTCGATCCGATGCAAGGTCTCGGTTACATTTGCGGGAGCACCCAGAGCGGCGGAATGATCGAGGATTACGTAAAAGCCACCGGGCTTCAGCGCACTGTAGACGGCCTTGTTAAACGCGGCGGTGTCAACCGGCCCCATGAACTCGTCGTGTAGGTCGTGGTAATTTTGGGAAATCCAGAACAGGTCGAGCTTCTCGGGGAACTTTAGTCCTTCGAGCGCCGCGGCAGTCGTAACCGTTACGTTGGGATGAGCGACGGCGTAGCCCTGAAGCTCCGCGACTGCCTTAGGGAAACTCTGGTACTTGAAGAATTCGGTGGGCTCCACTGCGTAAACGTGACCCTTGGAGCCGACGACGCTGGAGAACAGACGCGTGAAATAGCCTGAGTCGGCGACATAGTCGGCCACCTGGTCCCCCGGTTTGATGCCGCTGAAGGCTAGGGTTTGCTCCGGCTTTCGGTCGGCATCCCGTGTGGTATCAGAGTCCGGGCGCGAGGAATCGGCGACTGCCGCGGCAAGTGCCGCCGATACATCGGGCAAGGGACCCCCCGCAGCAAAGTCGATAATTCCAAGAGCAAGAGCGCAGGCCGCGAAGGCGACAGCCATGATTTGCAGAGGGGTTCTATGAAGACTCCGCTCCTTCGTGCGGTGGGTGAACCTCGTGTTGATGACGCCACTAATTATTCTCATGGCTCCGATCTCCTGATGATGCAAGCATTTGGTGAACTCTCAAATTGCCGGTACCTGCGGTCTGCGCGCATGGGGGAACACTTCGACGGTCTAGGACACAAGCGCGGACGGCGGCACCTCGATTTCGCCGCTTGCGACGTAGGCTGTGGGACCAGCAACGCTGACCGAGGTCACCACGTCGTCGCGCTTCCGCGCCTCCGCTTCGAGTTCGCTTCGGCGCCCCATGGAGACACCTTGCTGGATCGAAAGGCGATAGGCCGCCCCGCCAAAATCATGCTTCGATGCCATGGCGCTGACCAGGGCGGCACAGGCGCTCCCGGTCGCGGGATCCTCTTCGATGCCCAGCGCGGGTGCCCACATGCGAGCATAGAGCTTGCTGCCATCCCGTAGATTTCCCGCGAAGAAGAAGAGGTGGGAAGACCACGCTCGCGAGAGCGTTGCCGCCCAAGCAGCCCGATTGATCGCCGCCCGATCGACCACCGCGTTCGAACTCAGTTGCGCAAAACAGAATGGAAGACCGATGCCCGCGAAAAAGACTTGGCTCACCTCGGTGGGCTCGATGGATAGGACGGCGGCGAGATCAGCCGGAGAAGGTGCAGCGGTCGGTGCCTCGATCTTCCCCGATAACGTCAACGTGCCGTGGAACCCTCCATTTCGCTGAGCGACGTCGACCGTCACGGGACCGATATTCTCCTCCAGAATGAGCCGGACTGGATCACTAAGCCGTACGTGCTGTTTCATCACAAGCGCACAGGCGGTGCCCACCGTGGGATGCCCCGCAAAGTCGAGCTCCGCCCGAGGTGAGAAGATGCGCACCCGACACGTGTTCGCAGGATCGTTCGTCGGCAGGACGAAGGTCGTTTCGCCGAAATTGAATTCGCGAGCAATCTTTTGCATGCCCTCGGTCGAAATGCCGGCCGCCTCAGGCAGAACCGCGAGTTGATTACCGCCGAACGGTGTCGAACTGAAGACATCGACGATGTGAAATGTGTACTTCATGAGATCACCCTCCGTGCGTCGCCTCAAGCTTTGACGACGAGGTCGATCTCGACGCAGGCTCCCAGCGGCAGCGCGGCCACCGCGATCGTCGTCCGGGCGGGAAAGGGCTGACTGAAATACTTTGCGTAGATGCCATTCATCGCAACGAAGTCACTCATGCTCGTGAGATACACGCCGACGCGCGCAACGTGATCGAAACTCGTCCCGGCCGCCTTGAGAACCGCCGAAAGATTCCGAAGGACGCGCTCTGTCTCGGCCACGATACCCCCCTCTACCACCTTGCCAGTGGCCGGGTCTTGGCCGACCTGACCGCTGAGGTAGAGGAAACCACCGACTTCGATCGCCTGGGAAAACGGGCCGACCGGCGGCGCGAGTTCGGGCGAGGTGATTGCGGTCTTGCTCATGGCAAACTCCTGTGGATGCCGGGTTGGATGGTTAGGATGGTGGCGCCCGAGGTTGCGCGCGCTTCGAATGCCTTGTGGGCGTCTGCAGCATCCTTGAGCGCAAACGATCGGCCTCGATGGGGACCGGCATAGGCCACCCGATCGCCGACAGTCAGATCGCGCACATCCGGGGCGACGGCCTCTACGGTCCCGGCGCCTTCGAGACCCGGGATAATGGGAAACGGTTGCGGGTAGTATCCGGTGCGGTGATTGACATCGATGTATTTGAGGCCTGCGGTCGCCTGGCGCAGGCGCACCTGACCCGACCCGGGCTCACCGAGATCCACCGCTGTCCAATTCAGAACCTCGGGACCGCTCGTCTGCCGAATTTGCATCGCATGAGCCATACAGATTTCCGCAACAACACGAATTCCGTAGACTCTGATGCGCGACAGGTAATTCCACAACTTCATTATTCTCACGATTATAATGCCAGTGCGGCATGATTGTATTATTCGTCGGGAAAGCGCTTTAGGAGACCCGCATGCTCGAAGATTTGCGCGCCCTCGTAGAGTTCGCCAATGCCGGGTCCATCGCTGGTGCAGCCGATCGTCTATTCCGGACGCCCTCTGCGATTACCCGGCAAGTGCAAAGGCTGGAGGCTGCATTGGGTGCCGAGTTGCTCGACCGCTCGGTAAAGCCGCCGCGTCTGAACTCGCTCGGCTCCAGGGTGCTCGAACAAGCGCGAGAGTTGCTGCAGCGGACCGAGGTGCTGAAATCTCTTACATCGGGCGACGCCGAGCCTCACGGCCTCTTGCGCATCGGGCTCTCGCATGCCCTGGCCGAGGGGACGCTTATCGAACCTATTCAGGCGCTGACTGAGAAATACCCCAAGGTCCGGCCGCGGCTGTCGAGCGCTCTGACCGGTGAATTAATTAACCGGCTGCTCGCGGGTGAACTCGACGTTGCTGCCGTGCTGTTGGCCGAAGGTAGAGCCGCGCCTCCACCTCTTCTGACGAATATAATTGCTCGCGACCGCATGGAGATCGTTCAAGGCGCCGCAGGCAACCTTGACGGTGATTGGAAAAGTTTGGGTCGAGCACCCTGGGTGCTCAATCCGCCCGGGTGCGTTCTTCGGGCGAGCCTCATCGATCGGATGGAGCGTGCCGGCTTCACGCCCATGATTGCGGCTGAAATCCACAACATGCATATGCAGCTGGCGT
>Ga0302177_10001550_pt1 | contig 16433 bp, 10 predicted proteins | sample I_Palsa_E1_2_FD_198780 | JGI IMG/M metagenome (GOLD analysis project Ga0302177, IMG submission 198780) | Peat permafrost microbial communities from Stordalen Mire near Abisko, Sweden - I_Palsa_E1_2 | ecosystem: Environmental > Terrestrial > Soil > Palsa > Peat permafrost | place: Sweden... | reverse complement strand
GCAGCGCGCGCCGTGCGCCAAGCTCGATGACCCGGGCGATGAGCGCCTCCTGAACGACGGGCCCGCCGTGTCCCTGCAATTCGAGCACGTGCTCGCCGGTGTACGAATCCGGCGCCGGAAAGAACAAGGCGAGGCCCGCATCAATCGGCTCCTGCCGGCCGTCGAGAAAGCGCACGAAGCTCGCCATGCGCGGGCTCGGCACCCGGCCGAGGAGAACCTGGGCAATCTCAGGCGCCTTCGGCCCCGACAGGCGCACGATCCCGATCCCGCTGCGACCCGCGGGCGTCGCTTGCGCGACGATAGTGTCGATGGCATCCATGAGCGCGCGAGCCTAACACCTACGCGGCTTTCTTCGCCGCGGCTGCGCCGATTCTGCGGTTGATGTTCCACTGCTGGGCGATCGACAGGAGCGTGTTGGTAACCCAATAAAGGACGAGTCCCGCCGGAAAGAACGCGAACGTCACGGACATGACGAGCGGCATGATCATGAAGACCTTCGCCTGAATGGGATCCGGCGGCGTGGGATTCAACTTGTACTGCACCAGCATCGCGCCGGCCATGATGGCCGGAAGAATGAAATACGGGTCGCGCGAGGAAAGATCGTTGATCCAGCCGACAAACGGCGCCTGCCGCATCTCGACGCTCTCGAGCAGCACCCAGTAGAAGGCGAGGAACACGGGGATCTGGATGATGATCGGCAGGCAGCCTGCTACGGGATTGATCTTCTCGCGCTTGTAGAGCTCCATCATGGCGCGGCCGAGCTTCTCCTTATCGTCCTTGTAGGTGTCCTGCAGGTTCTTGATGCGCGGCGAGAGCGTCTTCATTTTGGCCATCGACCGGCCGCTCGCCTCCGACAGGGGATAGAACACGAGCTTAAGGAGAAAGGTCACCACAATGATCGCCACGCCCCAATTGCCAAAGAGCGCATACACCTTGCCGAGGAGCCAGAAGAGCGGCCTTGCGATGATGGTGAGAACGCCGTAATCGGCGACCAGTTCAAGGCGCGGTCCGGCAGTCTCCAGATCCGCCTGCAGCTTGGGCCCGACGAAAAGCGTCTCCTCAAAGCTGGCCGTCGTATCCGCGGCGATGCTGCGCAGCGGCCCCGCGGTCGCAAGCTGAAACTGGCGCCCCTGCGCGGAGAGCGTAATGCGGTTGGTAGTGTCGGCGGCAGGCACTATTGCGCTCACGAAATGGTGCTGCAGGGCAGCGAGCCAGCCATTGCGCACTTCCAGCGCCAAATGCCGGTCGTCGGCGTTGTCGATCTTCAGCTTGCGATACTTGGCACCGTCGTAGATGGCAGGCCCGTGGAAGGCGTTGCCTTCCACATTGAAGAACATGGAGCGCGCGCTCGGCGGGTCGTAGCGCAGGATCTGCGCGTAGATCGCTGCCTGCCACGGCGCGCCCGAGCGGTTGTCGACGGAATAGTTGAGACCGATGCGATAGTCGCCGCGCCGAAAGGTGAAGCTCTTGATGACGGTGACGCCATGGCCGTCGGTCCAGGTGAGCGGCACGACAAGCTGCGCGGCGCTGCCCAGGACATAGTCGAGATTGGCCGCGGTGAAGGTTGCAAACTGCGTCGGATGTTCGCCGGGACCCGCAAGGCCCGTCTTCAGCAGATAGAGCGATTCCTCGCCGTCCTCGTTCATCAGCCGCACGGGCTCTGAGCCGCCTTTGACCTTCGGATAGCGCAGAAGATCTGCTTTCTGCAGCGTGCCCCCCTGCAGGCTGATGTCCAGATCGAGCACGTCGGTGCGCACATGCACGTGCGGGGCGGCGGCGGCGGCACTCCCGGGCGGCTCTGCGCCGGGAATACTCGGTGCCGCTGCTGGTGTCTCGGTGGGCGCGCTCGCGCCGGCCGGTGCGGTGGTATCCGTGCTGAAGGTCTGCGGCACGGCCGCATCGAGGCTCCCGCCCTTGTCGTGCGCGCCGCCCGCAGCGCTTGCGTGCGTTGCCGCGGCATTATCGGCCGCGCCGTAGTCATGTACCCAGGCCTGGTAATTGAGCACCAGGACCGCCGCGAAGGCGAGCCACACCATGACGCGCGGATTGTTCATCGCGCGGCCCGCGGCGGGACGGGATCGAGGCCGCCCGGGTGCCAGGGATGGCAGCGCAGCAGGCGCCGGATGCTGAGCCAGCCGCCGGCGAGCACTCCGAAGCGCCCGACCGCCTCATGCGCATAGTGTGAGCAGCTGGGATGAAAGCGGCAGCGTGGACCCAGGAACGGACTCACCGTCCACTGATACAGCCGGATCAGGAGCTGTGCGACGAAGCGCATTTTATTCTCACTTCCTGCCATAAAGACTCAAGCTGCGCACGCAGCTGCGTAGCGACGGTGCCGCGCGCACGCACCCTCGCACTCACCACCAGATCGAGCGCGGGGATCTGGTGCTGATGCAGCCGAAACGACTCGCGGATCATGCGGCGAATACGGTTGCGCTCGACGGCATTGCCGGCCGTCTTGACCGCAACGGCCAGCCCCAAGCGCGGCCAGCCCTTGTCGTTGACGCATGCCGCCACACCGAAGAAGCTGTTCCCGAAGCGCCGCCCGTGTGCATAAACCGCGTCGAATTCGCGTTTCCTGCGCAGACGCCGCTCCTGGGAGTGAGTCAGCTGCTGCCGCCCGGCAGAAACGCGCGTCAAGTCCGTGATCTTAGGGGATGAGCTTCCTGCGGCCTTTCGCACGGCGACGGCTTAGGACCCGGCGGCCACCCTTCGTTGCCATGCGCGCGCGAAACCCATGTGTGCGCTTGCGGCGTACTTTGCTCGGCTGGTAGGTGCGCTTCATGGTCCACGGCTCTTCGGAAAAAGGCCGGCAAGGCTAAGCCGCCAGGCGCGAAAGTGTCAACACAATACCTAAGCCTTCAGCCCTCGCGCATCAAGGTATAGACTGCGCAGCCTTTTCCCCTCCTCGTCGCACGAGACAGTCGTCGGAGATCAAGAGCTCGTGGAAGCGTCGCTGTGGATTCGTTGCGTACGCGCGCTGGAGGCCGAGCTTCCTGAACAGCAGTTTAATACCTGGGTTCGGCCCCTGCAGGTGCTCGAGGGCGCAGGCGCCCTGAAGCTCCTGGCTCCGAATCGCTTCGTGGTCGACTGGGTAAACGCCAATCTCCTGCCCCGAATCGGGGAGCTGCTGCGCCGCCAGAACACGGGAGATGCGCCGATCATCACGGTGGAAGTCGGCTCGCGCACCCCCGTAGCCCCCGCCAATGCGACTCCTCCTGCGCGCCTGCGGCGCGCCGAGGGGCTGGTCGTCGGCGCGCGCCTCAATCCTGACTTCAGTTTTGGGACATTTGTCGAAGGCAAGAGCAACCAGCTGGCGAAGGCCGCAGCGCTGCAGGTCGCGGAGAATCTCGGGCGCGCCTACAACCCGTTATTCATTTACGGCGGGGTGGGACTCGGCAAAACCCATCTCATGCACGCCATCGCTCACCTGACGAAGGGACGGGACACCGAAGCCCGCGTCGCTTATGTCCATTCGGAGCGGTTCGTGAGCGATATGGTGCGCGCTCTGCAACACAATAAAATGAATGAATTCAAGACGGCGTACCGCTCGCTGGATGCGCTCCTTATCGATGACATTCAATTCTTTGCCGGCAAGGAGCGCTCGCAGGAGGAGTTCTTCCACACTTTCAACGAGCTTCTGGAAGGCCAGCACCAGGTCATCCTCACCTGCGATCGCTACCCGAAGGAGGTCGAAGGCCTCGAGGAGCGCTTGAAGTCGCGCTTCGGGTGGGGGCTGACGGTGGCGATCGAGCCGCCGGAGCTTGAAACCTGCGTCGCCATCCTGATGACCAAGGCACAGGGCACCGGTGTGAAGCTCCCGGAGGAGGTGGCGTTCTTCATCGCCAAGCGCATCCGCTCGAACGTGCGCGAGCTCGAAGGCGCGCTGCGCCGCGTGATCGCCAACTCGCGCTTCACCGGGCACGCCATCACCATAGAATTCACCAAGGAGGCTCTGAAGGATCTGCTCTCCTTGCAGGCTAAACTCGTGACAATCGAGAACATTCAGAAGACCGTCGCGGACTACTACAAGCTTAGAATGGCGGACCTGCTCTCGAAGCGCCGCAGCCGCTCGGTGGCGCGGCCGCGGCAGGTCGCCATGGCTCTGGCGAAGGAACTGACGACGCACAGCCTGCCGGAGATCGGTGACGCATTTGGAGGTCGTGATCACACGACGGTGATGCATGCATGCAAGCGAATCAAGGCGCTGCGCGACAGCGAGCGGCGCATGACTGAAGACTATTCAAACCTGTTGAGAACTCTGGCGGGGTGAGTGCAATTTCCTGTGGGTTTCCTGGGGATAGATTGCGAGTCAAATTCACCTACAGGATATCCACAGCTCGCGCGCAGCTCGTTCCATACGTTTGCAGTCGTTTCTTTGAATGCAAACGATTGATGACGCAGAAGATGCTGAGCTTATCCCCGGGACACACAGGCCCTACTGCAGCTACTACTAAAATCAGATCTTTAAGAAAGAGTTATTCATGAAGCTCACAGCCTCGCGCGACGATCTCCTCGCTCCTCTGCAAAGCGTCATCGGTGTTGTGGAGCGCCGGCAGACCATGCCGATTCTCGCCAATGTTTTGCTGTCAGCGCACGACAACCGTTTGAGCGTGACCGGCACGGATCTGGAGGTCGAGCTCGTTGCGACGGCCAGCATTGCCGTTCAACACAACGGCGCGATCACCGTGCCAGGCAGAAAACTCCTCGATATTTTTCGTGCGCTGCCTGAGAAGACGAGCGTTACGCTGTCCACCGAAGGCGAGCGGCTGTCGCTGCGCGCGGGTCGCAGCCGCTTCACGCTGTCGAGTCTCGCCGCGGCTGAATTTCCGGTGGTCGATGAAATCAACGCGCAGCAGACGTTGACCATCTCCCAGGGCGAGTTTCGCCGCCTGATCGACAAGACCCACTTCGCGATGGCGCAGCAGGATGTGCGCTACTACCTGAACGGCATGCTCCTCGAAACCGAAGGCACGGCGCTGCGCGCGATCGCGACCGACGGCCATCGGCTGGCGCTATGCGAGGCGCAGCTCGAGACGCGCGTGAAAGCGGCCCAGCAGGTGATCCTGCCGCGCAAGGCGGTGCTCGAGCTACAACGTATCCTGGGCGCGGAGGGCAACATTGAGCTTGCCATCGGCACCAATCACGTTAGGGCCCAGATCGGCGAAATTCGCTTCACTTCGAAGCTGATCGATGGACGTTTCCCGGAGTACGGGCGCGTCATCCCGGCCGCCCCGACCAAGATCATTGATGCGGGACGCGATGGCCTGCGCCAGGCGCTGCAACGCACTGCAATTCTCTCCAACGAGAAGTACCGCGGGGTGCGCGTATCCGTAAAACCCGATCTCATGATGATCCAGGCCCACAATCCCGAGCAGGAGGAGGCCGAGGATGAGGTCGAGGTAAACTACAAAGGCGATGAAGTCGAGATCGGGTTCAATGTCAACTACTTGCTGGATGCTTTGAGCGCGATCGACACAGATCGCGTCGAGATCGGTCTCACAGACGCCAACAGCAGCTGCCTCATACGCGCTCCCGGTACGACGAATACCAAGTACGTCGTCATGCCGATGAGGCTGTAAGCGACCCGCGCCCGCATGCCGCTGGCAGAGCTGGCGCTCGAAAATCTCCGCTGCATTCAACGGGCTGAGCTCGTCCTGGCGCCGGGCATCAACCTGATTCGCGGCCCCAATGCGTCGGGGAAAACATCGCTCCTGGAGGGCATCTATCTGCTGGGGCGCGGCCGCTCCTTCCGCACCCGAAATTCCGAGCGACTCATCCGGCACGGCGAGGACGTGCTTCAGGCGATGGGGCGTACGCTCGGGGCGTTGAGTGAACGCATCCATGTGAAGGTGGCCCGCGATGAGCCGACCGCCGCGGAGATCGGGAATGTGTTCGTGGGGTCGCTCGCGCAGCTGGCACAGGCCCTCCCGGTCCAGGTCATCGAGCCCGGGATTCACAAGCTCATTGAAGAGGGAAGCCCGCGCCGGCTCCGCTGGCTGGACTGGGCAGTGTTCCACGTGGAACCGAATTTCATCGCTTCCTGGCAGCGCTACGCACGCGCCCTGCGCCAGCGCAATGCGGCCCTGCGCACAGCCCCCGAAACCGCACGCGCCTGGGACGGGGAGCTGGTTCGCCACGGCGAGGCAGTTACGGCGGCACGCCTACGGCTCCTGGATAGGCTCGGGCCGCATTGGGAGGCGACCGTCCGGCAGCTCGCCGATCTTGGCGTCGAGCTGCGCTACGCATCGGGCTGGAGCCAGGACCTGTCGCTCGAGGAGGCGCTGCGCGAGAGCTGGATCCGCGACCGCAACCGGGGCCTCAGCCACGCAGGCCCGCATCGCGCTGATGTTCAGGTGCGTATTGAGGGGCGCGCCGCCCGGGAAATCCTCTCGCGCGGCCAGCAGAAACTCGTCGCGACTGCCATGGTGATGGCGCAGCTCAAAATGCTCGGCGAGCACACGGCGCTGGTGCCGACGCTGCTGTTGGACGATCCGGCCGCCGAGCTCGATGCGGCGCGACTCACGCGATTCGTCGCTCAGGTGAAGAGCCTGAAATGCCAGCTCGTGGTCACCTCGCTGGAGGATGTCGAAGAGCCATTTGGGCCGCCCGATCGCACGTTCCACGTGGAACAGGGGAGGGTCCAGCCGGTATAATGTCGTATCTCATCGCGAGTGCCTACATGTCAGATACAGACGTCTACGATTCCAGTAAAATCAAAGTCTTAAAGGGTCTTGATGCAGTGCGCAAACGACCCGGAATGTACATCGGCGACACCGATGACGGATCCGGGCTCCACCACATGGTTTTTGAGGTGGTGGACAACTCGATCGACGAGTCCCTCGCCGGTCATTGCGACCAGATTGTAGTCACCATCCACGCGGATGAGTCCGTAACGGTCTCGGACAACGGGCGCGGAATTCCGGTCGATCTTCACCCCGAGGAGGGAGTCTCCGCCGCCGAGGTCATCATGACCGTGCTGCATGCCGGGGGTAAGTTCGACGACAGCTCCTACAAGGTCTCGGGTGGCCTGCACGGCGTGGGCGTCTCGGTGGTCAACGCCTTGTCGGCATACCTGCAGCTTTCCATCAGCCGTGACGGCAAGCTGCACCGCCAGGAGTATCAGCTGGGAGTGCCGATGGCGCCCTTGGCGGTCGTCGGCGAGACATCCGAGCGCGGGACCGTCATTCGCTTCCGGCCGAGTGCGCAGATCTTCACGCACATTCAATTCAACTACGAAGTGCTGGCCAAGCGCCTGCGCGAGCTGTCGTTCCTGAACTCCGGGGTGCGTATCGAGCTCATCGACGAGCGCGAAAACAAGTCCGATGTGTTTGAGCACGCCGGCGGGCTGCAGGCCTTCGTCAAATATCTCAATCGCGCGCGCACGCCGATTCATGACTCGGTGTGTGGCTTCAAGACGCAGGAAGGCTCCGTCAACGTGGAAGTGGCGATGCAGTGGAACGACTCCTACCAGGAGAGCATGTTCTGCTACACCAACAACATTCCCCAGAAGGACGGCGGCACTCACCTCGCCGGATTCCGCAGCGCGCTGACGCGCACGCTGAACGATTACATCGAAAAGGAGATGTCGACTAAGCGGGAGAAGATCCCGACCACGGGCGATGACGCGCGCGAAGGGTTGACGGCCATTCTCTCCGTGAAGCTTCCGGATCCCAAGTTCTCCTCGCAGACGAAGGACAAGCTCGTCTCATCCGAGGTCAAAGGCATCGTCGAAACGGCGGTGAGCGCGAAACTTCAGGATTTCCTGCTCGAGCATCCCGCGGATGCCCGCGCGATCGTGGCGAAGATCATTGAAGCGGCGCGCGCGCGCGAGGCCGCGCGCAAGGCGCGCGACATGACGCGACGCAAAGGTGCGCTCGACATCGCAGGACTGCCCGGGAAGCTTGCCGACTGTCAGGAGAAGGATCCGGCCTTGTCGGAGATCTTCATCGTCGAGGGCGATTCAGCCGGCGGTTCAGCCAAGCAGGGCAGGGATCGGCGCACGCAGGCCATTTTGCCTTTGAAGGGCAAGATCCTGAACGTTGAGAAAGCGCGTTTCGACAAGATGCTCTCATCGGCGGAGGTGGGCACGCTCATCACGGCGCTCGGCTGCGGCATCGGACGCGACGAGTTTGATATCGAAAAACTGCGCTATCACCGCATCATCATCATGAGCGTCGACGGCGATGAACATGTTTTTGTCCGCGGGGATGATGGCGTGCGCATGGTCCGCATTGGAGCTTTCATTGATTCCATATTGGTGGCCAAAGAGCCTACTGGGGCGGTAGATAGACTCACCGGCGAGTCAATGGGCGAGGTTCTGTGCTTCGGCATAGACGATCATGAGGTCCGTTATAGGCCCATCCGCAGCGTGATCCGCCATCCGCTTGAGGAGAAGCTTTTCTGCGTTCGGACCGCTTACGGCCGCTCGGTTCGAGTGACCTCGAGTCACAGCGTATTTGTTCATGAAAATGACAGGGTATGTCTGAAGCGTGGCGACGCACTGCGGGTGGGCGATCGGATGGTTGCTCCGTTTCGAATCCGGTTTCCCGTACAAGCGCCCGCCCGGATTGATCTCTTGCGCGCTCTGCACGCGGTGCCTGATGCCGCACGGCAGGTTTGGGTTCGCGGGCCTGCGGTCGAAGCATGGTTCAAGGAATCGGTGCTGGAGCATCACGCTGAAAACTCAGAGATGACTGCCCCGCGCGTCGAACTCCCCGAGGCAGTACGAACTGAGCTTGCGCAGCTACGTCGCGGCAGCGGAATATCGAATCGAGCGCTGTGCGCCGCAATCGGCATTCGCCAGCCAGTGACCTTTTACGCCTGGGAGAAAGGCATCTCGCGTCCAACTCGCGCGAACTTTGAAGCCTATGCCGATGCGGTCGGAGCTGATAAGGAGAGCGTGCTTCAAAGGGCATCGATGGGCCCAAGTCGGCTCGAGCGAATTTGGGACGAGCAATACACCGGCTCCGGACGCAACTGCGTTCGCGATCATGTGCGTCTTTCCATGCTGGAAAGCGACGACCTGGAATGGTTCGCCGCGCGCGAAGATCTGGAATTGACGCCGGAGCACTACGCCAAGCGTGGAATTCCACGGTTCGTGTCGGTCACTGACGATCTCATGAGTCTCCTCGGCTTCTACATGGCAGAGGGATCTTGCTCAGATCGCAACGGCATACGCGTCTCGATTGGAAGCGGAAATCGGCGCTTTCACGAAGAACTGGCGCAGAGGCTCGTGGGCGTTTTCAAATTGCCGGTTCAGTTCTATGAGTCAGAGGGCCGCTGTGCACAGTTGAAGCTTGTGAACCGGGTTGCCGCGCTGGTCTGGCAGCACGTCTTTGGCTTCCACGAAGCGGATTCAAGCACCAAACGAATTCCAGATTTAGTGTTCAACGTGTCCGAGTCCATGAGACTTGCATTCTTACGCGGCTATTTTCTGGGCGACGGCACCATCGGTGCATCCCAAATCGCCTTTGCAACGTCGTCGTACGACATCGCGAGCGGCATTTCGTATTGTCTAAGCTCGCTTGAGGTTGTGGCATCGCTCTCTAGAATTGAGCCTGACGGAGTTGCGCGGGAGATCCGCGGTGCGTCTTGCGCAACGAAGCATCCGCATTGGCTGATCGCCGTGAGCGCGAAGGAGGACCTCAGAAAATTGAGAACGGTGTGGCAGGATCATTCAAGGGCCTCGCAACTAGAAAGCTTTGTTAGCTCAGAAAGGCCGGCAAACATCAAGAATCGCGCGTTTGAACGTCTCAACGGCGATTTGATGACGCTGCCGATCGTCGCCATCGACGACGTGCCATCAACGAGCGGCTACGTCTACGACTTCTCCGTCGAAGGTGATGAAAACTTCATTGCGGGGATGGGAGGACTGGCAGCGCACAACACAGATGCTGACGTTGACGGTAGCCACATACGTACCCTGCTATTGACGTTCTTCTATCGCCAAATGGCGCAGCTCATCGAGCGCGGCCATATCTACATTGCACAGCCGCCGCTCTACAAGGTAAAACGCGGCAAGCAGGAGCACTACGTCAAGGACGATGCCGAGCTTGATGCGGTGCTGCTCAACACGGCGCTTGAAAACGCGGCACTGCACGTCAACGCCAGCGCTCCGGCCATCCTGGGGACCGCCCTTGAGATCCTCGCGCGAAAGTATGTCGAAGTGCAGGCGATCATCAAGCGCTGGTCGCGGCGCTACGACGACCGTCTGCTCGAGCAGCTCATCTACATGCCCGAAGTGACGCCCGCCAATTTCGACCGGCGCGACTGGCTGCGCGATTGGGCGCATGAGCTCAACAATCGCCTGAATGCCCTGCACGACGGGACGCGCACTTTTCGGGTCGAGCTGCGCGGCGCCGCTGATGCGCACGCCGCACGGATCATTGTTCACAAAACCGAGCACGGCACGCCGAGCGACAAATACCTGCCGCGGGAGTTTTTCGAGTCCGCCGAATATCACCATATCGCCGATCTGGCGCGCACTCTCGCCGGCTTGATTGGCGATGGCGCATACGTCACCCGAGGCGATGAGCGCCAGGAAATCGGCGGCTTCAAGGAGGGCATGTCTTGGCTCTTCGAACAGGCGAAAAAAGGTCAGACCATTCAGCGCTACAAGGGCCTGGGCGAGATGAATCCCGAGCAGCTGTGGGACACGACCATCAATCCCGAAACCCGGCGTCTGATGCAGGTGAGGATCGAAGATGCAGTCGCGGCGGATGACATCTTCACTACGCTGATGGGCGATCAGGTCGAACCGCGCCGCGAGTTCATAGAGAAGCACGCGTTGACGGTCACCAATCTCGACATTTAGGCCGGTGCTGCGTCAGGCAAGCGCCTATTGATTCGCTATTGAGTCAATAGGACCAAGAACTGAGCGACTTGGCCCGAATACTGATCAATTGACTAGTGTCCGCCGTGCGTAGGGTGCGCGCGCCAAATGTAACCTTTCGGCGCTGGGCCGTTAATCATGGCCAAATCGCTCTGAAAAGGAGCTCCCATGGAGCCTCACCTCCGGAGTGTGAATCCGCGCGCCGCGGGCGGCGCTGCGCTCTTGGCGGCCATCAGTCTGCTTTGCGGATGTGGCGGGGGTGGAAGTGGCCCCGTCCGGAAAGTTGCGGGCACACGGCGGCGCGCGATCCGCACCGCCGCGGCATGCGCAACAATTGATCAAGGTGTGCTCTCCCAGCTGCGGATTTTGTCCTCGATCCAGGACTGCGCGGCATCGTTGATCTCACGCACCTCGAGCTCTGCTGCGCGGATGGGCGGGCCGATGGCGACGCGGATGGTGCCGGGCTTCTTCATCAGCCCGCGCCGCGGCCAGTAGTCGCCCGAGTCATGGGCCACGGGCACGATCATCTTTCCGGTTTCGCGGGCGAGGAGTGCGCCGCTGCCTCCGTACTTGCGCGTCTGGCCGCGGGGCATGCGTGTGCCTTCCGGAAAGATGATGATCCATGAGCCCTCGGCGAGCCGGGCTCGGCCCTGCTCGATGACCTGGGCGACGGCCGAACCACCGGACTTGCGGTCGATGGCAATGGCATGCAGCTGCAGGATGCCCCAGCCGACGAACGGGATCCAGGTGAGCTCGCGCTTCAACACCCACACCTGGCGCGGAAAGATGACAGCCATCGCGATCGTTTCCCAGGATGAGGAGTGTTTCCACAGGGCGACGTGATTGCCGGGCGGCATGTTCTCCCAGCCCTCGACGCGGTAATCGAGGCGGCAAGTCCATTTCAGCGCGGTAAGCAGCACGGTCCCCCAGACACGTGCGAGAGCAAACCGCAAGCGAAAGGGCAGGAACAGGCAGGCGACGCTGAAGAATATTCCGTAAAAGAAGGTCCACAGAAACAAGAAGACCGTGAAGACGATAGAGCCGATGAACTGCATGCGAAGGTTCAGCCCGGCAAGCGTGATAGGTCAGCGACCCCTGCAAAGAGTCCCCGCAGCTCTGCGAGCAACGCCAGCCGATTGACGCGCAGTCGCTCGTCGGGGTCCATCACCATGACCTCGTCGAAAAAAGTATCGACCGCGCTGCGCAGCTGCGCGAGATGGCCGAGGGATGCGGTGTACTCGCGCTGCGCGGCGGTGGTCGACACCGCGCCCGCAAGCGCCCGTATCGCATCGAAGAGGCGCACCTCGGCAGGCGCCACAAGGACCGCCACATCGACGGCAGCGTGCGGCGCACCTTTTGCCTTGCGCAGGATATTTGCGATGCGTTTGTTGGCAGCAGTGAGGCTCGCTGCCTCAGGCAGCTGCAGGAACGCCGCGAGCGCCTGCAGGCGTGCATCAAAATCCAGCGGCGAGCGTGGCCGCGTCGCAAGCACGGCATCAAACATTTCCGTCGAGATTGCGGAAGTGGCTGCCGCCCGGCCGGCACCCTCCAGGTAATACGCGCGCAGGCGCTCCAAAATGTAGTCGTACACATCATCGGCCGTGCCTGGCGCCGTCAAAGGCTGCAGTGCCACCGCGCGCTCAATCAAGGCGCGCAAATCCAGGTCGAGTCGTCGCTCAATCAGCATGCGCAACACCCCGATGGCCGCTCTGCGCAGTCCGAAGGGATCGCGGGTACCGCTCGGCTTTTGACCGATGGCGAAAATTCCGGCGAGAGTGTCGAGCTTGTCCGCCAGCGCCAGCGCCATGCCGGCATTTGAGATCGGCAGCGTGTCCCCTGCGCCCCGCGGCAGATAGTGCTCACGGATGGCATCGGCCACTTCCTGCGACTCTCCATCGTGTAGCGCGTAGTAGCGCCCCATGATTCCCTGCAGGTCGGGGAACTCGCCGACCATGGCGGTCGCGAGATCGCATTTGCAAAGCTCGGCGGCGCGCTCGGCCGTCATGCGATCGACGTGCATCCCAGCGGCAATCTCGCCGGCGAGCGTGCGCACGCGGCGCGTCTTATCTCCGAGCGAGCCCAGCTTCGCTTGGAACGTAATGCTGTCGAGCGCCGCGATGCGCGCGGCAAGCGGCTGCTTGCGATCCTGCTCCCAGAAGAATGCCGCATCTGCAAGACGCGGCCGTACGACGCGTTCGTTGCCTGCGCGAACCTTGTCGGGCTCACGGCTTTCGATGTTGCTCATGGTGATGAACCAGGGCAGCAGCACTCCGTGCGCGTCTTCGACTGGAAAGTAACGTTGATGCTCCTGCAGCGTCGAAATCAGCACCTCACGAGGCAGCTCGAGGAAGCGCGCATCGAAGCGGCCCGCGACGGCCACCGGCCACTCCACGAGCGCTGTCACCTCATCGAGCAGTGCGGCATCGAAGAGCGCCCGGCCGCCAAGCTCACTCGCCTGAGTCGTCGCGAGGAGGCGAATCTTCTCGCGCCGCTCCGCGAAGTCGGCAATCACGTAGCCGCGCGAGCTGAGCAGGCGCGCATAGCTTCCCGGTGTCGCAACACGCAGTGGCCGCGGCGCGTGAAAGCGATGACCGTGCGTCAGGTTGCCGGAGAAGGTATCGAGGAGCGTCGCGGGAATGACGTCCCTGCCGTAAAGCATGACGAGCCAGTGCACGGGGCGCACGAATTCGGCACTGCCCGCACCCCAACGCATGCGTTTTGGAATGGGCAGTCCATCAAGGGCGCTCTGCACGATCTTCGGCAGCAGCGTTACTGCGTCGACGCCGCTCTTCGTGCCGATGAAGAAGAGAAACAAGCCCTTGGGTTCCTCGAGCTTCTGCAGCATCTCCACAGAAGTGCCGCAGCTTTGCGCGAATGCCAGCGCAGCGCGCGTGGGATTGCCCGCGGCGTCGAACGCCGCGCTCACCGCGGGGCCGCGGCGCTTCAGGTTCTGTTCGGATTGTCGCGCTGCCAGACGCTTCACCCAGACCGCAAGCCGGCGCGGCGTTGCAAACGGGCGCATCTCGCCGTGGCTCAAGCCGGCCTGCAGCAAAGCCGCCTTCAGGCCTAAGAGGAATGCCTGCGAGAGTTCGGAGAGCGCCTTGGGCGGCAATTCCTCCGTACCAACCTCAACAAGAAAGTCGCGCTGCTCGCCCTTCATGCGCCAACCGCTACTCTCGTCACCTTCGAGAGCGGAAAGCCGAGCGCCTCGCGGCTTGTGTAATAGGCCAGCGCCACGCCGCGCGCCAAAGTGCGCACGCGCAAGAGATAGCTCTGGCGCTCGGTGACCGAGATCGCATGGCGGGCATCCAGAAGGTTGAAGGTGTGCGAGGCCTTGAGGAGCTGCTCGTACGCCGGCAGCGCAAGCCCCGCCGCCAGGAGATCGGCGCAGGCTTTTTCGTGGTCGCTGAAGTGCCGCAGCAATACGGCAACTTCAGCCTGCTCGAAATTGTAGGCCGACTGCTCCACCTCATTCTGATAATAGACGTCGCGGTAGGTGATGCTGCCCTGCGGGCCCTCAGCCCACACGATGTCGTAGATGCTCTCGACCCCCTGCAGGTACATCGCAAGCCGCTCGAGTCCATAGGTGATCTCGCCGCTCACGGGCCGGCAATCGAGCCCCCCCACCTGCTGGAAGTAGGTGAACTGCGAGATCTCCATGCCGTTCAGCCATACCTCCCAGCCCAGGCCCCATGCACCAAGCGTCGGCGACTCCCAGTTGTCCTCGACGAAGCGTACGTCGTGCACAAGCGGGTCCAGCCCCAAAGAGCGCAGGCTGCCCAGATAGGTGTCCAGGATATCGAGCGGCGAGGGTTTGATGATGACCTGGAACTGATAGTAGTGCTGCAGGCGAAAAGGATTGTCGCCGTAGCGCCCGTCCGTCGGCCGGCGCGACGGCTGCACGTAGGCGGCCCTCCAAGGCTCCGGGCCGATCGCGCGCAGGAACGTCGCGGTGTGAAAGGTCCCGGCGCCGACCTCCATGTCGTAGGGCTCGAGAATGACGCAACCCTGCTCGGCCCAGTAGCGCTCCAGCACGAAAATCAGCTCCTGAAAGGTGCGCGGCGTGCTGCCGAGGCGTGGGGGTTTCATGGGGCGGCGAGTATAAATCCTAACCCGTAAACAGCGGGTCATCGCTGGGGTACAATCGCGCACCCCCTCGGTGCATACGATTTATTCGTGCGCACCAAAGCGGTGCGACGCCGACATCCATACCTGGCCAAGTGCTTGATTCGCGATCGTTTCATGCCTGGCATAGGCCCTGCACTGACCTAGACCCCTTTCCCAGGAGACGCCATGACTCCGAACGACGTGTTCAAGCTGATCAAAGAAAAAGAGGTCAAGTTCGCAGACCTCCGTTTCACCGATACCCGCGGCAAGGAACAGCACGTGACGATCCCGGCACGCCTCGTGGACGATGAACTGTTCCGCGACGGCAAGATGTTCGACGGCTCATCGATCGGCGGCTGGAAGGGCATCAACGAGTCGGACATGATCCTGATGCTCGATCCGAACACCGCCGTCATCGACCCGTTCTTCGAGGAGACGACGGTCGACATCCGCTGCGATGTGATCGAGCCGACGACCATGCAGGGCTACGAGCGCGACCCGCGCTCGCTCGCCAAGCGCGGCGAGGCCTATTTGAAGTCGACGGGCATCGCCGATGGCGCGCTCTTCGGGCCGGAAAACGAATTCTTCATCTTTGACAGCGTGCGCAGCGGTTCGGACGTGCGCGGCTCGTTCTATGAGATCGACTCCGTGCAGGGATCATGGAACTCGAGCAAGGAGTATCCCGACGGCAACCGCGGCCATCGACCCGGCCTCAAGGGCGGCTACTTCCCCGTGCCGCCGGTGGATGCTTTTCAGGACATCCGTTCGGCCATGTGCCTGGCATGCGAAGAAATGGGACTCGTGGTGGAGGTGCATCACCACGAGGTGGCGACCGGCGGCCAGTCGGAGATCGGCATCGGCGCGGGCGGCCTCGTCTACAAGGCTGACCAGGTGCAGCTCCTCAAGTACTGCGTCCACAACGTAGCCCATGGCTACGGCAAAACCGCCACGTTCATGCCGAAGCCGCTCGTGGGCGACAACGGCAGCGGCATGCACGTGCATCAGTCGCTGCAGAAGGACGGCAAGGCGCTCTTCGCCGGCGACAAATATGGCGGCCTCTCGGAGCTGGCGCTCTACTACATCGGCGGCATCATCAAGCATGCCAAGGCGCTCAACGCCATCACGAACCCGGGCACCAACAGCTACAAGCGCCTGGTGCCGGGATTTGAAGCGCCGGTCATGCTCGCCTACTCGGCCCGCAACCGCTCGGCCTCGATCCGCATTCCCTGGGTGTCAAATCCGAAGGCGCGGCGCATCGAAGTGCGTTTTCCGGACTCGTGCGCGAACCCGTATTTCGCCTTTACCGCAATGATGATGGCGGGCCTGGATGGGATTCAGCACAAGCTGCACCCTGGCGATCCCGCCGACAAGGATCTCTACGACCTCGAGCCGGAAGAGGCGAAGCACATCCCCACGGTGTGTCACTCGCTCGATATGGCCGTAGAGCATTTGGACAAGGATCGCGAATTTCTCACTCGCGGCGGCGTGTTCA
>Ga0302177_10001548_pt1 | contig 16435 bp, 17 predicted proteins | sample I_Palsa_E1_2_FD_198780 | JGI IMG/M metagenome (GOLD analysis project Ga0302177, IMG submission 198780) | Peat permafrost microbial communities from Stordalen Mire near Abisko, Sweden - I_Palsa_E1_2 | ecosystem: Environmental > Terrestrial > Soil > Palsa > Peat permafrost | place: Sweden... | reverse complement strand
CACCCACGTGTTACTCACCCGTTCGCCACTCGAGTACCCCCGAAAGGGCCTTTCCGTTCGACTTGCATGTGTTAAGCACGCCGCCAGCGTTCGTCCTGAGCCAGAATCAAACTCTCCAAACAAAAACTTCTCGCACCCACAGGCACAAGCAGAATTCGAATCAGAACAATCTGACCTAACAAAAAGACACCAAAAAACTGGCATCACAAAAAAGCCACGCCCCGACACGGGAAGCCAAAACGCAGCCAAAAAAACAACAACAAAAACAAAAACACCAAACACACTATTGAGTTCTCAAACAACACCCGTTTTCGGGCAACCCTGCTACTGTACTCCATCGCAAAAGCACCGTCAAACTGCACATCCGATGCCCTAGAGCAGGAGTGCTCGTTATGTACTGACCTACTCTACGCGCTCTATCTCTGCGCCCAAACTGGCCAGATTTTCCACGAACAACGGGTAGCCCCGGTCGATATGAAACACGTCGTGCACCTCGGTGTCACCGTCAGCCACCAGGCCGGCAAGCACCAGTCCGGCGCCGGCCCGGATGTCCGAAGACCACACGGGCGCACTCGACAGTTGAGGAAGACCTCTGACCACGGCGTGGTGACCGTCGGTGCGCGCATCGGCACCTAGGCGGATCATCTCCTCGACGAACCGGAACCGCGCTTCGAATACGTTCTCGGTGATCATCGAAGTGCCGTCGGCGATCGACGCCAGCGCAATCGCCATCGGCTGCAGGTCTGTCGGGAAACCGGGGAACGGCAGCGTCGCGACGTTGATGGCCTTCGGTCGCTCGTACTGGGTGATCCGGAAGCTGTCGTCCGTCTGAGTAACGGTGGCGCCGGCGTCGTGCAGCTTGTGCAGCACAACCTGGAGATGCGCCGGGTCGACCCCGGTCACTGTGACGTCGCCGCGGGTTATCGCGGCAGCAATGCCCCACGTGGCGGCGACAATTCGGTCGCCGATCACGCGATGCTCCGTCGGGTAGAGCCGCGGTACGCCGGTAATCGTCATCGTCGGCGAACCCGCACCCTCGACGTGCGCGCCCATCTGGTTCAACATCGCGCACAGGTCAACCACGTCGGGCTCGCGCGCCGCGTTGTAAATCGTCGTGACACCCTCGGCCAGCACCGCAGCCATCAAGATGTTCTCGGTTGCCCCGACCGAGGGGAACTCCAGCTGAATTTCCGCGCCGTGCAAGGAATCTGCCTGAGCAACGACGCAGCCGTGCTCGATATTGCAGACGGCTCCGAGTTGCCGCAGCCCGGCTTGATGCATGTCCAGCGGACGCGAACCGATGGCGTCACCACCTGGCAGGGCGACTTTGGCGCGTTTGCATCGCCCGACCAGGGGACCGAGCACGCAGACCGAGGCCCGGAACTGCCGCACCGCAGCGAAGTCGGCGTCGTATTTCGGCTCGTCCGGCGAGGTGATGCGCACGGTTGCACCGGCCAATTCGACAGTGGCGCCCAGGCCCCGCAGCACTTCCGCCATCAACGGCACGTCGAGGATGTCGGGACAGTTGGTGATCGTGCTGGTGCCTTCGGCCAGCAACGTCGCCGCCATCAACTTCAGAACGCTGTTCTTGGCTCCCCCAACAGCGACTTCGCCCGACAACCGACTCCCCCCGGTCACCACGAAACGATCCGCCACGCGAGCCAGTTTAGTGAAGCCGTTTCGCCCTGTCAGTCGGCTACCTCAGTCGGAGCGGTACGTTTTTATTCATGGCAGTACATCTGACCCGCATCTACACCCGGACTGGCGACGACGGAACGACGGGGTTGAGCGATTTCTCACGGGTTTCCAAAAACGACACGCGGCTGGTCGCATACGCCGACTGCGACGAGGCCAACGCGGCGATCGGCGCCGCGATCGCCCTGGGAGACCCGACGCAGCAGATAGCTGAGGTACTGAAACAGATCCAAAACGATCTGTTCGACGCCGGCGCGGATCTGTCGACGCCGGTCGTGGAGAACCCCAAGCATCCGCCGCTGCGCATCACGCAGTCCTACATCGACCGCCTCGAAGCCTGGTGCGACCAATTCAACGAGAGCCTGCCGCCGCTCAAATCCTTTGTGCTGCCTGGAGGTTCAGCGCTCTCGGCGCTGCTGCACGTCGCCCGCACGGTGGCCCGACGCGCCGAGCGTGCGGCGTGGGATGCGATCGAGGAGCACCCTTCAGACGTCAGCCCGCTGCCCGCCAAGTACCTGAACCGCCTGTCGGACTTGCTGTTCATCTTGTGCCGAGTGGTCAATCCCGACGGCGACGTGCTGTGGCAACCCGGCGGCGGACGGTCCGACCAGCCGAAGAAGTAAGCCCCGACGTCAGGTGGTGCGGCGGCGTGCGCGCGGCGACGGACGTGACTCCAACCATGACTGGAATGCCGTCAATGCACCTCGGTCCAGCGCGATTTCATAACCCGTCCTGCGCTCCTGCGTGGTATCGCGCAGCTCGAGCACGATGATCTCTTCGGTCATGATGTCGAACTCGTCACCCCGCGGTGGACGTCGAGCGACGACCTCCACACCACGCCGATTGAGCTTGCGGTCCGGCCACAACCGAACGCTGGACAGTCGGTAAAACACGGCATCCGCACCGCGGTAACGAATTACGCCGTGGCGCCAACCGTGGCCCCCGACCGCGGGTATGTCCCGCATGATCGCCGCCGTCCCACCTTGACGCAGCTTCCACAAGCGATAGCTCAGGGCGATGACCGCCAGTCCCAGCAGGGCGACGAGCACGACCATCACGGTCATAAGCGTGCTCATCGCCGCGGTCCGCTAGTCGAGCGCGCCGACAGCACGCAGTCTGCCACGTCCTCTTGCGGCAATGCGGGGGTCGTCTGACTCCGAATCCTCTTTGGCCGCAGCCTCGTCGATCTCCGATTCGAATTCCGCGGACTCGGCGAGGATGCTGACACTCTCCTCGGTGACCGACAGGAAGCCGCCTTCCACGGCCACCCGGAGGTCATCCTCGCCCTCACGCTCGACACGAACTATGGCGTCGTCGACGAGCTGCGCAACCAGCGGGATGTGACTGGGCAGAATCCCGATCTCCCCCACCGTGGTGCGCGTGAAGAGGAACGTCGCCTCGCCCGACCAGATTTTCCGGTCGACGGCGACGATCTCCACGTTCAGCACGGCCATCACACCTGCCCTTCCACGCTCTGTCTCCGCCGCCGACACATCACAGCTTGGCGCCGAAGCTTTCGGCCTTCTTTGCCAGGTCGTCCAGCCCACCGATGAGGAAGAAGGCCTGCTCGGGGATGTGGTCGAAATCGCCCTTGGCCAGCTTGTCGAACGCCTCGATGGTTTCCTTCAGCGGAACGGTGGATCCTGGCTGTCCGGTGAACTGCTCGGCCGCCATCATGTTCTGCGAGAGGAAACGCTCGATCCGGCGTGCTCGGTTGACCTGCTGCTTGTCCTCTTCGGACAGCTCGTCGATACCCAGAATCGCGATGATGTCCTGAAGGTCCTTGTAGCGCTGCAGGATTCGAATGACTTCCTGCGCCACCCGGTAGTGCTCGTCACCGACGATCGCGGGGTCCAGAATGGTGGAGCTGGACGACAGCGGGTCGACCGCGGGGAAGATGCCCTTGGAGAACACATTTCGGGACAGCTCGGTGGTGGCATCCAAGTGTGCGAACGTCGTCGCCGGCGCCGGGTCCGTGTAGTCGTCGGCAGGCACGTACACGGCCTGCATCGAGGTGATGGACTTACCGCGGGTCGAGGTGATCCGCTCCTGAAGCTCACCCATCTCGTCGGCCAGGGTGGGCTGGTATCCCACCGCCGAAGGCATCCGGCCGAGCAGTGTCGACACCTCGGAGCCAGCCTGGGTGAACCGGAAGATGTTGTCGATGAACAACAACACGTCCTGGCCCTGTTCGTCGCGGAAGAATTCGGCCATCGTCAACGCCGACAGCGCGACCCGCATACGAGTGCCGGGCGGCTCGTCCATCTGACCGAAAACCAGCGCGGTGTCCTTGAGCACGTCGGCCTCACCGAGCTCCACCCAGAGGTCGTTGCCCTCACGGGTGCGCTCCCCGACACCGGCGAACACCGAAGTACCACCGAAGTTTCGGGCGATACGGTTGATCATCTCCTGGATCAGAACGGTCTTACCCACACCCGCACCGCCGAAAAGCGCGATCTTCCCACCACGCACGTAGGGAGTCAGCAGGTCGACGACCTTCAGGCCGGTCTCCAGCATCTCGGTGCGCGGTTCCAGCTCGTCGAACGGTGGTGGCTTACGATGAATCACCCAGTGATCGAAGTCTTCTCCGTAGCCTGGCTCGTCCAGACAGTCGCCGAGGGCGTTGAACACGTGGCCCTTGACCCCGTCGCCGACTGGGACGGAGATCCCTTTTCCGGTGTCGATCACCTCGACGCCGCGGACCAGTCCGTCGGTCGGTTGCAGCGAAATGGTGCGAACCAGGTTGTCGCCAAGGTGCTGCGCGACTTCCAGCGTCAGCGTCTTCGCGAGCGCTTCATACGTGACTTCGGCGTGCAGAGCGTTGAACAACGGCGGCACGGAGCCGCGGGGGAATTCGACGTCGACGACGGGTCCGGTGATCCGCACCACGCGGCCGTTGGTATCGCCGCCCTTCGAGTTCGTCGACTTCTCAGCCTGTTTGGTGGTAGCAGCCATATCCTCTTCGCTTCCTGATGGGGCCTATTTGGCGTCGGCGAGCGCATTTGCGCCACCGACGATTTCGCTGATTTCCTGGGTGATCTGAGCCTGCCGCTCGCGGTTCGCCTCGAGCGTGAGCGCTTTGATGAGGTCGTCGGCGTTGTCGCTGGCCGACTTCATCGCACGCTGGCGTGACGCCAGTTCTGACGCAGCAGACTCGAGCAGCGCCGTGTAGATACGGGTGGTCACATAACGCGGCAGCAGAGCGTCGAACAGCGTCGTCGCATCCGGCTCGAATGAGTACAGCGTGTGGGGCTCGTTCTCGTCCTCGATGTACTCCACGACCATCGGGGCCATACGTAGCGCTCCAACCGATTGCGACATTATGGACTTGAATTCGGTGTACACGATGTGCAATTCGTCGACTCCGGACTCGCCATTGGACTCTTCGTCTTCACCGGCGCCGGCCAGGAAGGCACTCACCAGAGTTTCGGCGACCTCCGCGGCATTCTCGTAGCTGGGCCGCTCCGAGAAACCGGTCCACGATTCGCTGATGTCCCAGTTGCGAAACTTGAAGTAGCCCTGCGCTTTACGTCCAACGGTGTAGAGCACCGGAGTCTTGCCGTCTTCGCGCAGGCGCGAGAAAAGCTCCTCGGCCTTGCGGAAGGCGCCGGAGTTGTACGCGCCGCACAGGCCCCGGTCCGACGAGACCACCAGCACGCCAACCCGTTCCGGCGAGGGCTTCTCGACCAGCAGCGGGTGGTCGAGCGCGGCCTCCTGCGCGAGCGTGGTGAGCACACGGGTGATCTCGACAGTGTAGGGCCGGGCCTCTTTCAGCCGTGCCTGTGCCTTGCCGATGCGCGATGTCGCGATCATCTCCTGCGCCTTGGTGATCTTTTTGATCGACCCGGCGGAACGAATGCGACCCCGCAGTTCGCGAAGTGTGGCAGCCATCTTCGATTACTTCTTCTGCTCCGGCGGTGCGGGCTTGTGTACCTGCACTGCTTCTTTCGCTACCTGGTCTTCGTCGAGCGCCTCGACGTGCTCGTCGCGCACCACCGATCCACCGCCAGTAGCCGCGAAGCCCTTCTTGAACTCTTTGATCGCGTCAACCAACTTCTTCTCGGTCTCTTCGCTGAGCTTCTGGGTCTCCCGAATGTCGGACAGGATGCCGTCCTTGGACCCGCGGATGTGGTCGAGGAACTCGGTCTCGAAGCGATGCACGTCCTCGGTCGGAACCGAGTCGAGGTGTCCGCCGGTGCCGAGGAAGATCGAAATGACCTGCTCCTCAACGGGTGACGGCCGGTACTGCGGCTGCTTGAGCAGCTCGACCAGCCGCTCGCCGCGATCCAGCTGTGCTTTCGACGTGGCATCCAAGTCCGAGGCGAACGCCGCGAACGACTCCAACTCGCGGAACTGCGACAGGTCCAAGCGGAGACTGCCTGCCACTTCTTTCATGGCCTTGATCTGCGCTGCGCCACCCACACGGGACACCGACACACCGACGTTGATCGCGGGCCGGACACCCTGGTTGAACAAGTCGGACTCGAGGAACACCTGGCCGTCAGTGATCGAGATGACGTTGGTAGGGATATAGGCCGAGATGTCGTTGGCCTTGGTCTCGATGACCGGCAGGCCGGTCAACGAGCCGCCGCCGAGTTCGTCGGACAGCTTGGCGCAGCGTTCCAGCAGCCGCGAGTGCAGATAGAACACGTCACCCGGGTAGGCCTCACGACCAGGCGGACGACGCAGCAGCAGCGAGATCGCACGATAGGCCTCGGCCTGTTTGCTCAGGTCGTCGAAGACGATCAGCACGTGTTTGCCGGCGTACATCCAGTGCTGGGCGATAGCCGAACCGGTGTAAGGCGCAAGCCATTTGAACCCGGGAGAGTCGGACGCCGGTGCCGCGACGATGGTGGTGTAGTCCATCGCGCCACCCTCGTCCAGGGCGCGCCGGACCGAAGCGATCGTGGTGCCCTTCTGGCCGATGGCCACGTAGACGCAACGCACCTGCTTCTTCTCGTCGCCGGATTCCCAGTTCTGGCGCTGGTTGAGAATGGTGTCCACACATACCGCGGTCTTACCGGTCTTGCGGTCGCCGATGATCAGCTGGCGCTGGCCGCGACCGATCGGCGTCATCGCGTCGATGGCCTTGATGCCGGTCTGCAGAGGCTCTTTCACGCTCTGCCGCTCCACCACCGACGGGGCCTGGATCTCCAGTGCTCGATGAGTCTCGGCTTCGATGTCGCCCTGGCCGTCGATCGGCTGTCCGAGTGGGTTGATCACGCGGCCCAGGAACTTATCGCCGACGGGCACCGAGAGAACCTCGCCGGTGCGCTTGACCTGTTGTCCTTGTGCGAGCTTCTCGGAGTCACCCAGGATCACCGTGCCGATGCTGTGCTCGTCGAGGTTGAGCGCGACGCCCAGCACTCCGCCGGTGAACTCGAGGAGCTCTTGGGTCATCACCGACGGCAAGCCCTCAACGTGCGCGATGCCATCTCCGGTATCGATCACGGTGCCAACTTCTTCCTTGGCGGTGTCCGAGGTGAAGGAGCTTACGTATTCCTCGATCGCGCCTTGGATGTCATCAGCGGAGATTGTCAACTCTGCCATGGGTTTTCGTCTTCCTGCTTGTCGATGATCTGGAGTAGGTGGTGTTTCAGTCCGGCAATTGGCTTTGGGCAGCCGCGAGACGCGACGAAAGCGTACCGTCGATGATCTCGTCGCCGACCGTGATCGCGAGGCCGCCGAGCAGCTCGGGGTCGATCTGAATCTGCGAGGTGACCGGATGACCGTAGATCCGGCTCAGCACTTCGGTGAGGCGGGTCTGCTGGGCGTCACTCAGCTCGGTCGCCGCACTGACGCGTGCAACGACTTCGCCGCGCCGAGCCACCGCTACTTCGGCCAGGCTCTGCACGGCCGCTTCGGCCGGCTGTCCGCGGAGCAACTCGACCGTCTTGGCGAGCAGTTCAGCCGTGGTCGCGTTGACGCCGGCACCCGCGCTGGCGAGGACGTTGCGCAGCAACTGAACTCGCGCATCCGCAGCCACCTCGTAGTTGCCCAGCAAGATGGCAAGCCGCGGCTGGGCGTCGAGAATGCGGGAGAACCGGAACAACTGGTCTTCCACCTCGTCGACCTCACCGGCCTTCTCGGCGCGGATCAACAGGGCTTGGCGCGCTGTCAGTTGGAGTGCGTCGACGAGATCGGTTTCGGCCGACCAGCGCTCGGAGACCGCGGCTTTGAGGACATCAAGAGCGGGCTGACCGACCTTGCCCGACACCAGTCGCTCGACCAATTGGACTCGCGGCGATGAGTCCTCGGAGGGCTGAGTGATGTAGCGGGTGACCACGCTTTCGCGGATCAACAATCCCGCTACCGACGTCAGATCATCAGCGAGAGTCGAGAGTCCTTGGTCGTCAAGGCTTTCGGCTGTCTCACCGAAAGCCTTCAGCAGATCCTCCAGCGCCGTCCGGCTTGCCGAACGCATGTTCGCCGCAACGGGATATTGGACCTCGGCCTCGGAGGGCGCCATTGCGTCGAGGTCGTCTAAGAAGCGGTCGACGGTGGCGGACTGCTGAGCCGGTTTGCCGACGTAGCCGCGCACCAATTCACCTGCCCGTCGGACGGATTCGGCACCGGTGTCCTGACGCAGCTGCCGAATCAGTTGCGCACGCAGCAGCTCGACTTGCTTGGCGCCTTGCACCTTGATCCGCTCGACTTCGGAGTCGGCCTGTGCGTGCAACTGTTCGCCGATGCGCTTGGCGTCGGATTGCGCTTCTTCGGTAATCCGCTTGGCCTCCGCCTTAGCGTCTTCCTTCGCCTTCTCGTGCGCGCGACTGGCTTCCGCGAGTCGATCAGCAGCAGCCGCGGAGTCCGCCAATTGCTGGCGCACCGCGTTTTGCTGGTCGGTCATCATCTTGCGCACCGGCGGCACGACATAGCGCCAGACCAGCAACAGGATGACGGCGAACCCGATGAGCTGCCCGAGAAATGTTGACATGCCTTGCTACCGCCCCGAACCGCTCGCCGTGACCGAGGTGGAGATCTCGACGCCGAGGATGCGGCTCGCCAACGTAGTGGAGATGGTGTCCACCCGCGAACGAAGTTCCGTAGCCACGGCGTCGCCCTCCCGCTTGAGCTGCTCGGCAGCGTCTTGCAGTGTCGAGGAGACCTGCTCCTCGACACGGCCACGCTGTTCCTCGAGGACCTTGCGGCCCTCTGCCCGAGCCTCGTCGCGAGCCGCCGATGCCTTGACCCGGGCGGCAGCCATCGCCGACTCGTAGTCCTCCTGGGCAGCGGCGAACTGCTCGGCCGATTTCTTGTTGTCAGCAGCCGTTTTGGTGACCATGTTGTCGCGCTCTTTGAGCACCTTCGAGATCGGCGGTACCACGAAGGTCCCGATCACGCCGAGCACGATCAGGAAGATGATCAGCACGACGAAGAAGGTGCCGTTGGGCATGAGGAAGTTGCCCTCAGCCTGGCTGGCAGCCGCCAGAACCACAGCGCTCATGTCACCCATCTCGACTGATTACTTGACCGGAGTGGCGAAAACGAACAGCGCCATGAAGGCCAAGTTGATGAAGTAGGCGGCCTCGACCAGGCCCACCGTGATGAAGAACGGCACGAACAGCCGGCCTTGGGCCTCAGGCTGCCGGGCGATGCCGGAGATCAGTGCGTTACCGGCGACACCGTCACCGATACCGGCGCCGATGGCGCCGCCGGCCATGATCAGTCCACCGCCGATGAGAGCGCCGGCTGCGATTGTGGGGTTCATTGCTTATCCTCCTTGATATTTGGTAGCGGTCTACCAGGTCTGTTGTAGTAGTTGAGCCAGGACGTCTTAGTGGTGGTCTTCCTCCAGTTCCATCGACTGGCTGAAGTACAAGATCGTCAGCAGCGCGAAGATGAATGCCTGGATTGCGCCGACGAATAGGTCGAATGCCTTCCAGATTGCATTCGGAGCCCACAGGACATAGGGCGGGAAGAGTCCGATCAGCGCAACCAAGATGCCGCCGGCGAAGATGTTGCCAAAAAGTCGGAGCGAGAGCGAAATCGGCTTGGCGAGTTCTTCAACCACGTTGATTGGCATAAAGATCACCCCGACGATGGGCGACAGGTTACCCCACACATGCCCCTTGAGTACTTTGACGGGGTACCCGATGGGACCGGCGCGCCAGATGCCGGCCAAGTGGTAGCAGATGAACACAAACAGCGCGAGCGCCAGCACGTAGTTGATGTCCGACGCCGGCGGCGCGAACAACTCTTTCGGAGCGCCCCCCGCCTTGCTGGAGTACTGCACCGGCAGCACCGACAGCCAGTTGGAGATCAGGATGTACACGAAGAGCGTGACGGCCAGTGGCAACACAAAGGGTGCGATTCGCATCCCGATCGCGGCTTCGATCTGGTTGCGCATCTGGATTGTGATTGCCTCAAAGAACAACTGCACGCCGCCCGGGACACCGCTGGAAGTGACCTTGGCGCGCAAGAGAAATGCCATTGCGATGACGATGATTGCGGCGAGCGCCGTGGACGCTACGGTGTCGACGTTGACGGTCAAACCGAACCAATTGGCGGTTTCGTGATGACCGACTTCGATCGCGCCTTCGGCCAGAAACGCCTCAGTCATTCCCGTTTCCTGTCCCTTCAATCGCGTCGGAAGTGCCTTCGCGCAGCTTCTTCATGACCGGTAGCGCGGTCGTCAGCACCAGCAACACCTGGAAAAGCGCGAGGCCGAATACCACGCCCAACCCAGCGGGCCGGAAGACGAATGCGATCGCCAATCCGATCGTGGTGATGACCAGCAACCGCGTCGCCGAATTCAGCGCCATTTTCTTTTTCAGCGGGTGCGCATTCGCGGTGATAGCAGCGACCGAGCGCTGCACGCCGAGGGCGTTGAGCAAACCCAGCAGGAGTCCCAAGCCGAAGAACAAGCCGACCTTCGGACTGCCGAGCCAGGCAGCGATTGCGACCGCGACGGCGGTGAGCGCAAGAGAGGTAACGAACAACCGAACCGGCCGGAAAGCAACGGAGGGAAACACCAACGGCGCGTCTTGCGCTGGTGTAGTCACTGCAGCACCTCAGTCCTCGTTACGGGGAGTTGCCTGGTTGCTCGTTGCGTGGCCCGTAGAGCGTATCGGAGGCCTTTCACCGCACTCGCATCACCCAAGGGACAACTCCCCTTTGTCGGTCGTTAGTCGGCAGGATCGGAGCGGACTCCGTCTGCCGGTGGCCGGCAACCCGCGAGGTTAATTCGGGTTCTACCAGCACCGTACCATATCGAGGGGCACTCTACTACTCCTCGTCGTAGACATCGTCACGGCGTCGCAGCAGAGGAATCAGCGTCGCAAAAACCGCAATTGCAATCGCGCCCAGCATGACCGCGGCGGTGTCGCGCGGATTGAAGAAGATCGTGCTTGCGGCGCCGAAAGCGACGATGCCCACCCACAGATAGATGATCAGCACGACGCGCCGATGGGAATGGCCGATCTGCAGCAGACGGTGATGCAGGTGCATCTTGTCGGGACTGAACGCGCTTCGGCCCGCCCGGGTGCGGCGCACGATCGCCAGCAGCAAGTCGAGCATCGGCACGAACATGACCGCCACAACCAGGAGGAATGGCGACAGCAGAGCAAACACATCTCGGGCGCCGTAGGCGTTCTGCGAGATCGGCCCCGCGGCCGTCGTCGACGCCGCGGCCAGCATCAGGCCGATCAGCATCGAACCGGAATCGCCCATGAAGATCTTGGCCGGATGGAAGTTGTGCGGCAAGAAGCCCAGACACGCTCCGGCCAGCACCACCGAGATGACCGCGGGCGGGTAGAACAGCACGTCACCGCCGTGGTCGCGCAGCAGCCCGATGGAAAACATGCAGATCGCCAGCGCGGTGATGAGCCCCAACCCGGCGGCCAGCCCGTCCAGACCGTCGACGAAGTTCATCGCGTTGACGATCGACACGGTCAGCGCCAGCGTGAGCAGGATCGACGACGCCTGGTCCAGCACGATGGTCCCCACGCCGCCCAACGGGATGTAGAGAACGCTCCAGGCGACACCCATCGTCACCAGCACGCTGGCCGCGGTGATTTGACCGGCGAACTTGGTCAGCGCGTCCAGCCCCCAGCGGTCGTCGATCAGGCCGATGCCCATGATCAGCCCGCCGGCCCACACCACCGCGGGCATGCCCGTGGAGTAGAGGAAACCGCGGGTGAGGGCCGGAAGCTGAGATGCGAGGAACACCGCCGCGACGACCCCGATGTACATCGCCAAGCCGCCCATCCGTGGGGTGGGCGTCACGTGCACATCGCGTTCCCGCGGATAGGCCACGGCGCCGAATCGGGTCGCCAGCACGCGCACCGGTCCGGTCACGAAGTAGGTGATGATCGCGGCGGTCAGACCGACGAGCGCGAGCTCACGCAACGGGACACCGGCGCCACGATCAGCCAGGGCGAGCAGACCTCCGGCGAGGTTGTCGGCGCCGCTGACCATCCGAAAAACCGTAATGCACCGCCCTGAGATCGAACTGAGCCGCCCGCCAGGTCAGCCGGACAAACTCGCGGCATCCAGGCCGAGCACCTCGGCGATACCCGCGGCGCTGACCGGGCCGGCTCGCAAGATGCGCGGTTCGGAGCCGGTCAAGTCCAGGATCGTCGAGGCGGCCTGCTGGGCCGACGGACCGGCATCGAGGTAGACGTCGACCAGGTCGCCCAACTGCTCGCGGGCGTTGTCGGCGTCCACCGCCGGGGGCCGGCCCGACACGTTGGCACTGGATACCGCCATCGGCCCGACCTCGCGCAGCAATTCGATCGCGACGGGGTGCAACGGCATACGCAGCATGACCGTGCCACGAGCGTCTCCGAGATCCCACTGGACCGATGGCGCCTGCCGGACCACCAGACTCAGCGCGCCGGGCCAGAACGCGCGGATCAGGTCGCGCATCGCCTTGGAAACCGAGAGGGCCAGGCCGTCGATGGTGTGCCACGAGCCGACCAGCACCGGAACCGGCATGTCGCGGCCGCGGACCTTGGCCGCCAACAACGCGGCCACCGCCGCGCTGTCGAACGCGTCAGCGCCCACGCCGTACACCGTGTCGGTCGGAAGAACCACCAACCCACCATTTTTGACAGCCGCGGCCGCCGATGCGATTCCGCGAGAACGTTGTTCGGGGTCGGTGCAGTCGATGACGGCGCTCATGGGTGGCCGCCCTTCGTGCGGGCCGTCACAAATCGGGGTCGTCCGGTCAGATCAGTTCGGGCCACGACATCGTCGAAAAGCTCTGTACTGCGGATCGTTTCAGCAGTCATCGAGGACGTGGTGTCGTCGTGCTCGACAGCGAACAGGCCACCGGGGCGCAACAATCGTCCCGCGAGCTGGGCGACGGCCGGAATCACCGCCATGCCATCCGGGCCCCCGAACACGGCGTGTGGCGGATCGTGTTCAGTCACTTCGGGTTCGAGCTCCGCGGCATCCGGAACGTAGGGCGGGTTGGACACCACGAGATCGACGCGGCCCTCGAGCTCGGTCAGCACACCGGAGTGGGTGACGTCGGCGCGCACGAACTCCACCGTAGTGCCGGCGGCGTTTCTGCGCGCGTAGTCAAGCGCGGCATTGGAGTCGTCGAGGCCGATCACCCGCGCGCCGGGCCAATGCCGCGCCAGCGCGAGCGCCAGAGCACCCGAGCCGGTGCACACGTCGACGACGACGGGTTCGGCCGGAAGAGTTTGCGCGACCGCCCATTCCAGCATCGCCTCGGTTTCCGGGCGCGGGATGAACACCCCAGGACCGACGGACAGCGTCAATGGCCCGAACGCAGCGGTGCCGGTGAGATGCTGCAACGGCACCCGGCGGGATCGCGCGGCGACCGCGGCGTTGTAGTGGTCGAAGAACGTGTCGTCGGGCGGGCCGAGCAGTGACAGCCGGCCACGCTCGGTGCCGGCGACGTGCGCGGCCAATTCCTCGGCGTCGTAACGCGCGGAGTCGATTCCAGCGTCTGCGAGCAGCGTCGTCGCGGAGTCGATCGCGGACCGCAATCGAGTTGTCATGCCTGCTGCAGCCGGGACTGCTTGTCGGCGGCGCTCAGAGCGTCGAAAAGTGCGTCGACGTCGCCGTCGAGCAGCTGATCGAGATTGTGTGCCTTGTAACCGATCCGGTGATCGGTCACCCGGTTCTCCGGGAAGTTGTAGGTACGGATGCGTTCGCTGCGATCCACGGTGCGGATCTGGCTGGCCCGGTCCGCCGATGCGTCGGCGGACGCCTGCTCCTCCGCCAAAGCCTGCAGGCGGGCGGCGAGCACCAGCATCGCGCGGGCCTTGTTCTGCAGTTGCGAGCGTTCGTTTTGACAGGTGACGACGATTCCGGTGGGCAGGTGGGTGATTCGCACCGCGGAGTCGGTGGTGTTGACGCCCTGGCCGCCCTTGCCGGACGACCGGTAGACGTCGATGCGCAGGTCCGACTCGTCGATCTGGACCTCACCCACTTCTTCTGGCTCGGGATACACCAGCACGCCGGCCGCCGAAGTATGCACGCGGCCTTGGGATTCGGTGACCGGCACCCGCTGCACGCGGTGCACGCCGCCTTCGAATTTCAGGCGCGACCACACACCATCTGCCGAGTCGCCCTTGCTGGCGATCGTCAGCGTCGCGTCTTTGTAGCCACCCAAATCCGAGTAGGTCTCGTCCAGCACCGTCACATTCCAGCCATGCCGTTCCGCGTAGCGGATGTACATCCTGGCCAGGTCCGCGGCGAAGAGGGCCGATTCTTCGCCGCCCTCGCCGGATTTGACCTCAAGCACGACATCGTCGGCGTCATGCGGGTCGCGTGGCGCCAGCATGTCGGTGAGCTGGGTGTCCAACTCGGCGACCCGGGTTTCCAGCTCCACGATTTCGTCGGCGAACGATGCGTCGTCGACGGCGAGTTCGCGTGCCGTCTCCAGATCGCCGCGGGCCGACGTCAGCTTGCGATGGGTCGAGACGATCGGGGCGAGTTGCGCGAACCGGCGCCCGACTTTGCGCGCGTTAGCGGGGTCGCTGTGCAATTCGGGATCGGACAGCTGACGCTCGAGGTCAGCATGCTCGGCCACCAGTGTGTCAATCGCCTGAGTCATGCTCCTCCTTCCCGCGTAAGCCGACTCAAAGATCGGGACTTATCCGAACGCAAAACGACGCCCGTCCCGCGCGGTGAACGCGACAGTTCGGGCGTCGATCCTGCTACTTGTCGGCCGAAGCTTCCTTCTCGGCGCCGGCCTTGCGCTTGCCGTAACGCCGCTCGAAGCGAGCAACCCGACCACCGCTGTCCAGAATCTTCTGCTTACCGGTGTAGAACGGGTGGCACTGCGAGCAGACCTCGACCACGATGTGGCCGTTTTCCTTGGTGCTACGGGTCTGGAATGTGTTACCGCAACCGCAGACCACGGTGGTCTCGCCGTAGGCGGGATGAATATCAGCTTTCATGGTGTCCTCTTCAGTAGTCGGTCGCCGGGTCGCCCAATGTGCTGGTCATCGAAGGACGTGAACCGGAACCTGAACTTCGGCTGTTGATTATGCCAGCTCAGCCGCTATGCCCCTAAACGCCTGCCACGGTCCGCGCATTCCCGCGTCGGCGCCGAGGCTAACCCCGGCTGACCTGGGCTTTGGCGGGACGGTCGACGACGGCGTAGTTGGTGTCACGGCCGACCCGGGTCCACAACAGGCCGCCGTCTGGCGTGCTGCCCCGCGCGCTCAGCTGCCTCTTGAGGATTTTGTTGGTGGCGGTGGTCGGCAGGCTGTCGGTGGTCCAGACGTGCCGCGGCCAGGCCTTGGGTGAAAGATCTGGCTGGCTTGCCAGAAATTGGCTGAACTCGCCCGGCGTCAGCTGGGCACCGTCCACCAGCACTAACGCCGCCATCACCTGGTCCCCCACCTGCTCGTCGGGCACCGCATACACCGCGACCTGGCTGACCGCCGGCAGCCGCTGCAGGATGCGCTCGATCGGTGCGGTCGTCATGTTCTCGCCGTCGACCCGCAACCAGTCCCCGCTGCGGCCGGCGAAGTAGATCCAGCCGTCGGCGTCGCGGTAGGCCAGGTCGCCAGACCAGAACATGCCGTTCCGCAAGCGCGCGTCGGTGGCGTTTTTGTCGTTGTAATAGCCGGCGAAGAGGCCCGCGCCGGTGGTGTTGACCAACTCGCCGATCGCGTCGTCGGGGTTGATCAGTGTGCCGTCGTCGTCGAATTCGGCCACCGCGCATTCGGCCAGTGTGTCGGAGTTGTAGATACTGACACCCGGAAAGCCTTGTCCCAGTGAGCCGGGCGGGCAGCCGTCCTCGCGGGTGATGATAATCGCGCCTTCGGTCGAGCCGAAGCCGTCCCAGACCGTGCAATCGAAACGCCTACTGAATTCCGCAATGTCGCGGTCGCTGGCCTCGTTCCCGAACGCGACCCGCAGCGGGTTGTCCGCGTCGTCGGCCTGCTCGGGAGTGGCCAGTACGTAGGCCAACGGCTTCCCGACGTAGTTCATGTAGGTAGCGCCGTAGCGGCGTAGATCGGACAGCAGACCGGACGCCGAGAACGTGGCGGGCACCATCGCCGCACCCGAGCCCACCGCCACGCTCCATCCGGCGAGCAACGCGTTGGAGTGAAAGAGCGGCATCGACAGGTAGCAGACGCCGGACGACTCGACCTCGAAACGGCCGATCAGGTTGGCTCCGGCGAAGATAACGGTCAGGTGAGTCACCTGAACCGCTTTAGGTTCACCGCTGGTTCCCGAGGTGAAGATCATCATGAGCGTGTCGGTCGGGACGACCTCGCGATGCGGCACCAGCGGTCCGGCCGCCGCG
>Ga0302177_10001547_pt1 | contig 16437 bp, 15 predicted proteins | sample I_Palsa_E1_2_FD_198780 | JGI IMG/M metagenome (GOLD analysis project Ga0302177, IMG submission 198780) | Peat permafrost microbial communities from Stordalen Mire near Abisko, Sweden - I_Palsa_E1_2 | ecosystem: Environmental > Terrestrial > Soil > Palsa > Peat permafrost | place: Sweden... | reverse complement strand
CCAGGTCTCGCTTTTGAGACCTGGGTTTCTCCCGCAAACGGGTGCCGACCGGAACACCCAGGTCTCAAAAGCGAGACCTGGGCCACCCACTCAATATTCGCCGGCGACATTTTTTGTCCTGTCCTTTAACAACCTGGACCCTAGCGGGCGCCGGGCTTTGCCAGGGCCAGGCCTACCTGCTCTACGATCTCGAGGTTGAAACCTTGCAGCGCGGGTACGTGCGTGGGGGTGTTCGAGAGCAGGCGAATCTTGCGAATGTTCAGGTCGGAAAGGATCTGACCGCCAAGCCCTACCTGGCGCAGAATTCGCTGGTGCTCGCCGCTGCGTTCTTCGCGGTGCAGGCAGAGCCGGTGCGGAACCGCGCTGCGGTCAATCTCGAATCCCCTGCTGGTGTTGTGAAGATAGACCAGGGCACCCCGCCCCGCTTCCGCAATCATCTCAAGCGAGCGCTGCACCACCTGGTGGCAATCGCATAGCGTGGCGCCAAATACATCTCCCGCCAGGCAGTGAGAGTGTACCCGCACCAGAACCGGTTCCTGGTTGAGTTCGGAGCTCACATCGCCGCGGACCAGCGCCAGGTGGCTCTCTCCCCCGTTCACTTCGCTTTCGTAGGCGATCATGCGGAAGTCGCCGAAAGGAGAGGGCATGATCGATTCCGCCACGCGAAAGATGTAGCGTTCGTTTTGCAGACGGAAACGGATCAACTCCGCCACCGTCAGCATTTTCAGCCCATGCTGGTTGCAAAACTCCACCAGGTCGGGGACCCGGGCCATGGTACCGTCGTCGTTCATGATCTCGCAGATCACCCCTGCAGGGATCAGCCCAGCCATACGCGCCAGATCGACAGAAGCTTCGGTTTGTCCGGCGCGAACCAGCACCCCGCCGCGACGGGCGCGAAGAGGAAAGACGTGCCCCGGCCGTGCCAAATCCGCTGCCGTCATCGAGGGATCGATGGCCACGCGGATGGTGTGCGAACGATCATAGGCAGAGATGCCGGTGGTGACACCCTCGCGGGCTTCGACGGTTTCTGTGAAAGCAGTACCGAAACGGGAGGAATTCTGTTGGCTCATGGGCCCCAGGCGAAGGTAGTCTGCCCGTTCCTCAGTCAAGCTCAGGCAGACGAGCCCGCGGCCGTATTTGGCCATGAAATTAATCGCTTCCGGGGTGACGAACTCCGCCGCCAGCGTGAGGTCTCCCTCGTTTTCGCGGTCCTCGTCGTCGACCACGACGATCATGTGGCCGGCCTTGAACTCGGCAAGGGCTCCCGGGACATCGGTAAACGGCGGCTTTGATTGCATGACTGATATTCTCCGCTAGATTAGACGCCAGAGGCAAAAAACGCCGCCCCAGGGGGCGACGTTTTTTAATTCAGAAACTGCCTTCCCATTTACAGGGTGGATTCGATTTCAAAACCCCAAGCCTCAAGAAGCGCTTCCGGGATATACTTCGAATTCTTGTTCCGTCGGGCCCACTCGCGCAACCGCGTAGAACGTACATATTGATCGGGAGTTAGTTTGAACTCTTTGACCACCTGTTCGAAAGAAGTGACAGTCGGGACCACCGGGCCTATCGGCTCCGGTTTACCCCAGTTGGGATTACCACGTCGTTTTGCCATTTGATCCGTTATCCTCTAGGGAGATGAGCAACAAAACACTACCCAGCGGCGTTAAAGTTCCAGATAGTCGATCCCGCTGGTGCATGTCAAAGCTCTTATTTTAAGGATTTTTTCTCCAAAAATCAATAGCAAAATCGAGCTATGTGGTTCCATTACTGCAACCTATCCGGTTGCGGTGCACTCCTATTGGATGACTTTAGTTGCAATCTGTGAAAGGTGAATCATCATGAACGCAGTTCGTTATTGGGCAGTTTTCTTTCTCGGGGTGGCCGCCGGCGCGGCTGGGGCCCTCATTTATGCTCCGCAAACCGGGGAAAAGACCCGCAAGCAACTCAAGCGTCATCTGGAAGATGCAAGTGATTACATAAAGGACACCACGGACGATTTGAGCAAGCATGCCACCCGAGTATACAAGTCGACCATGGACGCAGCCGGTGACGTGGCCTCACGGGTCAGTTCGGTAGCCGGCAATGTCAGCTCCGTAGCCAGCAACATCGCCGACAAAGTGGGAGACCTGGTCTAGGTTTTTTGGGATTAAGCTGACTCTTCCAAGACTTGCTTAGCCGCCCGGTAGCCGGAGCGCAGTGCCCCATGGACTGTGCCCCAATGGCCGCTGGTATCGGTATGTTCGCCGGCGAAGAACAAAGTCGAATCCACGGGGAGCGAGAGTTCATCGGACGCATGAATCGCTCCTTGAGGAACATAGGAATAAGCGCCCAGGCTGTGCGGGTCGGTTTGCCAGTTGTGATGGTGCAGACCGAGCAGGCGTCTGGGTGCATCCGTACCCATAATTTTAGAAAGCGCAGTAAGGCCGGCTTCGGCCAGGTTGGATGTTCGGAGCTCAGTCAACTTGCGGCCTGCTATCCAACCGGTGACCATGGAACTGGGTCTCGGGTTGGTCGTCCACCAAGTCGGCGGAGTTTGGTCTGGCGCAAAGAAAAAGCCTAAATCGTCCGGCCAGAACCTAAGGTCGAACTGGTAGACGACGCGGGCCGCGGATCCCATGGCAAGTTGATCGGCGACGGTAAGAATCTTTGGCTGGGGCACGAACGAAACGGTTCTCGCCTGTAATATGCCCAACGGCAAGGTGATAATGACTGCGGATCCCTGGAAAGTGGGGCCGGTTTCTGTTTCGACCCGGGCCGAGCCGGGCTGCCAGGAAATACTGCGCACGGGAGAGGAAGGAATCCACTCGCCGCCTGCTTCCAGGAACCGGCGCAGCAGAAACTCCGGAACCCGGGCATACCCTTCCTCCACGCGAAACAGCCGGTCCCCTGAAATCATGTCTTCGGCGGCCTGCTGTTTCGCCAGCGCGAAGATGCTGATGCGTTTGGCGTCCGCCGCGTTGAATCCCTCGACATAGTTGGTGGCCAGGGTTGCGGCTTCCTGCGATAGGCCGCGTTGGGCCACGAATTCACTGAAACTGAGGTCGGCCTCCGGCGGTATGAAGTGGCTGAGTTGATCGAACAGTTGGTCCACCTCGCGCTGATTGCCGCAAGGTCCCAAACGGCTGGTGCCAAGCTCCTCCTGAAAACAGCGGGCCTCTCCTTCCAACTCAAACCGTGTCAGGCCTGCCTCATCGACCAGACGGATCAGCTCCTCAGGCAGGCCATGAATAAACTCTGCTCCGAGCTCAATTGGGAGTGGGGCGCCCGGGAGGGTGTAAATGCGTCCACCCACGCGGTCCCGTGCTTCTACCAGGGTCACGCGCAATCCGGCTTCGGCTAAGGTTCGGGCTGCCGCGAGGCCTGCCATGCCGGCGCCGATGACGATTACCTCCTTCCTTGGGCTCATTGAACTGTCCAGGTCATGGTTTCGGTGCGAGGCCCGTGGGGCGGCACCGGGTGCCTTAACGCGTGGATGGTCCAGGTCTTGCCGGGAAGCGCAGCCTCGGGACTGAAGCGAATCTGTTCTCCGTCGAGCTGCATTTTCACCCGCGGCGCGTTTTTGGCATGAGGCGAGGCTGGGTGGGCGAGCGGAAACTCCACCTCCCGGGTGAGACCGCATACCAGGTACAGCGAAATCAGGTCGCAGACGCCCAGCGCTGCTGTCCAGCCTTCGATGTCAGCATGGAGTTCTGACTTATTCGCATGCGGGCCGTTAAGAAAATGCCGATGTTGCACCGGATCATGTTGGGCCAGCAGTGTGAAGTGGCGGCTGACCACCTTCGCTCCGTTGGCAGAAAAGGCGGCGACCGCTTCAATCGAAGCGATCCACGCTTCTTCCGTCTCGCGGGGCGAAATGTTGAGGAAGGAAACTGGAAGCTGGTCGCCCGCATTGGGAGCGCGCAGCCGTTGAATCTGATGCGCGTCGCTCGCGGCCCATCCCGTGTCGTGCATTTGGATAGCGCGAATGATTTCCGGCGGCAACTGGCCGAAGCAGGTCAGGTCCGTAGCGATTTCTCCTGCGAGCACGGCGTGCGCCGGCTGGGGAATTAAACGGCAGGGCAAGCGTAACTGGCGCTGGACCGCCTCCACTTGGGCCCAGGCCGGCCCGGAAGCCCGGTCACTGCTTTGTTGTTCTGTCTGAGACCAGCCGATCACCATTGGAATCCTATTATTGCCATGAGGCCATTATCAGTTAAGCTGAGCATCAGTTAAGCGGAGCGAGTTTCGATGATCCTGCAAGAGCAAACGTCTGTTGATCTGGCCACACCCACAGGCCCCATGCGGACCTACATCCTTCGCCCCGCTGCCGAGCGGAAATATCCTGGAGTGGTGCTATTTTCTGAGATCTTCCAGGCCACTGGACCGATTCTTCGTTTTGCGGCCTTTATTGCGGGCCACGGTTACCTGGTGGCGGTTCCGGAGGTGTATCACGAGCTGGAACCGGCAGGGACGGTGCTGCACTACGACCAGGCAGGGTCAGACAAAGGCAATGCCGACAAGTACGCCAAAGCAGTTTCGTCTTATGACAGCGATGCGCGCTGGCTGCTGAATTATCTTGCTGATCGCGAGGATTGCACTGGACGGCTCGGAACCATTGGCATCTGCATGGGCGGGCACCTGGCCTTTCGCGCTGCGATGAACCCCGATGTACTGGCCGCGGTGTGCTTTTACGCCACAGACATTCACAGCCACAGCCTCGGTCTGGGAAAGAACGACGACTCCCTTGCGCGGGCGGGTGAAATCAAGGGCGAACTGCTGCACATTTGGGGACGTCAGGATCCACATGTTCCGCTGGCGGGCCGCAACCTGATCAAAGCCCGCCTGGACGAGGTGGGCGCGAATTTCCAGTGGGTGGAAGTGAATGGTGCGCATGCGTTCATGCGCGACGAGGGATACCGCTATGATCCCGAATTAGCAGCGTTCTGTCTGCAGATGACACTAGGCGTGCTGCACCGTAAATTGACCTCATGACGGAACAGGAACTAAAAGAAATACCGGTCAAAATACCGGTGAAGGCGCCCGAAGATCCATCGAGTGATTTGGGTTTTGGCCGAGTCGTCTCCCAGCAGCGTGAGCTGCGTTTGCTGAATCGGGACGGCAGCTTTAATGTGCAGGCGCGCGGCCGCGGGCTGCATGCGTTTCTGGCCTATTCCAACCTCGTCAGCACCACCTGGGGCCGCTTCTTTCTTTTTGTTGCTGTCGTCTACCTCTTGCTGAATGGCTTTTTCGCTTTGTTGTACGTGGCTGTCGGAGCGGAGGGTCTGGTCAACACCCTCGATACCGGTCTCAATACTCCCTTTTTGAAGGCTTTCTTCTTCAGCATTCACACTTCGGCGACGATTGGCTATGGAAGTACTGTGCCGGTTGGATTACGGACGAACATATTGGTCGCCTTAGAGTCCGTGGTTAGTTTGCTAGGTCTGGCAGTGGTGACCGGGTTAGTGTTTGCTCGTTTCTCCCGGCCGGTGGCTGACATTTTGTTTAGTAAGAACGCAGTGATGTCGTGGATGGGCAATCTTCGCTCGTTCCAGTTCCGCATCGTCAACACGCGCAATAACCAGATCATTGATCTTCACGCCCGGCTGCTGGTGTCGCGTTTTGAGGATAATGCGAGCGGGGTCTCGGTACGGCGCTACTACCCGCTGCGGCTGGAGCGCGAAAGCGTGGTCTTTTTTCCTCTGTCCTGGACAATCGTGCACACGATTGAGCAGGACAGCCCGCTGTTTGGGATCACAGAAGACGAGTTATGTGCCAGCGGTGCGGAGTTTCTGATACTGCTTACTGGGATGGACGAGACGTTCTCTCAGGTGGTGAATGCGCGGTCGTCTTACCGCGCGAACGAAGTGATCTGGGATGCTAAGTTCAGCGATATTTTTGTGTATGACCCTGAAGGCAGGATGGCAGGGATTGACATGAAACGCTTCCACGATACAACACGGATTGCGAAGCAGCCCTAGGGCGCTGAATGCTGCTGCAACCTCCAGACTTTGAGTGGGTGGCCCAGGTCTCGATTTTGAGACCTGGGTTTCTCCTCGCAAATGGGTCTTGGCCGGAACACCCAGGTCTCAAAATCGAGACCTGGGCCGCCCACTTATTATTCGTCCGCGTCATTTTCATCTTCATAGGTAGCCGCAGGCCGATCGGACACTCCGGTCGAAAAACATTCCCACGAAGGGACCGATGAACCGCAGGTCCCTCCACTGCGCTGCGCTCCGGTCGGGATGACAAGGGAAGAGGGGCGGCTCAGGTTAGAGCTGTTCCTGGATGGATAGAACGGCGGATCCCCCCACTACGCTTCGATGACGCGGGAGCCCGCTGGGCCTGCAACAATGGCAACGGATGCCAACCCCAAAAAGAGCCCATGCTCTACCAGGCCTGTGATGCTCTTAAGGCTTTGGGCAACGGCAGGCGGGTCGAGAATCTCGCCGTAGTGGCAGTCGAAAATGTAGTTGCCCTCGTCAGTGATAAACGGGGAACCGTCGTGGCCTGTCCGCAGAACTGGATTTGCTCCCAACGCTTCCAGCTTCCGCCTGACCGAACCAGCGGCGAACGGAATCACTTCAACCGGCAGGGGAAAACGTCCCAACCGCTGCACCAGCTTGTGTTCGTCGGCTACGATGACCAACCGGTGAGACGCGGCGGCTACGATCTTTTCGTGCAGCAAAGCACCCCCGCCTCCCTTGATCAAGGCCAGGCCAGGAGCAACTTCATCCGCGCCGTCAATAGTGACATCGGTGTGGTCCACTTCATCGAAACTGGTGAGAGGAATTCCGAGTGATTGCGCCAGCTCGGCACTGGCGCGAGAGGTGGGAATTCCACGAATCTTCAGTCCGTCCCGGACCTGCTCGCCTAGAAAATGGATGGCAAAAGTCGCGGTCGAGCCGGTGCCGAGCCCAACCACCATTCCGTCCTTGACGTACTCGATACTCTTGCGAGCTGCCGCAGCTTTTTCAGTGTCTTCTAGATTCATGACGCACGCAGTGCCCTGGAATACATCAGACGGGTGAAACCACTCATTAACAGATTGATGCCGACAAGGGTTCCCAAGGCCCACACGGCGCTGGCCGGCCAGCTACGCCAGATCAACACTGCCAGGATCAGGGTCACAATCCCGTCGAATAAAAGCCATCCGGCGCCGGGAGCACCGCGCACCTGGAACCAGGTCACGATGTGAAAAATGCCCTCCACAAAAAAGAGAACAGCCAGAGCCAGGGTGAGCGATACCAGGCTCAACTTAGGGTGCATCAACAGGTAGACGCCGGCGACCAAGTAGGCGCAGCCTACCAGCAGGCGCCAGAAGAAGCCTCCCGTTGTACGGGCGGCAAAGCTGCTGGCAAGATGGGCTATTCCTGCCACGATCACCAGCACGGCAACCACGATTGCGATGGCAATGCCTGCCTCGAAGGGCAACGCCAGGGCAAAGAACCCTACAATGATGAGCAGAATGGCCCATCCAATGGGAAACGAACCGCCCCTCGTTAACACACTACTCGGGGATGTAACCATGATGTGGCTCCTTCGGATAACGCCGCCACCAGCATAACTGGAATTCGATTCGCCTGGGCATGATTTCGGCATGATCGCGGCCGGCCGCACGCGATATCCTGATTTTGATCTGCAAACACCGCGGTATCCACTCTAGAGGAGATCCATGTCGAACGATTTGCGCAGTTTTCTCACGCTCAACTATGAAGAGCTCGAAGAATTGAATTTGAAAGCGAAAGAGGAACGCAAGAACCGCGTTCCCGAAGACCAAGTCCGGGAAGAACGGCTCAAATACCTCACCGACGAGAAGGGCATCAAGGCGGTGACCGTTCTATTCAGCGACCTTGAAGGCCGCTTGCACATGCTCGATTACGACAAGAAATTCATCATCAAGAGCTGGGACAACCTGACATTTGACGGCTCCTCGATTCGCGGATTTTCCGCGCAAAGGGAAAGCGACCTGCGGCTGGGCATTGACTGGAGCGCTTTTTATTGGGTACCTGCTGATTTCTTCGGCGCCGGCAAGGTGATCGTGTTTGGCGAGGTGATCGATAAGAGTGGGGCCGTGTACCCAGCCGACATCCGCAGCGTGCTTAAGTCCTTTGCCACCGAACAGTACCAGAAGAATGGCTACACGCTGAACGCCGCCAACGAAATTGAAGGCTTCCTCTTCGAAGGCGTTGACGCCGAGCGCCGCTTCCACGACACGGGCAAGTTCGAGTATGTCAACACCGGCGGTTACTACCATTCCCTTCCCGGGGATCCGCTCCGAACATTTATCGACACTACGGCCGAGGTGCAGCGCGCGATGGGGTTCGAGAATGAAAAGGACCATCCCGAGGTCGCGCCTTCACAGTTTGAGATCAATTACGGATACGGCGAGGTGGTCGCTGCCGCGGATCAGATCCAGCTCTACAAACTCATCTGCCGCCAGGTCGCGACCGGCATGGGTTGCACCGCGTCCTTTCTGCCCAAGCCGGTGATCGGCGTCAATGGCAATGGCATGCACACCAACGTGTCCATCAGCAAAGCGGGCAAGAACCTGTTTTGGGATCCCAAGGGAGAAGAGAAGATCAGTCGGTTGGCATGGTCCTTTATCGATCGCATTCTTTCCAGCGCGAGCGATGTTTGCCTGCTGCTGAATGCCAGTGTCAATGCCTACCGCCGGCTCGACCCTCACTTTGAAGCGCCCAACCAGATCAAGGCGTCGCCCATCGACCGCGGATCGATGGTGCGGGTACCGCTGGGCAACGAAAGAAGCTCGCGGGTGGAAGTGCGCTCGGTAGGACCGGATGCCAATCCCTATATGGTGATGTATTCGATCTTCCGCACCGGGATTGAGGGTGACATTTCGAAGATCAAGGATCTGCGGCAAGCCAAGCGCTATTTGCCCGACAACGTGTATACCGCGATCGACGATTTTCGCAAATCAAAGTGGACCACGACCCTGCTGGGAGCGGACGTAAAGGCTCGTTATGCCGACCTCAAGCAGGCTTCGGCGGACCGCTGCCCGCGGCTGCTCGGCTCCCTGATCAAGGTTCCCGAGATTCAATTCCATCACGATGTGTATAACCAGTACCTGTGGAACCAGTTCTGAGCCCCCAAGCTTCCACCGTCACAACTGCCGGGTGCCCCATCCTTCGCGTTCTTTGCGAAGGGTGGGCTACCACAACTGTTGCGTCCGAATTTTTCCCGGTCAACATCTATAGTTTTTTCCCAACAATATGAGCATTCATCTTCTAGGCATCGATGTGGGTACGGGTGGAACACGCGCCCTGCTCATCGACGAATCAGGCGCGGTCATCGCTTCTGCGATTCATGAGCACGAGCCCTTTGCTTCTCCACGCAGCGGGTGGGCGGAGCAGGATCCGCACGACTGGTGGAAGGCTTGCCAGGGCGCGGTGCGCAAGCTGCTTGCGGAAAGTGGAGTGCCCGCGGCGGAGATTGCCTGCATCGGCCTGAGTGGTCAAATGCACGGCGCGGTACTGCTGGACCGAAACGATGAAGTGCTGCGCCCCGCACTCATCTGGTGCGATCAGCGCACGGCGGCCGAGTGTCGCTATTTAAACGAAAAAATCGGCCCACAACGGCTAGTGGAACTGACCGCCAATCCCGCTCTCACCAACTTCACGCTCACCAAGCTGCTTTGGGTGCGAACCAATGAACCCGACATCTGGAAGCGGTTTCATAGCTTCTTGCTCCCTAAGGATTACGTTCGCCTTCGGCTGACCGGAGTGCGTGCGATCGACGTTGCCGATGCCTCAGGCACGCTGCTGCTCGATGTGGTCCATCGCCGGTGGTCCGAAGCCATGCTCGATGCGGTGGGGCTGAGTCCTGACTGTCTCCCGGCTCTCTATGAATCGCAGGAAATTGTGGGCCGGGTGACGGAGTCCGCGGCCGCCAGTATGGGGCTAAAAGCCGGCACCCCGGTGGTTGCCGGGGCCGGCGATCAGGCGGCAGGCGCAACCGGAATGGGCATCGTCCGCCCCGGCGATGTGAGCGCGACCATCGGGACTTCAGGAGTGGTCTTCGCTGCCTCAGACGCACCGGTGACCGATCCGGCGGGGCGGCTGCACACTTTCTGCCATGCCATCCCTGGGCGGTGGCACGTTATGGGCGTGACCCAGGCGGCCGGGCTCTCGCTGCGTTGGCTACGCGACAACTTCGCCCAGTCCAGCAATTACGATCAGCTGACGAGCGAAGCAGCAAAGGTTCCACCGGGGGCTGGGGGCGTGCTTTGGGCCCCTTACCTGATGGGGGAGCGAACACCCCACTTGGATCCGGACGCACGCGCGGCATTGCTGGGCCTGGCCGCCGACCACACCCGGGCGCACGTGGTGCGGGCCATTCTCGAAGGAGTGGCGTTTAGCCTGAAAGACACGCTGACCATTTTCCGCGAGCTCGGCATTCCGGTGAAAGCCATTCGTCTGGGTGGAGGGGGTGCGCGTTCTTCGCTTTGGCGGCAGATCCAGGCCGATGTGTACGGCCAGGGGGTTGAAATCGTGCAGGCGGAAGAAGGGGCTGCCTACGGAGCTGCCCTGCTTGCTGGGGTGGGCGCCGGCATCTGGGGTTCGGTCGATGCGGCCTGCGACGCAGTGGTGCATGTGGCCGGCCGTACGGCTCCCGATCCCCAAGCAGTGATCGTTATGCAGGAGAGCTACGCCAGATACCGGCGGATTTATCCAGCCTTGCGGAGCATTTTTGCGGACTCGTCCGCGTGAGCGTGATCAGATATAGGAATTAGGTTCATTCCGGGTCGCATTGGGGCCCGTATGCCCCTTTTGAGGTACGCATCATCTTGGTTCAAACGGCGGCCACCGCTTAAACTTAAAAGCGTAGCCAGTCTCCCGTGGAGCGAGCCCGCTTAATGCAACCTACCCTTCTCGCTACACCTCCCAGGACAGCCTTCATCGCTGAGACCCTGATCACACGGCGAAATTTCTTTCGCCTGGCTGCCGGCTCTGCCGCAGGTCTCTTGTTCTACGCGGGTGAAATCTCTCGTCACGAACTCGAACTCCTCTACGTAACCATCAAACTTCCCCGATTGCCGGACGCGTTTGCGGGCATGAAGGTGGTGCAGATCAGCGACTTTCATTTCCAGGCGTACACCGAAGCCATGTTCCTTGAGGCCATCGTCCGCAAAGTGAACGCGCTGGCTCCCGATTTGGTCTTGCTGACCGGGGATTTTGTCAGCTCGAAGCCGCTGCCTCACCACATCAATGTCAAGCTGGCCTATCATTGCGCGGAAATCCTTAGCGGCATCAAATGCCCGCTGCGCTATGCGATTATGGGGAACCACGACGTCCTGGTCGGCGCTCACGTGGTGACGGATGCTCTGACCACCCATGGCATCCCCGTACTGGCAAATCGATCCGTGCCCCTGGAACGCCAGGGCCAACGCATCTGGCTGGCCGGCGTGGAGGATGTTCTGCAACAGAGGCCCGACCTGTCCACCGCTCTGCCGTCAGGCATGAGGCGGGACGGGGAGCCCACCATCCTGCTGGCCCACGAGCCTGACTTTGCCGACTATGCGATGGGGCAGCAGGTTGATTTAATGCTTTCCGGACATACCCACGGAGGCCAGATCCTCCTCCCCTTCCTGCCGCCGCTCATGCTGCCGGACATGGGCACCAAGTACGTGCATGGGCTTTTCAGGCTGGGCGATGGGATGCAGCTCTATGTGAACCGAGGCATCGGCGCGGTGAATCTACCCTTTCGCTTTCGCTGTCCCCCTGAAATCACCGCCATTACTCTGCAACCTGGCCTATAGGCGCGGCACATCCCGATCGGAGTGTCGATGGGCTTGTGGCTATAAGCGGAAGATTAGAGAACGAGAACAGACCCGCTCTTTCTACCCATCCCGCTAACCTCCGTCTACCCCGCAGATCTTATGTACCCCTTACTTGGGTAATGAAAATGGGCGAAACAGAGCCACAAAGAGCCTCAAAACCGTCCCAATATGACACTATCGTTGTACCGTTCCGGGAGGGCTGGCCTATTACTCGACAAAAGTTGTAGATAACTCCTGAGACACCTCCCCTTCTTCCCGCTATAGTCAGTAGCTGAAAGGGGACCAACCATGGGCATACAAGCATTTCCAAACTTAGCGGGGCAATCGATGAGGCCGGAGTTGCGCATTGTGCGCAGAGCGGAGTCCATAGTTTCCCTTAATGTCGCTGACGTCTGCGAAGACAATCCGGATCAGCTTTACTACGAAGACAAACTCGGCGCTGCGCGGGGCATCCTATTTGCTTTGGCTTTCCAGGTAGCATTGGTCGCTGTCGTGGCTCTCTGCTGGAAACTCCTGCTGCACTAGAGCGCGCTCGCGGAGAAGGCTAAATCGCCTTCTCCATAATCTCGGCATCCACACTCCCCCCGTAATATTTCGCAATCCTCCCCTTACTTACAAAGCCAAGGCCGCGATAGAACTGAAGCGCGGTGGCATTGTTCTCCGCCACCTCAAGGCTCATGAGACCTGCGCCTTCCTGCTTCATCTGGTTTTCGGCGGTTTGCATGAGCAGTGTGCCCAACCCTAGCCGGCGTGCGGAAGGGTCTACGTCCAGGGTCACAATATGTCCGGCCGGGAGGCCGCTGCGGCGTGCGCGCTCGATAATGACAAATCCTGCCAGCTTGCGGTCAGGCTGCTCAGCAATCCAGCAGAAACACCGGGGATGATTCAGGAAATGCTGTAATTCTGCTTTGGAGTAGGCGATCTCCTGCGAAAAACAGACCTGGTCGAGTTGATGCAACCCGGCCAGGTCTTGTTTTCGATAACTGCGCAGCTGAACCACCGTACCCTCAAGCTTTATGGGTTGTGGGCCACGGCTACCTTGGAGCCCGATCCCTGCGGCTCCAGGACCACTCCGTTGTACGACGTTGCGGCGAGCAGGCGGCCGCCCATGGACCGCACATGCCGTACCTTCCAGCCCGGATCATAGAACTTGAAGGTGCGGTCCGCAGGATTTACAGCCAGTACCCAACTCGATGCCCAAGACGTGATAACGACGCGTTTCATATCCGCGTCGTAGCTCAGGCCGCTGATGTCGGAGAGCGGAAGAGACTTCATTTCGCTCCAGTTCTGACCGTGATCGTCGCTGTAGAAGACACCCTCACGGCCGCCCAGCCACAGGCTGCCACTGTCTGTCACAGCAACGGATTGCAGCCACGTCAGCTTCTGCGGCATCGCCAGGGGCTGCCAGCTCTTCCCTTCGTCGTTGGACATGGCGAGCGCGGTTCGGTCCGACGCCACCACCAAGGGTCCTGAGACCACAACGGAACGGTACTCCGGTTTGCCCAATACCGGGCCGCCTTCCCAGGTCGCCCCTTGATCGCTGCTGGAGTAGATTCCCTTCGCAGTGGCTGCATACCAGGTGCTTCCGGATGCGTTCACATCGTGGATCCGCTCATCGATCTGACCGGCCGGCACCATCACAGTTTTCTCTGTTTTGGTGCGTTTGCCCTTACGCACTACGTAGGAGGTTTTGGTCTCACTCTTGACGATTTTCCCAATGGGATGCCAGTTAGAACCGTCGAGGCGAAGAATACCGGCGTTGGTCCCGGCCAGTATGGTGCCTTGCGGAGACTGGGTAAGAATGAAAACGTCGCGTCCCTGCAGTCCGTCACTCTGTTGGGTCCAGGTGGCGCCCTCGTCGTGCGAAACGAACACGCCGCCAAAGGTCTTGTCGTTCACCACTCCGGCGTAAATGGTTTGTGTCTTGGCGTCGACGAGCAGCGTGGACACCTGGCGCTGTGAGAAGCCGGGATTGGATGCCCTGAAGGTAAACGCCGCGTCGTCGCTCTCCAGAACCCCATTCCGGTCGGTCGCCAGCAGCACATGCTGTGCATTCTTGGGGTCGACGTAGACGTCGTTGACGATCACATCCGGACCCGTCATCCGCTTCCACTCTTTCCCCCCATCGAGGGTCTTATACAAACCTTCAGTGGTGCCGGCATAGACGGTATTGGGGTTGGTTGGATCGAGCATCAGAACGCGCGTCCGTCGCGCGGTCATGGGAATGCCCTGAATCTTGTGGTAAAGCTCGCCAGCGCTGTCGCTGCGATAGATCCCGGAACAGGCGCTGGTGTAGACCACGTTGGGGGCAGTGGGATCGATGATGATCGAGAACACATCGGAGTCGTCGATCAGTCCCTGCTTGATGTTGTGCCAATTGGCGCCGCCGTCGGTGGTCTTCCAGGGCAAGTGCCAGGTGCCGGCATAAATGGTGTGCGCATCCTTGGGATCGATGGCGATGGACTCAACTTCATGCAGGTCCGCGCTGCCTTCCGGAGTTATCCGGTTCCAGGTTTGGCCGCCGTCTTCGCTGCGAAAGACTCCCTTGAGGGTGCCTGCGATCACAGTCTTCGGATCCGAAGGCGCCTGCGTAAGCGCGCGGATGGATTGTCCCTTCATCGCTTCGACCGTGGTCCAGGTCTTGCCGGCATCGTGGCTGATGAAGAGACCACCGGCCGGGTGATCCACGACCCACGCCCCTACCAGCAGGGTGTTGGGATCGGAAGAGTCGACCACGATGTTGTCCAGCAACAGGTCGTCGGTCTTGGCAAGCTTGGCCAGCCTGCGCCAGCTGGCGCCGCCGTCTTCGCTCTGGTAGATCCAGCTATTGGTGGTCCCCAGGTAGATGTGTTTGTCGTTATTTGGGTCAGCGGCGAAACTGCGCGCGTCACCGCCGTCGGGCCCGACGGGAACCCAGGAAGTGGTTTGTGACAGGGCCGGTTGATTGGGAACAAGAGCGACCAGAAGAAACGCTGAGGAGAGGTAACGCCAGATGCATGTAGTCATGTTTTTCTGCTTGTGTGCCTGAGAGGCGGAATAACGAATTGTCCGCATTCACCGTGCATCTGCAGAGGGCACAGGGTCAAGCCAAATGAAAAGGGTGGCCATTACCAACTGGCCACCCTTTCCTGTTAAGGCTACCTCGACCGCTTACTGGGCCGGGGGAGCTGCTGCTGCTTTCTTGTGCCGATGAACGGGAGCGGGTTTGGTTCTGGACTGAACCTTTACCGTGCTCTCGTCAACTGCCGTGGTGCCGGTTACGTCGGTGTCGAAGGATGCGCCGGCTGGGACAAGGTAGTTTTCCACTTCCTTGTTGCCCTGGGTTCCGGTGCGGGTGGTGACGCGGGAAGGATCAATGCCCTTCTCCTTCACCAGGTAGTCCTTCGTGTTGACAGCCCGTTGAGCAGCAAGCGTTTCGGCCTTCCTCTCATCGGGTGCTGCCTCGCCGACCACGACTGCGTTGGCATCTGTTTGTTGTTGCAGGTTCAGAGCGACGTCATCGAGGCAAGCCTTAGCCTCGTTGTCCACACGAGCCGGGCGCTTCTTATCCCGATCGAAGGTGATCGAGCAAAGCGTCTTGGTCTTGGGAGCAGGCGGTGGCGGCGGCGCTTCCACATTGACCGAAGTCGAGGAGGTAGCCGTCTGACCCTTGTCGTCCTGCACGTTGCAGGTAACGGTGATGGTGCCGGCAGGTGCCCCGGTTGTGCTCAGGGTAGCGGTGTTGCCGCTGCCGCTGACTTGGCCGGACGACGCACTGAACGTATAGGTCAGTGGCCGGTTCTGCGGGCTTACACCCTGCGCAGTGATCGTGGCCGTACCACCCGGTTGAACAGTGGTCGGATTAGCCGAGCAGCTTATGGTCGGCGGATCGTACTGCTTGATGGTGAAGTTAGCCGTGCAATCCGCGAATTGGCCAGGCTTCTGGCCTTCGGAAACGTGGCCGGTTGCCGTGTAGTTGCCAGGAGCCAGGCTGCCGGTATCTATCTGGCCGACATTGCTGTCGCCGGTAACCTTGACGCCCTCGCCACCAGTCCAGGTATAGGCCGGTGTCTTCTTCGGGTTCAAATTGGTCGCCGTGCCGGTCACTGTAATGGGATCGCCAGGAAACGCCGGAGACGGCGCCGCGGTGCAGGCATAGGCCACGGGAGGCGGAGGAACAATGCTTCCCATGTGATAGATCAGGCCGGTGCTGAGGCGCGCAATCTTCAGGTTGGCCCGGCCGCCGGTTGGATATGGCGGTTGAGGACCGAAGTTGGTGTGGAAGTACTCGTAGTCCGCCTGGAACAGGCGCAGGCCAAGATGACCACCGAGGAACGGCAGGGAATAATCCATACCGCCACCGACAATCAGCGCAGGTCCATAGGTGTAGGGTTCATGAACCGGGCCACCCAGACGGTTATAGCCGGCGTCTGCGTGCACAAATGGGGTGATCTCCGCAGTCGGATAGCGGAAGACCATGCCCAATTCACCGCTAGAGGCACCGTCATTGTTCCCAGAGGGATGGTTTGCGTATTCAACCTGGCCACCTACGTAGCGGTTGAAGTAGTAAGTAACGCTCCCAATGGCTCCGTAATTGATTGCAGAGTAGGTGACGGGACCATTCACACCGATGGCTGCGCCGTCCGGTACGGTGAGGGAGCCGTGCGGCGCCCAGTACG
>Ga0302177_10001545_pt1 | contig 16454 bp, 6 predicted proteins | sample I_Palsa_E1_2_FD_198780 | JGI IMG/M metagenome (GOLD analysis project Ga0302177, IMG submission 198780) | Peat permafrost microbial communities from Stordalen Mire near Abisko, Sweden - I_Palsa_E1_2 | ecosystem: Environmental > Terrestrial > Soil > Palsa > Peat permafrost | place: Sweden: Abisko... | reverse complement strand
TTGCTAATGCCGGCTATGTCAATGTGGGCTGTGCGTCGACTTTCAACCTGAGTGCGACAGCCAACACAGGCTGGTCCGCGTCGCCCGAGAGCTGCAATATTCCCGTAGCAAACCCATTATGGGTTTACCCGGATGTGGCTACATTCCAAACAACGCAAGGCAGTCCTGTAGTGGAAAAAGTTGCCGTATATAACGCGTCGTACCAGACGACCACACTTGGTACGATCTCGGCCACTGCCGGTTTTACTGTGTCTGCCGATTCCAGCAATCCGTGTGGCAGTTCACTACAAGCAGCCGAAAACGGCGGGTCAAGCGAGCCAGGTTACTGCATCGTCGATATTACGTTTGCTGCGACTGGGGCCGGGATCACGACAGGCACGCTGACAATTCCCAGCAGCGCACCAGGCGGTTCCACAAGCATCATGCTAGTTGGCAGTACTGGAGGAAACTCCGTTGCCCTGATACCTACGGCCACTCCGACGAGTCTTTCTTTTGGCAATGTTCCGGTGGGAAATACTTCTGCAGCGCAGACCGTAACCCTGAGTAATCCAACTGGGGCCGCGTCAGCGTCGGTGAGTGTTGCAATCAGTGGCAGCTACTCTCAGACCAATAACTGCGGATCCACTCTGGCAGGGGGCGCCTCGTGCACCATCTCGGTGAAGTTTTCTCCGACGACTGCCGGAGTTGTGTCTGGCGCCTTGACCATCACCGCAAGCACAACCAGCTCTCCACTTACAGTTGCCCTATCCGGAACTGGGACAAGCGCGCCAACGGCGCCGACAGGGCTGAGTGCAGCTCCCGCGGGAAGCGGAACCATAGGCCTATCGTGGATTGCCAGCTCGGGTACGGCACCGATTACCTACAGCATCTATCGTGGCACTACATCTGGAGGAGAAGGTACTACACCGATCGCCACCAACATCACCGCAACCACCTATGCCGATGCTACGGTGACCTCTGGAACGACTTACTACTATAAAGTTTCTGCAACCAACTCTATCGGCACCAGCGCTGAGTCTGCGGAAGCCTCAACCAAGGCCGAGAACGCTGTCGTGCAAATCGACGCAGGCGGCGCAGCAGTTGGTACTTTTGCCGCAGATGAGTACTTCAACACGGGCACTGAATTTGCAACTTCATCCACGGTAAACACCGCTGGCACAGTCGATCCGGCACCCGAGGCTGTGTACCAATCTGTGCGTTATGCCCCATCCTTCACGTACACCATTCCAGGCTTGAGCGCTGGCGGAAGCTACACGGTAAGACTGCATTTTGCTGAACTCACCTTTACGGGATCTGGACAGCGTGTCTTCAACGTTGCCATCAATAGCACAACTGTACTGAGCAACTTCGACGTTTACTCTGCGGCTGGTGGCACAGATGTCGCTCTCGTCGAGCAGTTCAATACAACTGCAAGCAGTTCCGGAAATATTGTTATCAGCTTCACGCAGGGAACCGCTGATAATCCCGAAGTGGCGGGCGTCGAAGTTTTGAGTGCAGGTGGCGCGACCGGGATTGCGCCCTCTATTCCAACCAACCTAAGTGCCACCACAGGGAACGCATCCGTGGCTCTTACATGGACAGCGAGCACTGGGTCCGCACCGATCACCTACAACGTGTTTCGAGCAACGACCTCGGGAGGAGAAGGCTCGACGTCGCTCGCAACTAACCTGACGTCGGCTGCATATACCGACACATCAGCCACTAATGGTACTACGTACTATTACACCGTGTCGGCAACCAATTCGGTAGCCACCAGCGCCCAGTCATCGCAGGTATCGGCTGAGCCGCAATCTACCGGAACAGCGCCCAGTGTGCCGGCAAGCCCGACTGCTACAGCAGGAAACGCCTCAGTTGCACTCTCCTGGTCAGCTAGTACAGGTACGGCCCCCATCACCTATAACGTCTATCGAGGCACTTCGTCGGGTGGTGAAAGCACAACAGCAGTCGCCACCGGGATCTCTTCGTCTACCTATACCGACAGCGGCCTGACCAACGGAACAAAATATTACTACGAAGTATCGGCAACCAATTCGGTAGGCACAAGCGTCCGGTCCGCCGAAGTATCAGCTACACCGGCAGGTTCCAGTGGAGCTTTGGTGCAGATCAATGCCGGCGGCCACGCCGTGTCGCCGTTCGTTGCCGACACGGACTTCAATAACGGCAACGAGTTCTCCACCGCAACGGCCGTCAGCACTGCTGGCGTTACAAATGCCGCGCCGGAGGCCGTCTACCAATCAGTGCGATACGCACCTTCATTTACCTACATCATCCCCGGACTTGCTTCAGGATCCAGCTACACGGTGCGTCTGCACTTCGCAGAGCTCACTTTTAGTGGATCCGGAGAGCGCGTCTTCAACGTCGCCATCAACGGCACCTCCGTCTTGAACAACTTCGATGTATACGCTACTGCTGGCGGTGAGAATAAAGCCCTGGTCGAGCAGTTCACTGCAACTGCCGATGCCCTAGGGCAGATCAGCATCAGCTTCACAAAGGGTTCAGCCGACAATCCTGAGGTCTCCGGCATTGAAATCCTCGGATCTGGAACTCTTGGTGCGTCTCCGTCCGATGTACTCGAAATCAATACGGGCAGCAGCGTGGCAGTGCCTCCCTTCGCGGCTGACGAGGACTTCAACACGGGCAACGAGGCCAGCAGCAGCGCTACGATTAACGCCGGCAATACCTCCACCCCTGCGCCGGCAGCGGTTTATCAGACCTGCCGCTACGCTTCTTCTTTCACTTATACGATTCCCGGCCTAACCGCAGGGAAGACCTATGCGGTGCGTCTGCATTTTGCAGAGCTGACCTTCAGCGGTTCAGGAGAGCGGGTCTTCAATGTCGCAATCAACGGCACGGCTGTATTGAGCAACTTCGACATCTACGCTACAGGAGGCGCGATGAACGAGGCAATCACGGAGCAGTTCAATGGAGTGGCTAACAGTGCGGGACAGATTGTGATCGCCTTCACTACCGGGTCGGCCGACAATCCGGAGGTGAATGGAATCGAGGTGCTTCAATAAGGCACTCAAGGTGAAGTTCGAGAGGCTCCGTTTTTGCGGAGCCTCTCGAATCCAATAATTTATCTTGGCTTGATTATCGACCTTTTAGGTCCAGGCTGTAGAGGTCGCCAGTACCGATTCGTGGTTGAATCAGCGGCTCATCCTGAGGCGTAAGGCCGCCGAAGAAGTAGTTGATTGTGGCTTGATCGCGAAAGCTGTTCAGATCGGCTACCAAGTGAACGTCCCCAGTCGGGACACTTATCTTCAGTATCGGTTGCTTGTCCTCAAGAAAAGCATTGACATAAATTGCCTTGCTATCTGCACTCCATATAGGGTCTGAGGCACTTGTCTTTGCGAGCTCCTTCCAGCGATTCTGAGTCACGTCGTAGATCATCAGACTTTTTTGATCGAGTGTAAGTGCCGCGATCCACCGCCCGTCGGGCGACCAACGTGGACTAAACATTCCTTCGGATCCCGGCACGATCTCTGTCTTCATGGTTTCAAGCTGAACCATCTCGATGGAGTGCGAACCGCTCTCCTTCCCCATCGAATCCGGCTCACGGCCAAACACCAGACTTTTGCCGTCTGCAGACCAGCTCGGGTCGGCAGCATTGCGATCTTCATTCAGCAAAGGTTTGGGTGTTCCTCCGCCGGCGTCTATCAAGTAGGTTCGCCAAAGCTTCCCGCGTTCGCGCGCCATGACCGCCAGTTGCTTGCCATCGGGAGACCAGTGCGCCATGAAAACCTCAAGGTACTCGGGGTTCAGCTGCACCTTGTCTGAGCCATCTACAGCTCTCGCGCGCCATAACCCCCCGTCGTTATCGCTCCAGGCCACCCACACCCCGTCTCGTGAAAAATCCACTCGAGTCGCATTGGCCAGAAAAAAAGGAGCCGGATAGAAGCCCCTTTTGGCATCGAACTCCTGCATGCCGAGAGGCTGGTCAAGTCCCAAGAAAAATATACGAGAACCTGATCGAGCAGCTACCGGAGAGAGAAAGCGAAGCGGACCATTGGTCAACTGGGCCGGCTTTGCAGTTCGTCCGCTTCCTCTTATCTGCCACAAATCACCCCCAGCCTGCATGACGTACGCGCTCCCGTCAGCGGTCCAGGAGCCGCAGCACGCCGAAAGGCGTTCGGTTTCCGGAGTTCGGACTCGTTCTGGTGTTCCACCTGTCTTTTGCAGTTGCCAGATTCCCAGGGTGTGCGTCACAGGATCCACGAGAGTGAATCGCAAGAGCTTCCCATCCGGGGACCACCTCATCCAAAAAGCTCGTCCATTCAGGCGCGCAAACGGTGTTGAGACGCCATCGTTCAATCGAATTACCGCGAGATCGTCGCCGTTGGCGTATAAGATGCTGGCTCCGTCGGGCATCCATGAAGCGTCGTGGGCCAGAACACCGCCAACCCGCAGCGCGCTTCCTCCGGATGAAGGGACAATCCAAAGCGGCTGTTCGGAAGAAGACGACAAATGACCCTTCAGCAGTAGCTTTTCTCCATTTCTCGATATATCGGCAAGCGAACTGGAGGCTAGTTCCTGCGGAAGAGGAATTACTTCAACCTCTCCGGTGCTGATCGAAACGGAGGAAAGCTGTGGTCGGCCACCTTCCATCACCGATGTTAAAATTCGGTCACCGTCCGTGGCCAACGTCGGCAGATTCTCCAGATTGGGCGGCCCGGCATAAATAACCCCACTGCGAGTGACTACATCCACCCGCAACGGAGCGGTCTCTGGTTGCCATCTCCAAAACCAAATGACCAGGGCGATCAGGCAGCCCAGTAGCATAACCGATCCCGCTAATGTTGATATCAAAAGCGTCCCGAAGCGCTCAGAGAGTGGCCGCCGGGACGAAGAGCTCAGACCCTCGGAGCTTGGATAACCAGTGACTTGAATCGTTGTGGGAAGAGGAAGGGTCGTCGCGTCGCCGGTAGAGTTCTTGTCCTTCTCCTCGCCGAAGACGGTGTTGATCTCGACATGAGGCGTGATGTTTTGGAGGGCCTTTGCAGTCGATTGAACTACGCTGACCGGCGCTATAAAGCGGTATCCACGCTTTGGAAGGGTTTGAACATAACGCGGATTTTCGGCCGAGTCCCCGAGCGCTTCCCGGATCTTGTTGATCGCTCCCGCTAATGCGCGCTCAAAATCGACATTAGTATCCGTTCCCCAAACCTGAACTTGAAGCTCTTCGCGCGTGACCACTTCCCCATGCCTTGCCAGAAGCGCGGTAAGAACTTTGAACGGCTGACCCGGAAGCCGGACCTTAAAACCAGCTTTCCAAAGCTCGCCCGCCTGCAGATCGACTTCGAACAATCCAAAGGAGACTCGATCTGCTTCTTCAAGAGTTGACACTGCCGGACCCTCCGATTCTTGCTCCCGAATACTAACGTAAATCTAATCCCGCAGCCCAGCGGAGAATCAATATTTTCCTCTAAACCATTGATGATAATAGGTTTGGATTTAAATATGCAATGAAATGAAAACCAATAGGATTTCCATTGCATAGATCGAGCTGTTAAGAAGAGGGTCTACTCCGTTAGCAAAAACAAAGGACACGAAACAGAAGACTAACTGTCACAGAGTGCCTTCACGGAGACCAAATATGAGACTCGAATTAAAAGAACGCTCAATCCACCGCTCACTGTTTCACGCAGTATGGGGACTCCTCTTTCTCTGCGCAATCGGAGCAGGAGTTCACTCGTCAGCCTTCGCACAGTCAGATTCCGGCCGTGTGGCAGGAACAGTGACGGACAGCACCGGCGCTGTTATTCCCGGAGCGACGCTGACGATCACAAACTTGGAAACGAACGCTAGCCGGATCGACAAGTCAAATGACAACGGTCAGTTCAACATTCCTGCCCTCGCGCCAGGTAACTACTCCGCAAAGATTGAAGCCAACGGATTTCAGTCCCAGACCCTTAACTTCTCAGTGATCGTGACTCAGGTCCAAAGCCTCATCTTCACACTCGTCCCCGGAAGGGAGTCGATGGTGGTGGAAGTGACCTCCGCCGCTGCATTGGTAAACACGACCGATGCAACGCTGGGGGAGACTATCGGGGCAAAACAGATCACCGAACTTCCGCTGAACGGACGCAATGCCCTGAACTTAGCTTTGCTTACCCCAGGAGTCACCCAAGGTACCAGAGTGGAATACGGGCAGGACACCGTGAATCGCTACAGCGACTCCGGCGGAGGAGCGCTCTCCGTCAACGGACTGCGTTCACAGGCCAATAACTTCATCCTGGACGGTGTGGATAATAACGACGGACTGCAAAACGTCATTCTCTTCTTTCCTCCTGTGGACGGCACGCGTGAGTTCAAGGTAGCTACCAACGTGGCACCCGCCCAGTACGGACGAGCGGGTGGCGCGCTGGTAGTTACCTCTATCCGCTCCGGCACCAATCAGATTCACGGCTCCGCCTTCGACTTCTACAGGAGCAACAAGTGGGCAGCAAATCCGAACTATCGGTTCCTCGGCGCGCCTGAAACTCCAAATCCTCCTTACAGGCGTAACCAGTTCGGCGGCTCTCTCGGAGCGCCGATTATTAAGAACAAGCTCTTTGCGTTTGGAGACTACCAGGGAACTCGCATCAACTCACCAGATGGCGCGCACTACGATACAGTGCCCACTGCGCTGATGCGCCAGGGAAATTTTACTGAGCTGCTTAACCCAGCTCTCAACGGCGGGAGCCTCGACACTACGTTTCCAATCTGTGTTCCAAATGCTGGCACACTGAATAACAATCTGGCAGCGAACAGCAAGGGCCAGATCTACGATCCCCTCACCTGTGCGCCTTTCGTAGGAAACATTATTCCGATGGGCAGGCTGAACATGGCAGGACTAAACTACTTCAATGCTTTTCCTATGCCGTCCCGTACAGATCGCGTGCTTCAGAACTACTACGTCCAAAACAGCTCCACCACGAAGCTGAACACCTTCGACATACGCCTCGATTGGAACGCGTCGCCGAACGACCTGTTCTTCTTTCGCTACTCGTATGACAACTCCACGTCAAATAACGAGTCTGAGCTACCGCAGCAGCCTGGCCAACCACCGCTCTCGGCGAATGGTGCCGAGAACTTCGGTCGCGGTCGCGGTTACGATCTGGGTTATACGCACACCTTTTCTCCACGGATTGTTAACGAGGCGAGGATCGCTTACAACCGCGATAACTATGGGTTTGCTCCATCAAACAACGGCATCAATGTTGGCGCAGCACTGGGCATCGCAGGAGAAACCGGAATCGCCGGAACATCGGGCGGCCCGCTCATTGGTGGTTATGGCAACGAAATTGAGTACACGGGCGACTATGGATTGTTCGCGGTACCGCAGAACACCTACGAGGTCACAGACACTGTCAATCTTAACCTCGGAAAGCACTCTCTCAACGTAGGAGGCACATTCCTGCGGCGCGAGGTCAACTTCTTCCGGCCGATCTCAGGTAAGGGTTTCTTCTTCTTTGCTGGAAATGGCACAGACTTCACGGGTTACGAAACCAGCGAGATGCTGGCCGCACCTGCCGACAACTACTCCATCGGTGCACAGACCGGCTACTTCGGCAACGAAAGTCAGGAAGATGCAGTCTTCGCTCAAGATGATTGGCGAGTGACTCAAAAGCTCACGCTGAATCTCGGCCTTCGCTGGGACCTGCTTACCTGGCCTTACGAAAAACACAATCAGCAGGCTACTATCGATCTGGCGACCGGCGATGTTCTTGAGGCTGGCGTGAACGGTGTCTCAAGAAGCATCATTAATCAGGACTACACCAACTTCGCACCACGTGTAGGTTTTGCCTATGACGTGCATGGAGACGGGAAGACCGCGATTCACGGCGGATATGGCATCTTCTACTTCCCCGACTACGGAGGAATCAGCAACCAGCTTGGCCAACAACCTCCCTTCGGTGGTTCGGTTGCTTACTACGCGTTCAATGGATTCTGCGGAACTTTTACCGGTCAGACTACGCCTGGAACTCCCTACAATTGCCCCGCGTACACCAGTGGCACCTCCGCATCGATAGCACTTCCGAAGCCTGGCTTTCCGAACTTCAACCCCCTCGCGCCTCCGCAAGGTTTGAATAGCCTCGCCGTCAACCGCAATAACCAGCACAGCCGCATCCAGGAATACAACCTGCAGCTCGAACAGCAGATCACCCCGCGGGATGTGTTCTCGGTGGCTTACGTCGGCACTTATAGCGACCGTCTCTCGACCTACTACAACTACAACACCTACGCCATCGGTGGGACCACTAGACCTCTACCAAACCTGGGTACCATCAGCTACAACGACTACAACGGGTCCGGAAACTACAACGGACTGCAACTGCACTTCGAACATAGAGGCAATAACTTCACCGCAACGGGAGCCTACACCTGGTCACATGCACTTGATAATTCCGTGAGTGCTTATGGAGGCACCTCGCCGGCCATCTTGCTCTACTACGACCAGAAAGCGAACTATGGCAACGCCACCCAGGACGAGCGGCATGTTTTCAGCTCGTCATTCGTCTACAATCTGCCCTTCGGACGCGGACAGAAGTTCATGGGCGGATCGAACCGCCTGCTGGATCTGGCAGTTGGAGGATGGCAGATCAACGACATCGTCCTACTCTCTACCGGTCAGCCAGTCGATCTCTATGCTGAGGGAAGCGCTGCGCCAGGGAACCGTCCGGATCTGATTGCGCCGATCAAGTATCCAAAGCAAGTCAATGGCTATTGGTTTGACCCCAGCTCATTTTCGAGCGCCAATCTCCCCAGCCAGCTGGCTACAGACGGGACGGGCACAAGCGTATACACCAGGGTCGGCACGCTCGGCCGCAACCAGGTCTATGGTCCGGGCAGCCGGACCATGAACCTGGGAATTCAGAAGAACCTTCATTTGACAGAGGGTAAGTCCCTCGAGCTGCACGGCGATGCGTTCAATGTCTTCAACACGGCAAACTTTGGCAACCCCGGCAACTCGGAGGGCAACACTACCACCTTCGGCAAGATCACCGGCCTTTTTGGACAAGCTCGGCAGATCCAGTTGGCCGCTCGGTTGGTGTTCTAAAGGCGGATGCAGCCAGGCAGCATGGAGCGAAATCCTTGCTGCCTGGGCCTAATCCTCGAACTTTACCATTCTCACATCAGTCTTTGGGACCCTATTAATCATGAAATCTTTGATGTCTGCGCGACTCTATTGTTCGGCTACGTTGCTGGCTGTTGCTCTCGAAGCCTCGGCCCAGATGCCAGCCGTTCCGTCTAACCTTGCATCCAAATTACCTAAAGCCAGCGAGCTGCGGACGCCGCCACCTGAACTTGACTTCAGCGTAATCTATGAGATCTTTCCGCGTTCCTTTTCACCCGCTGGAGATCTGAACGGCATCACCTCAAAGCTGGATGACCTGCAAAAGCTTGGTGTCAATGTGCTTTGGCTGATGCCGATAAACCCTGTAGGACAGATCGAGAAAAAGGGAACGGAAGGCAGTCCCTACGCCGTGCGCGACTACTACGCTATTAATCCGAGCTATGGCACTAAAGACGATCTGCATCATCTCATCGACGAAGCCCATCGCCGACACATAAAAGTCATCATCGACATCGTCGCAAATCATACTTCGTTCGATAGCGTAATGATGTCGCACCCCAACTTTTACAAGCACGATGCGCAGGGAAAGGTGCTCTCCCCTTACAACTGGACCGATGTCGCCGCTCTCGATTACACCAACCCCGAGCTGCGCCGCTACATGATCGACATGCTGCTTTATTGGATCAAGGACTTCAACCTGGACGGCTTTCGATGCGACGCGGCCGGCGAGGTGCCTACCGACTTCTGGGAGAGCGCCCGCACAGAGCTGGAGCGATTCCATCCCGGCATCCTCATGCTTGCCGAAGCCTCTAAGCCCGAGCTTCTGCGCAGCGCCTTCGACCTGGACTATTCGTGGCCCATGATGGGCGCTCTGAACAACATCATCGAACACGGCGCTCCGGCCAGCTCTCTTCGGGCTGCTCTCGAACGCGAACAGCAGCTGTTCCCGAAACACTCCATGCACATGCGTATGTTCGACGATCACGATGAACAGCGAGCTCTTGCTCGCTACGGCATTCAAGGTTCGCTCGCGGCTGCAGCGCTCATCTTTACGCTAGATGGCGTACCAATGATCTACAACGGCATGGAGGTCTCGGACCCAACTGAGTCCGGCGCCCCGGCCCTGTTTGAAGATCTCAAGGTATGGTGGCAGGCGGGCGAGATGCGTCCTGAATTCCCTATGTTCTATGATTTTATGATCCCTTTTCGTGAGCACCAGCCTGCGCTGCTCCGAGGCTCAACCATATGGGTCCATAACTCCGACGAGTCACATGTGGTGACCTATATTCGCCACACGGAGAATGAAGAATTCTTGATTGCTGTCAATCTCTCTAACGCGTCTTTCCGTGGAACCGTGGAGGCTTCCGGCCCATGGGACGAGGTCAAGGTGCCACTTCCCAAGCAACGGCCTAATACCAATGATTCCAGCGAGCCCCAATTGGAAAGTCCGAGGTCCGCATTGCCCGCTTTATCGCTTGGAGCTTTTGAATTTCGGATACTTCATCACAGGTTGAAGGACTTATCAGATAAATAGCGCGCCGCAGCGCTTGCACCACTCGTTTATGCGAAACGAATGCACGGTTGCCGTACTTTATCCTTCGAAAAGATCAACTACATAAACGATGCTAAACAAGGATTGTCCAACTACGTACAGTGACCGTCTCCGAACAAATTGGGAAAATGGTCGGGGCGAGAGGATTCTAACCTCCGACCCCTGGCCCCGAAACGGAAGCAGATGTTCTAACCTATTGACTCTTTTAGTCCGGTGCTGCGTCGTAGTACACTTTTGCCTAGAATTTGGAGGGATTGGACCCACGTTTGGACCCAACATGCTCTTCCCTAAAATTGAGTTTCTTCTATTTCTGCTGAAACGTGACCTTCACCAGTTGAATGGACTGCTGAAGAAAGCCTGTGGTTTGCACGTAGGTGACATATTCTGTCAGTCCTCCGTTCTCCTCGAACTCTGGATGTGCAAGTCCCGCATAGTTGGCCGTCCCGCTCTCTCCTTGCTGTCCAACAAATAGGAGAGTCTCTGCCGACCATGGACCCCAGGGATGATTAGCCACGCGGTAGTTTACGTTGTTGTTATAGATCCCGCTGTAGATGGCGACGTATTGATGGAGAGCCTTATCGTAGAAGATGGAGTTTCCCGCAGCACCGCCTTGAAAGACTGTCACGGCTGCATTCGGGTCTGAACTCCACGTATCGCCGCCGGCATAGTAGCGCCATGCTTGCTTGAAGAGCACCTGCAGGATGGGCACTCGAGCGACGCGACAGTTCTCGACCAGAAACCCTCCCTGGCACCCAACGGCGTAGAGAAATCCGTCGTCCACCAGCCATCCCCCTCCGTACGCCACCTCGTTCCCCTGCCACATTAAAGTGGGCTCCGGTGTTCCGAGCGCCTCAACCGGGCGAGTGATTTTGCCCCCCACCTCAATCGCTATGCCTGTTCCTATCACCTGAAATCCTTGAATATCTCCACCGCGGAATACCTTGCTGTAAAACTGGTACGCCGCCGACGTCCCCGGTATCGGAACGATCGGGCTCGGCCATATAGCGTAGTCTTCGCCGCAGGTGCTTACGGGCGTGGCCGTGCAGTGATTGGGGTCGTGGATATAGTTGAACTGCTCTTCTGCCGGCAGGAACGGCATATACTCGATCGGAACCCCGGTCTTGTCCAAATGATCATGGTTCAGATAAATCCCATGCGAGGCATCCAGGGAATCCGTCCAGGCCAGACTGTTGCTGATGAAGTTGTGGCCATCCACGTATCGTTGAACGCCCAATAAGACTTTCCGTCGATCACCGCGCTGTAGGTTCCGTCGCGCCCATAAATCAGCGGATTCTGCCTGACTACACCCATCGGCACAATCGCCTTTATAGTCGGGACCTGAGCCGTGGACTCCTGTGCATGCAGAAGCGTTCCGAAACAAAAACATGCTGAGAAGCAAATAGTTCGGTAAGAAACGAGAGATTCACTGCTGCGCATAATAGCTTCATTGGGTTCTCTCTATGTCTTTGTATGGTATCGATTCCAGCTAAGCGTAAACAAAGTACTAAACAATTAAACTCCTGTCAACTATCTAGTATGTCAGCATCTAGAAATTTTTATAAAAGAACCTATTTGCAGATTCATATATCGTTGATATATGGTATCGATACCAAATGAGTTGCCGAGAAGTGTGCCTTAATATTCCAACTCCCGGCGATTCAAACCTCAACAGATTTTGGGAGTGAGCTGGACGATGCAAAAGACGATGTTTCTGGCCATGATTGCTGCATGCCTCGCGGTCAATGCGTATGCACAACAGAATGGTTTCTATCTGCACAACTCTGACAGGGTCGTCTTTTATGGCGACAGTATTACCGATCAGCGCAATTACACCATGATGATCGAGACTTACGTGGTGACACGGTATCCCAGTCTGCACGTTGCTTTCACAAACTCAGGATGGGGTGGAGATCGCGTTACAGGGGGTGACGGAGGGGAGATCGATCTTCGACTAAAGCGGGATGTAATTCCGTATAACCCGAGCGTCGTCACAATCATGCTGGGCATGAACGACGGCGGATATAAGACAGCGACAGAGACATCGGACAAAGCTTTTTTTGATGGCTTCCGGCATATATACGAAGTGCTCAAGCGGGACGACCCCCAGGCTCGCATTACTGCGATTGAACCGTCGCCTTATGACAATGTGACGCGTACTCCAGCCTTTCCGGTCGCAGATGGCGCCGCATATAACCAGGTCCTGGTCGCGTATGGAAAGTGGATCAGCACATTTGGCAAAGAGAACGGCCTGACAGTCGCGGATGCTAATACCGAATTCGTCCAAATGCTTGAACGGGCAAACCAAGCCAATCCAACCCTGGCGAAAGAGATTCTCGCTGATCACATTCATCCGTCGTTCGGGGGTGCTCTTCTGATTGGGGAGGCGGTCCTGAAAGCATGGGGGGCACGGCCTATTGTTGCTTCTGTGTCGATCCACGCAGACGGAACTCGGGTGAAGCTGGACCATACAGAGCACGCTGTCGTTACAGATCTGGCGAATACAAATGGGAGCGTTCTCTGGACAGAGACGGACGATGCCTTGCCGCTTCCGTTTGCACAGTGGCAGGTGATGTGGGGAGCCGGGCCTGCGGTTGGGCTGGTCATTGGGAGCTCCGATATCACGGCGGCGCTGAACGAAGAGCCCGTACGAGTCTCAGGACTGAAGGACGGCGTTTACTCTATTCGAATTGACGGAACAAGCATCGGCACTTTCACGAACGACCAGTTGGCACAGGGAGTTAATCTTGCGCTCCTGAAGACGCCGATGACTGAGCAGGCGATGAGTGTGTATAAACTCACTACCGAGCACAGTGATCTTCACTACGACCGCTGGCGTCATGTTGAGGTACCGTTTGCAACTCTTCCCACCGCTGCCGCTGCAATGAGCTCAATCAACGAGCTTGAGGCAAGTGTGGTGGAAAAGCAGCGGGCGCTCGCCATCCCAAAGCCGCACAAATTCGAGGTGGCTCCTTTGCAGTAACAAGGATCGTGCAGGGGTTGGTCTAGACTGGCGGTCGAGGGAGCATTATGCGTACTTCCGGTATCGGTTTTCGACTGCTTGTTGTATTGCTCACTGCAGGCTCTGCGCTTGTCGCACAGCAGAAGAGCGCAATTGCTGCTGTGGGCCCTCCGATGAATCCAACTTTGTTAGCAGCGAAATGGCCCGCAGCCTGGATCGCATGTCCGGATGCTCCTCAAAAAGATGTTGGAATTTTCTACTTTCGTAAAGATCTGACTCTCAGCGCAGTGCCGGTTCATTTCTGGGTGCATGTCAGCGCAGACAATCGCTTCCAGCTTCATGTAAATGGATTTTACGTCGGCGAAGGCCCTGCACGCGGCGACCTCTTCCATTGGCGGTTCGAGACTATCGATTTAGCTCCCTTTCTACATTCTGGTAAGAATGTTCTGGCTGCGGTGGTTTGGAACTTTGGCAGTCGCGCGCCAGTCGCCCAAATGAGCAACCGCACCGGGTTCCTGCTTCAAGGCGATACCGAATCAGAAAAGATCGTCGATACAGACACGTCATGGCGGGTCAAACAAGAACCGGGCCGCAGCCTTGACGATAGCAACGTGGTGAGAGGCTATTTCGGCGCAGGTCCCGGTGAGAAGGTCGATGGCCGCAACTTCGATTGGAGTTGGGATCAGCCCGGAGATACCAGCTCATGGCAAGAGCCGAAGATCATCGGGAGGGGCGCTACCCGTGAAGCACAGGATGGAGATAGCAGCTGGGGTCTCGTCGCAGACTCGCTTCCAACGATGGAACACCGCAAAGTCGATGCCGGCACGGTTGTTCGCGTGGAGGGTCTGCCATCTTCTCCCGCTTTCCCTATGCAGCCGGTGGAAGTTCCTGCTAACGCGCATGTCACGCTTCTGCTCGACAACAGCGTTCTGCAGACGGCTTATCCAGACCTAACTGTAAGCGGTGGTAAAGATGCCATTATCAAAATCACTTATGCCGAAGCTCTCTATGACGTTGAGGGCCACAAAGGGAATCGCAATGAGATTGTTGGCCGTCACATCGAAGGCCAGAGCGACGAGTTCATTGCTGACGGGGGCAGTGCGCGCAGCTTTCAGCCGCTCTGGTGGCGGACATGGCGCTATCTACAGATCGATGTGACAACAAAGTCAACTCCCTTACGTCTGGACAAGCTCACCGCCTGGTTCACTGCTTATCCGTTTGACGCCAAGGCTAAGATAGTTGGTGATATTCCTGAGCTAACGAAGGTTTGGGATACAGGATGGCGCACGGCACGGTTGTGCGCGCATGAGACGTACATGGATGCTCCTTATTGGGAGCAATTGCAATATGTTGGCGACACGCGAATCCAGGCGCTCATCTCGTATGCAATGACGGGGGACAGTCGGCTTGCGCGACAGGCGATCACGAACATCGATGCTTCACGAACAATGGAGGGAATAACGCAGAGCCGTTATCCTTCAGGACAGCCACAGTTCATCCCAACTTTCTCCTTACTCTGGATAGATATGTTGCACGACTACTGGTTGTATGTTGATGACGTCCCATTGGTACGTGATACCTTACCGCACACCCGTACTGTGATTGACTGGTATACCGCGCAGCTTCGTCTCGATGGTTTGGTGGGAAAAGCTAAATGGTGGGAGTTTGCCGATTGGACAAGCGGTTATGAATACGGTGTGCCGCCTCAGGATGTGGACGGCGGCTCAGCGTTGATCACATTACAGTTTATTGAGGCTCTAAAAAACGCCGGCGAACTTGAGGCTCTGTATGGCAGCCGGGAGCGTGCCGCGCAATACAAGCAGATGGCGGCAAAGGCCACGGATGCGCTCAACCGTCTGAACTGGGATGAGCATTTCGGCGTATACGCTGACACGCCAGGGAAAAAGAGCTACAGCCAGCAAGCGAACATCCTGGCGGTGTGGCTTGACGTTGCACCTCAAAAGCAACAGGCTTCCATTCTGCATCGAGTCCTCGCCTCGAAAGGTGGAAGCGAAAGCGTTTGGGAAAACAAGCCTGTCCCACCAATGTCAGAGGTCAGCTACTATTTCCGCTTCTATCTCACCCGTGCGCTCGAACATGCAGGTATGGCGGATCTCTATCTTGATCAACTAACTCCATGGCGTGACATGCTGAAGCTGGGATTGAGCACCTGGGCAGAAAATCCCGAACCGGCTCGTTCGGACTGCCATGCCTGGAGCGCGAGTCCAAACTATGATCTGCTCACCGTCGTTGCTGGTATACGGCCTGTTGCTCCTGGATTCGCACGTGTCCGTATGGAACCGCATCTCGGTAAGCTGACGAATCTCGATGCCACGATGCCTAGCGTGCATGGCGACATCCATGTGACTTACAAGATGAGCGGAGGCGACTGGCTGGCTACGGTGACTTTGCCTAAAGGCCTTTCAGGAGAATTTTTCTGGAAAGGGAAGGTTTCCCCCTTGCATGAGGGGGAGCAGATTTTACATCTTGCTAAGTAACGTTCGCTCTAAAAATTAATATATTGACCCTGCGTCGGAACGGAATAAAACTAACGGTCTTCTGCGAGCAGATTCGGAATACTAAGCGTGTTTACTTGCTAGGCGTTGTGTGGTCGTGGTCGCGGTTACATCAAATGCGTCCGTAAGGGAGACGACTTTAAAAGTCTCCTCAAGCATGGGGAGCCCGACTTTGCTTGTGTGGTGAGCGTGATGGGCTCTCTGGGTAGAAGATCGAAGTAGTTATCTGACAGCGTGGCATCCTGGTCGGCAAAAGTCACGTATACGTCCCGCGCTAGGACGTATACGTGAGTTGGAGCCTGTGCCTTCTTTGGTCAGGACTTTACGGATGCTGGCGAGAACGAGATGCACGAGTTTGATGGGCTGGAG
>Ga0302177_10001543_pt1 | contig 16459 bp, 15 predicted proteins | sample I_Palsa_E1_2_FD_198780 | JGI IMG/M metagenome (GOLD analysis project Ga0302177, IMG submission 198780) | Peat permafrost microbial communities from Stordalen Mire near Abisko, Sweden - I_Palsa_E1_2 | ecosystem: Environmental > Terrestrial > Soil > Palsa > Peat permafrost | place: Sweden... | reverse complement strand
TTGAGCGTCACACTGAACGGCTCGATCAACGCGAGACCAAACCGGCACTTCGCAGCACTTGCCGCATTGTCGGCGAGCGACGCCGGGCTGGTCGCTACGCCGCTCTCAAACCAGTGCTCCTCGCTCACGCGAACGGCTGCGGAAGCGTGCGGTTTCATCATCGTTCCGCCCGGAGAGCGCACCTACCGTTCGGGCGACGAGGTTCCGTTCGACGTCGTTGACTGGTCGCGGTTGCGGACAGCGCACGAGCGATCGCCGATGGACGATCGAGCTCTCGTTTCAAGCATGGGATCGGTCACGTGACGCGGTTCGTCGTTCGCGCCTGAAGCCGACGACGAAGTGCAACGTCGGCGCCGGCCCTCCGCTTGGCCGGCGCCGAACGAACTCCGTTACTGCTGGTGCTGGGTCGCCAAGTACGCCTTGACCATTGCCGGGTCGAGCACGCCGTTAACCATGACGTTGAAGCACGAGCCGCCGTCGGCGGAGTGATAGTGGCCGGGCGGAGCGAGATGGCTCACGCCGTTCGCGCCGATCAGATAAAACTTGTTGTCGGACCCGATGAACGCTTTCGAGCCGTCATCGAGCTTGACGATCGCGACGCGCGTGACGTTCGCATTGACCGCCGGCCTGAAGGCATCGACGGCGGCCGGCGCTGCGGCCGCGCCGACGAGTGAGAGAAGCAGCACGAAAGCTGCCGATGTGCACAGACGCAGCATGAAAAAGCCCTCCTATTTCGATTGTATCAAAGCCCGGTAAGACCGAGCGGTTTGCGACTCCCTCGGCCGCACCCTGCGACGGCCAAGCGTACCGGTGGACGGACCGGAGACGGTCGCGACCTACGATCGTATCCCGGCCCTACGCCAATCGGAGGAATCGCCATGAGTTTTCGATCCGCTGCGCCCGTCCTCGCCGTCGCACTCCTTGCGCTCACGCCGGCTGGATACCAAGTCGCGCAGACGCCGAGCACCTCGCCGCTAAGCGGCGCAAACCGGCTGCCCTCGCAGGAGCAGCTCCTCGACGCACGCATCACGGCGCTCGAGGGCCAGGTGACGCAGCTCACAGCCGACGTCAAAACGCTCAAGAACCACGCGCACCAGTACTGGCGCTCCAAGACCCCGTCGACCTACATGTCGATCCACGATCTGTCGGTCGCGATGCAGCCGCATTCGGCGACGCCGACGACGCAGTACTTTGTTCCGTTGACGCTTTCGCCCGGCGGCGTGCAAGGAGTCGGCGAGATTCAAAGCATGACCTCAACTCCGATGACCCCACCCTAGACCTCCTCCGTATTGCGGAGGCGATGCGTTCGCTTCTGCTAAGTAGTCCGGGAGAGGCGTCGACGTGCCGCAGATCTCGTCCCAAGAATTCGAACAGCTTCCGTTACGCGTCCACACGCTGCTGGCGGACGTTCCGCTGCACGACGTCTGGGTCGTCGAACTCCCCCGCGTCCGTTCCGGAATTACCCTCGAAGCGTTTCGATGCTCCGCACGCGACGGGTTCTTCACGCCCTCGCCGGCCGTACGCGCGCTGCTCAACCTCCGCTTCTTTGTCGGTCGTCTGTTGGGTTGGGATCGCGGTCCAACAGAGGTGGCCAGTGGGGAGGCCTTCGCGAATCGCCTGACGCCCGCTGACCGCGCGGCATCGCTCGCGCCGGCAGGGCTGAAGGACGGGCCCTTCCGCGTCGTCTACCGGTTCGAGAACGAACACCTGGCGGAACTCACCAATCGCACGGCACACGCCGCGGCGCTGAGCGCGCTGGTCGAGACCGAGAACAGCTACCGTTTCTATTTCGCCGTCTACGTTCGAAGCGTCGGGCGTCTGACGCCGCTCTACATGGCGGCAATCGATCCGTTCCGAAAACTGATCGTCTACCCGTCGCTGCTGCGCTCGGTCCGCGCAAGGTGGAGCCGCACCGTCGGCGCGACTTGATGGACCTGGCTCGATGGCGAGATGTGCGGGCTGGGCCTGGAACGCCGGCCGCCAAGGCCACCTCGCGGGGCGGCACAGACGCACTGGTGGTTGGCACCGGGCACTTCCGAAATGAGACCGCCCGCGAAGGGACGAAACGCTAGGCTTCTAGGAACGCGATCTCACCATTAACGAGCGCGAGACCGAGCGAGCCGATAGGAAGCCGGGACGACGACGGTGCGATGCACCGGGCCGCCTGAGCTTGTGACATGATCGATCCGGAGTTGAAACCAGCATCGACCAGCGCATCGGCAGACGCGTCAGCCGGCGCCGTGCGCGGAGAGCGGCCGAGCGGGACGGTGACCTTCGTGTTCACCGACATCGAGGGCTCGACGCAGCGTTGGGAGGCCGACCGGCCCGCCATGCAGCTGGCGGTGCGCGAGCACGACCGGCTGCTGCGAGCGGCCGTCGACGAGCACGGCGGCTACGTCTTCAAGACGGTCGGCGATGCCCTCTGCGCGACGTTCGCACGGCCCCAAGCCGCGGTCGCGGCGATGCTTGCGGCGCAACGCGCGCTCGGGGCGCAGGATTTTTCCGACGTCGACGGCCTGCGCGTCCGCGCCGCGATTCATACCGGCACGGCGGACGAGCGCGAGGGCGACTACTTCGGTCCGGCGGTGAACCGCGTCGCGCGGCTGCTGGCGATCGGGCACGGCGGTCAAGTGCTGGTGTCGGCGACGACGGCCGACATGCTGCACGGCGATCTGCCGCAGCATGCAAGCCTGCACGATCTCGGATACCACCGCCTAAAGGACCTCTCGCGGCCGGAGCAAGTCTTTCAGCTCGCCGCACCGGACCTTCCCGATGCGTTTCCTCCGCTGCGCTCGCTCGATGCGCTGCCGAACAATCTTCCGCGCCAGCTCACCTCGTTCGTCGGCCGCGACACCGTTCTCGCCGACGTTGGAGCGCTCGTGCAGCGGTCCGCTCTGGTGACGCTCCTCGGCCCGGGCGGCGCTGGGAAAACGCGTTGTGCGGTCCAGGCCGGTGCCGAACTGCTCGACGGCTGGGTCGACGGTGTGTGGCTGGCGGAACTCGCGAATATCGCCGATCCCTCGCTCGTGGCCAGCGTCATCGCTCAAGTGCTGAACGTGCAGGAGACGCCGAGCCGAACCGTGATCGACTCGCTGATCCCGTTTCTGAAGCGCAAGAAGCTGCTGCTCATCGTGGATAACTGCGAGCACGTGATGGACGAAGCGCGTTCGGTGGTGAGCGCGATCCTGCAGGCGTGTCCCGACGTTCGCATCCTGGTCACCAGCCGCGAAGCATTGAACATCGCCGGCGAAGAGGTGTATCGCATGCCGTCACTGGAGGTGCCGGCGACGACGAAGATCACGTCGGAGAACGCGGCGCGATACGGTGCGATCGCGCTCTTTGCCGACCGCGCGCTCTCGGTCGAGAAGACGTTCGCGCTCACCGATGAGAATGCGCCCGCCGTGGCGGAGATCTGCCGGCGGCTCGACGGCATCCCGCTCGCGATCGAACTCGCCGCGGCACGGGTGAACGTCCTCTCCCCGCGGCAACTCGCCCGAAAACTCGACGAGCGGTTCCGCGTGCTGACCGGCGGCGACCGCAGCGCGCTGCCGCGCCAGCAGACGATGCGCGCACTCATCGACTGGAGCTACGACCTCCTTTCGGCGCCGGAGCGCACCCTGTTCCGGAGGCTGGCGATCTTCGCCGGCGGCTTCACGCTCGAGACTGCGAGCGCGGTCGTCATCGATGACGTCGTCGACGAGCTCGCCGTGCTCGACGGGCTGACGTCACTGGTCGACAAGTCACTGGTGCAGGTCGACCACGGGCTTCGCGGGACGCGCTACCGCTTGCTGGAGTCGACCCGGGAGTACGCGCGCGAGAAGCTCGACGAGTCCGGCGAGGCGGCCGCGCTTGCCCGGGCGCATGCCGCCGCGTACCTCACGCTGGCCGAGACGTTGGAGCGCGAGTGGATCTCGACGCCGTCACGCGAGTGGGTCGCGCGTATCGAACCCGAGTTGGAGAACTGGCGTGCGGCGTTGACCTGGGCGCTGGAGGGCCGAGGCGATGTCGCGCTCGGCCAGCGGCTGGCGAGCTTTTCGGCGGTGACGTTCGTAACCTCGCAAGCCGAAGGTCGCCGCTGGGTGCAGGCCGCGCTGCAAACCGTCGGTATGGAGACTCCGGCGGGGCTCGCCGCGCGGCTCGACCTCCAAGAGGCCTATATCGACTGGCGATTCGGGCAGCACGCGGCGAGCTTCGCTGCGGCTCAGCGCGCGATGGTGCGCTATCGCGACTTCGGTAATCCCGTATTCCTCGTCTGGGCAAAGCGGATCGCGGGCAATGCGCTCGTCCTTCAGGGGCGCGTTGCTGAAGGCGAGGAAGTTCTTCGCGAAGCACTCGCGGGCGCGCGCGCGCTTGGGGCCGACAAAGTCACCGGCTGGGTGCTCGAGGCGCTCGGCGCCGCTCGCTGTCTGGCCGACGATTTCGCAGGCGCGCGCGCATGTTTTGCTGAGGCCCTCGACTTGGCCGCCGCGTCGGGACACTGGCAGCTCTCCGCGACCGTTTCGCTGGCGCTCGCCGAGGCCGAATTCCGCGCCGGCGACGCGTCGGCCGCATTGCGCATCGCCGGCGAAGCGCTTGCCGCGTACCGCGAGGGGAACGACATCCCCTCGATCGCGGTCGCGCAATCCGACATGGCGGCCTATCTCGTCGCGCTGGGCCGCTACGACGAAGCGTTTTCGCAGGCGCGCGAAATCATCGTGCCGCTGCGCGACGCGCAACGGGAGGCGACGCTAGCGTTCACGCTCCAACATCTCGCGGCGATCGCTGCACTGCGTCCCAAGGATGACCCCCATCAGGCCCAGGACGATGCTGCGAGAGCGGCCGGATTGCTCGGTTACGTCGACGCGCGCGCTGCGACGCTCGGCGCGCTGCGCGAGAACACGGAGCGGCAAGAACGCGAGAAGATTCTGATCGCCTTGCGCGAGGCGCTTGGTCCGGACGAGCTCGAACGCCGCATGAACGAGGGCCGCGCGTGGAGCGAGGATCGCGCCGTGGCCCAAGCTCTGCGGAGCTAGGGGCGGCATGACGTTGACCGACCGGCTCGAGGATGCCGGCACGCGATTCTTCTATTCGTCGCTGGCGGGAGTGTTGTTTACCAACGCGTGGTACTCGCTGGTGACGAGACTCGACAAGAACGCCGAGGCGATCGTTCTCAACTACGGCTTTGCCGATCCAAACGGCGAGACCGTCACGTTGGATCCGCGGCTGGAACGTCATCGCTTCGGCCTGCAGCTCTATCACCACGTCGCATCACGCGGCGCGCTGGCCGGCAAGGATGTCCTCGAGATCGGATGCGGGCGCGGCGGCGGAGCAGCCTATCTCGCTGCAGCCTTGCATCCGCGGCGTTACGTTGGGCTCGACATCAACAAGCACGAAGTGGCGTTCGACCGCAGGCACTACGCGCAGCAGCACAACCTCGAGTTCGTGGTGGGTGATGCGCACGCCATCCCGTTCGCGGACGGTTCGTTCGACGTCGCTCTCAACGTCGAATCGGCGCACCACTATCGAGACCTGGGCGGTTTTCTGGGCGAAGTCTATCGCGTGCTCACACCCGGCGGCCGCTTCCTGATGGCCACCTTCCCGCGCGAAAACGAACCGCAGGTGCTGCGCGAAACCGTTGCCGGCTCGCGCTTTGCGTGCGTGCTCGAAGAAGATATCACGCCGCACGTCGCGCGCGCGCTCGAACTCGATACCGCGCGCCGGGAGGAGGCCGTGCGCAGGTTGTGCCCCGCGCCGTTACGGACGTTCGCACGGGAATTCGCGGGCACGCAGGGTTCGAAGCTCCACCAATCGTTTGCTTCGGGCCGCCGGCGCTATCTGAATTTCGTGCTCGAAAAGCCGCTCTGAGCGCGCCGGTCAATGACCGTAGAAGTCGAGTTCCCACCGCCGCTGGTTGCGTTTTGCCTCGCGAACGAAAATCGAAAACGTCGCCAGCTTCAACAGGAGCGCGTTGAGGAGGTTCGCCGGAAAGCGCAGCGGCCGCACGAAGTCCACGAACAGCACGACGCGCACGCCGTCGCTCATGTTCCACGCTTCATGCTCGTAGGAGTCATCGAAGACCAACGCCGAGCCCTCTGACCAGCGGCAGACCTGGGATCCGACGCGGATGGCGATGTCACCGGATGGGACGATGAGCCCGAGATGGAGCCGCAGCACGCCGTTGTACGGGCCGCGATGCGGCGGAAGCCGCTTCCCCGGCTCGAAGATGGAGAACATCGCCCCCGAAAGACCGGGGATGCGCTGCAGGATGCGCCACGTGTGCGGACACGCGCGAACGTTTTGCGAGGTCACGCCCATGCCGGTCAGCATGAACGTCTTCCAATCGCGGTCGCGCGTGACCGAGGCGACGTCGGGGAGGATCTCCTGCAGTCCCGCCAGCTCGTCTTTGCGCACCAGCACCGCGTCGAGTTCAGCGCGAATCGTCAGCCATTCGCGCTCGACGTCGCCCAGCCACCCAAACGCCGCATTGTCGAAAACCGCGACGTTCGGAACTTTGGAAAACGTCCGATTGAGGCGTTCCACGAAGGGCAAGATCCACGCGACAAAACGGGCCGTCAGGCTGCGTTTGTACGAGCCTTCGAGAAGCCAGCTATGCTCCGCAGGACTGAGTGTCAGCTCAAACTGGTCGATCTGCCTAGAACTCCGGGTACGCCCGAATGTCCGCTTCGGGGGCCGCGCTCTTCGCAGCGCTCAAAGGCCGAGCCTGCCGTGTGCTGCGTAGGAGGCGGGTTTTCCGTTGCGAAGCGCGTGCGCTGGGATGCTTTCGCACAGTACCGTGCTCTCGATGTGTCTCGTGCGAGGCTGACGGTCGTGGAACCGCTCGATCTCCGCGCGCGTCCACCGCGTCATCCGCGCGAACGCCTCGGCGGTCTGGTGATGCTCCCGCGCACGATCGATAAGGCACGAGCGCTCCTGGCGGGCGGTCAGCCCGGCCGGTACTTCATTTCGCCCGGAATCAGTTCGTATGTGCTCGACAAACTCGGGCTGAAGGAGGCTGCCTTCGTCGCCGCTGTCGCCGCAGCGCGCGACGACGCAGACGTCGCGGCGCGCGTTCTCGCCGGCGTCGACGCGGCGCGCATCGAGCGCTGGTCGAGCAACCTCGAGTCGCTGACCGTCGCGGGGATCCCGCCGGAGCTCCGTCCCGCGTTCGATGCGCTGTACGGTCCGCGCGCGCCGGACGCGCTCGTCTTTGACGTGCTTGCCGACGATGACGCCGCGGCGTTCGCGCTGCCGCGCTCCGAGCGCGGCGCGAGTTAGGGCGTCCGGGTCGGAGTCGGCTGGGCGGCGGGCGGCAGCGCCGGCGTACTCTGGATCGGCCGCGCCGGATTGAGCGTCGGGGCCGAGCTGTCGCTCATCCGCGGAAACGTGAAGGTGATCGTTTCGACTCCCACCCGCGAGGCTGCCGACGCAGAACTGCGATAACTCGCGATGACCACGTCCTCGAACGTGTAGGTGCGCCCGCCGACCACGAGCTTCATGCTGCTGATGTGCTGCCCGAATCCCGCCGCTTGCAAGAGTTTCGAACTGCCCGTGTCGCCGGTCGTAATCTGCAGCGTGCCCGGCTGCACACTCTGCGCCTCGCGAGACGCTGGATTCCCCGTCTGCGTCGGAGCGGTGAGCGTATACGAGAGCACGCTGATGCCGGAGGGGAGACTGCCCTGCAGCGGACCCTCGAAGGTCAGGACGCCGACGGCTGCGGCCTCCGCCGTCGCGAACGTGAGCGCGACGGCCACCGCAGCGATCGCGGCGCGCGACATCAGGCCGTGGCGCGCGCGGAAGTCCCGAGCCGCGCTCACGGGGCGAGCGCGACCTGGTTGGCGGCGAAGATGAGCGACGATTGGTGCTTGGTCATCGTGCCGCGCAGGATCACCGCCCGCCCGACCAGCGATTGGAGGTCCAATTGCGCGCCGGGCGCGAGCAGCACGAGCGCGATCTCGCGGCCGTGCGCATCGGCGAGGAAGTACCCGCGCGAACCGAGCCGCAGCGTTCCATGGATCGCGGTTGCGAACTGGGGCTGATCGGCGACCGGCGGCGATATCGAAGCGAACTTCTTGTCGGGGTTCGGCCCGCTGAAATTCAGGATTGACGCGATCTGCGCGAGGCCGCGCCGGCTGGGCGTCCAGATCGCCGTGATGCGCGCGGTCTCGCCGGCCGCCGTCGAGGGCGTATCGACGCGCGCGATCTGCTCGCCGTTCGCGGTGATCGTCAGCGGCGAGCCTTGTTCGGGGAAAGTCCCGGTGTTTTGAACCGTGACGACGATGACCGACGCCGTTCCAACGTAGGCCGGCGCCGTGATGACGAGCGACGTGATCGCCATGTCGTGGAAGGGCGTCGAGATGCCGCCACCGGTGCCGAGGTCGAGCGAGAAACGGCCGATCGACGAGAACGCGGTTGCGGCGGTGTTGACCAGCGCGCGCACGCGCCAGTAATAGAGTCCGGCCGGCAGCGGGAGGCCGGGCCGCTGCAGGCTCGTGAAGCCCGAGCCCGGGATGTTCTGATTTTGAAACGAGAAGATCGTCGTGCTCGTGGTGATGTCGACGAGGACGTGGCTCGTGACGTCGGCGGCGTCGGAGATCTGCAGTTCGTAGTAGACAACGAAGGGCGACGCCGCTGCCGGCGTGCGCGTATGCGACTGCAGATAGAAGTTGTAGAGATTGCCCGGATTCACGGGCGTCCACTCGAAGAGCACCGGCACGCCGACGCTGAGCATCGGCGAGATCAACGATGGCGGCGGCACCTGCGGCAGCGTCTGGGCGCTCGCGCTGCCGGCGCTTGCGAGCGCCGTCAACGCGCTCGCGGCGATCGCCATCCACGAACGGGCGAGTCGCACTCCGGACGGAACCGCTGCGCGTCCCATCAGAGCTGGTAGTTCAAGTTGAGCGCGCCGGTGGCAGAGTTCATTTGGCCCACGTTCTCCGTGACGGTTCCCGACATCGAGTACGGCGAGTGGTTCGGCTTGATGGTCAGGCCGTAGTTGTAGGTCGTCGACGGGCTCGTGCTCATGCCGACGAACGGGTGGGTAAGCGAATGCGTGATCTGGGTTGCGAACGAGACCGGACCCACCACGTAGGTCAGGGAAGCGTTCGCGCCGCTCATGATGCTGGTCGAAGCGGCGACGTTGGCGTTGTTCTGCACGAGGTTGTAGCCGGCCGTCAGCGTGAGCCCCGCAAAGGGCGCGCGCGAGACCGTGATCGCATCGGTGATGACGTGCATGAACGAGTCGGTATTGCCGCGCTGGTTCGTGCTCGTCAACGTCAATTGGATCGCGTACGGCCCCCGTTTGGTCGTGTACGCGAGCGACGTATTGTCGTTGCCGCTGAACGGAGCTGAGGGATCCCCGGTCTGATGCTGAACCCCGTTCGCCGACTGCAGCGCCAGGCTGTCGCCGTTCGGGAAGGGGTACGTGAGCGACGCCGATTCCGTCCAAAAGTTCGTCTCCTGCTGCAGGCTCGAGCCCGGCAGGTCGTCATGGTAGCCGTTGACCGAGAACTGCGCTTGCAGCACCCCAAGCGGCGCGGTGATCGATGCCGTCTCGGCCTCGTTGTCCGGCTTCACCGAGGGCGCGCTGAGGTTGGCGAAATACGCGCCCGCGCGAACGTACCCGAATGAGAATTGCACCTTGTTCAGCATGAAGCCGAGCGCGAGATCGAGCACGCTGTCAAAGCGCTGGGTGTCGGTCAGCGCGTCGAGGTAGTCAGTGACGCCGTAGTGCAGTTCGTAGGTGAGCGTCGTTCCGGTGGGTTTCCCCACCAGGCCGGCGCCCAAGAACTCGCCGTCGCGCACGAAGTACTGGCCGGTTTGCACCGGCCCGGTGACTTGTTCGAGGCCGCCCGTGACTTCGAACGGCATCGTGCTGGAGAGCGGGAAGCCGTAGGAGACCGCTTCGATCTGGTACGGGTTGATCGTCGCGTGGTCGCCTGAGATGAACGCGAACTGCAGCGTGTGGGCGGGGTCCCAGACGCGCTTGTAGTCGACGCCCGTCCCGGACACGCCGGCAAACACGTCCTTGTCGAAGGACGGCGAGAACGTCCCGACCTGCATGAGCACGTACTGCGTCTGAATGTTGACGACAGGCTTGCCGGCGCCGGTCGTCGTCGAGAGGCCGCCGCTCGCCGTGTAGGTGGTGTTTCCGCCGCCGACGCCGCTGAGGTTCAAGGTCCCGCTCTGCGCGCTCGGGTTTCCGTACGCGTCGTTGTTCGCGAGCGTCCCGCTGATCTTCGGCGCAGAGGTGGGGGCCGGCGCAGCAGCCGGAGCCGGCGCGGCCGACGGTGCCGCCGTCGCGACCGGAGCGGTCGTCGCAGCCGCCACCGGCTGCGGCGGCTGGCCGGGAATACCCGGCTGACCGGGGATCGTTTGCGCACCCGGTATCGGCGTCGCGCCCGACGGCGGAGGCTGACCCGCCGCCGGCTGACTCACCGGCTGCGTCTCTTCGGTGTTCGCCAGCGTGGTTGCCCCGACGACGATCCCGACCGCCGCCGAATCGTCGACGGTGCCGCCGTGCTTCAGGCGCGCGATGACGTTGAGCGGCCCTAAGAAGCTCATCGGAATCGGCAGCGAGAGGAACAGGAAGGTCGTTTGGCCGGGGATCGCCGAGTCGTCTCCGGGCAGGGCGTCCGTCGACGCGACGAGCGTCCCCGACGGATCCGTCGCCAGCAGCTGGACCGTGTAGGTGCCGGCATTCCAGATCGTCGTGTCGCTGGAGGTCACGCCGACCTCGAACGTCGCCGTACTCCCGGCCGGGATCGCGACGGTCTTGGCGACCAGCTCTTGAATCGAGGAATCGGCTGCGGCCGCCAGCGGTGACCCGGCCAGCAGACAAACAAGCACGCCGGCGATGCAGCGCTGCAGCAGAGCGGTCATCGAACGATCGCCGCGATTATCGGAGTTCGAGCGGGCTGAATGATCGCACCTCGCCAAGAACCGCACGTCGCTAAGGTGTGCTTGGCCGGTTTCTCTTTCACATGACGCGCTTATTCCTCTGTGCGGGGCAAGGAAAGGCGCCGCCGTACAATGAACGACGCGAGTGTTTTTCGGGGAGCGCGTTTCACGGCTTCTGGGATGTCTGCGCACCGCACGTGGTTCGCATTAGCGCTGATCGCGACCGCCGCATTCGTTGGGTGCGGCGGCGGCGGCTCGTCCACGGGTACTGTCGCCGGAACTCCGGCGACGGGCAGCTTCACCGCGAGTTTCTCGTTTTCGATTCCGGCCGCATCGCCGTCGGCAGCGCTGCGGCGCCCGGCGTACATCTCTCCGTCGTCGCGTTCGCTGGTCATCAACATCGTGTATCCCGGCGCCACCGTTCCGGAACCCATTACCGCCCGGATGTACGACGGTCGATGGGCTGACGACGTGCAATGTCTCCGTGGTCGCGCAATCGACCGCGAAGACGTTCATCGTCACCTTCTACGACGGCGCCAACGGTCAAGGCAACGCGCTCTCCACGTCGAGCGTCGCCGTGCCGCCGGCTCCCAACGGCGTCGCCACGATCGATCTGCTGCTTGAAGGCGTCGTCGCCCGGGTCGCACTCGGTCTGCAGCCGGCGCTGGCGTTCGGCCAGCCCGGTGCCAGCACGCTGGTCGTGACCCCATTCGACGCCGACGGCAACGTCATCGGCGGAAGCGCTCCCTATAGTGCGCCGATTCAGCTGCACACCTCGTCCGCCGCGCTGACGCTGTCGGCGACATCGGTCGCGGGGCCGTCGACCGTTATCACGGTCACGTACAACGGAACGCTCGATCCGACGCTGCTCATCGTCGCGCAGCCGGTCGGCGGAAAGCCCGCCGATCTCGCGCCCTTCAGTCCGTCCTCCACGCCGGTCCCGACACCCACGCCCACGCCGACACCGGCGCCGCTGACGGCGTTGCCGCCGACCTCGCCTCAGCTTACGCAACTCGGGGCGACGACGGTCTCGGTCCAAGAAGCCGGCTATCGCGGGCAATACACGGTGCAGAGCAGCAATACGAATGTCATCACGGTCACAACGCCGGTGAGCTCGACGTCCGACGTCACGGCGATCCCCATCGACGTCGTCGGGGCGGGGATGGCCAACGTGACGGTGACCGATGGGTACGGACAGTCGGTCGTGTTCGCGGTCACGGTGACGTTGACGCCGATCACGATCCAGGCCGACCATCGCGGAGCAAGTCAACGATGAATCATCGTCTCACGGCTTTTCTCGCCGCATCGAGCCTCGCGTTGTCGGCCTGCGGCGGTGGCGGCGGCGGCTCGACGGTCGTTCCCGCGCCGACGAAAGCCCCGAATTCTTCCGGTACGGGCCAGGTCGCGTTCTCGATCGTGGTGCCGCTGAAGCCCGCGCCGTCCGCCGCTGGGCGGAAACCGGCTTACATCTCTCCGGCGACGCAGTCCGTGACGTTCCAAATCGGCTCGTCGCCGGTGCAGGTCGTCCCGCTGACGCTCGGGAGCGCGAGCTGCCCGCTCGGGCCGAACGGATATACCTGTACGGCCTACGCCAACGCGCCTGCCGGCAACGCTCAAGTACTGACGATCTCAACGTACGCAACGACCGACGGTTCGGGTGCCGTCCTCTCGAAGCTGGTCATCGGCGTCAACATCACCGCCGGTGCAGTCAATCCGGTGTTCGTTTCGCTGAACGGTATCGCCGCCTCGCTCACCGTCACGGTCACGCCCGGGCCTTCGGTGTCGCGCTGCGTGCCGTCGAACGTAACGGCGACGTGGACCGCGCAGGACGCAGCGGGTTATACCATCATTGGCCCGGGCAACATCGACAACGCGAGCGGCAACCTGGTGGTGCCGACCCTCACGACCTCGGATCCGACGCACTTTCAGGTCGGCTCCCCGACCGGTAACAGTTGGCTCGTCAGCTACAACGGGCAAGGCGGCACGTCGCCGGTCACGTTCTCGGTTTCGAACCCGGGCGTAACGACCGGCAACACCCCGGTGGCGATCAACGCGGGTTCGCTATTGTTCGCAACGCTCGGCAACACCGTTGAAATGTTCGCGCCGCCCTACACCGGACCGCCGACCGTGGTTTCGAACAGCGTGAGCTTACCGTCGCAGGTCCTCGTCAACTCGTCGTGCACGCTGTTCGTCGCCAACGCGAACGCAAACTACGGCACCAATGTGACCGCATATCAGCCGCCGTACACGGGCGTGCCGATCGCGACGATGAACGCTCCGGGCGTCGTGGACGCGACGCTCTCGCCCGCGGGCAACATCTTCACCCTGGCTGCGTATCCCGGCGACAACGTGCTGGAATTCACCCCGCCCTATACCGGGCTTCCGGTACAGAACTTCAGCATCTTCGAGGCCGACATCACCTCGCCGACGCACGTTGCCGTCGATTCCTCGAACGACGTCTTCGTCGCCGGCGCGGCATACACGGGCGGCAATACGGTGGCCGTCTTCACGCCGCCGTACAGCAGCATTCCCCCGTCGCTTTCCGGAACGAACAATCCACAGCGGCTGCTCGTGCAGGCCGGCACGAACGATCTGTTCGTCAGCAACCTGAACAGCGCGCAGACGGCGTACACTCCACCGTACACGGGAACTCCGTTCGCGAGCATCGCGCCGGGCATGAATATCGGCTCGGCCGGCATGGCGTTCGATGCGTCGAACAATCTCTTCGTCGCGTTCTCCGGCAGCAGTACGGTCGTCGAATATGCGCCGCCGTACACGGCCGGAGCGCTGCGCACGATCTCCTCGGGACTCGTCGACCCGGTGAACCTCGCGGTCGACCCGGCGACGGGGAACCTGTTCGTCGCGAACATCGAGACGAATCAGGTGACCGTCTACGCTCCTCCCTATACGGCGGCGCCGTTCGCGACCCTCAGCGTTTCCGGCACCAACGGCGCCCTGGCAATCTCGCCGTAAGGCGCGCTTAACCGTCGAGCCCGGGACGCGTCTCGAGGCGCGCCGGCGGCTGCGGTTCGTTTCCGGCGAATGCCGTCTGCGCCGACAGCTCGTCACCGAGCTGCGCGAGCGCTTCCGAGAGCGCGACGAGGCGCTCGCGCGTCGCAGGATCGTTGGGGAAGCTGTACGAGCGCCGCGGAACCGTACCGGGCGCCGTCGCCCGCACGAGTTCGTCGTACGGCTGGTCGTCCCGCGCGGGGTTGTACCACGCGTACTCGTAGCGCGCCAGCAGGTCGCGCAATGAAGACATGAGCGTACGATAACGCAGCCAGCGATGCCGCTCCCAGCCCGGCGCGTCGTCGCCGGTCACGCGCTCGAGCCCGCTCGGTGCCGCGAACCGCTCGACGAGCATCTCGCCTGCCCGCCGGCCGCGATCGGCGAGCACTTCGATGGTCTTCGTATCGAGGCGCAGGCGCAAGCCGCCTTCGTTGCGATGAACGCGCATCATGACGATGCGATCGCGGAACGCCGGCAAGCGCGCCGTTGCGGAATCGTTCCAATTCCGCAGCGTGTCGACGATCGCGGTGCCGAACGAACGCACGTCGCCGACGGCGTTGGCGGGGAACAGCGCGTGCGGGCGATCGTCCGACGCCATGACGACGTCGGGCGTCGCCGCGCCGGCGCCGGCGGGGAACCGGCCAAGGACGATCGCGAGCGTCGGCCGGCGCGGGAGCGGCGCGTCGAACTGCGCGACCGGAAAATCGCTCGACAGTACGCCGTCGGCAAAGAGCATGCGCTGCGGCGCCGCGGTCGCACCGGCCCCCTCCGCGACGAACCACAGCGGTACGGCGCTGAACAACGGCGGGAAGGCGATGCTCATACGTGTCGCGAGCACGATCGGCAGATCGCCGATCGGCGGTAGCGGCACGAGGTCCTCGCCGTCCTCCGCGTATGCGCGTTCGCTCGGGTGCGAATAGCGCACCATCCACGCGACGACGTGCGGCGGCATGGAACGTGCCAGCTCGCTGACGCGGAAGTAATAGCCGTTCGTGCGTGCCGGAAAGAGCACCGGGCGGCCGGCGACGAGATTCGTGGCCGTCATCCTCAGGTCGATCAGCTTCTCGGCGGGCGGTTCCTCGAGCCCGTTCGCGACGGCGCCGCCGGCGGGATTCCAGAGCATGCCGAACGTCAGCGGAATCTCCCCAACCGCGAGCCCCGCCAGTGCTTCGGTTTCGGCCGCGAGCCACGTAGACAAACTGCCGGAGTTGGATCTCGTGTCGTCGACCCCGGTGACCAGACCGTATCCGTTGCGGTGCAAGCGCGTGACGTCGAGCGCGAGCGCGACGGCGGCGCCGGCGAGGGCTCCCGCGCCGATCTCCGATGCCGCCAGAATGCGATGCAGCGCGCGCCAGGGAGCGTGCGCCGTCGTACTCGCGAGAACTGCATGAAGAAAGCCCGCGCCGCTGCCGATCAATGCCGGCACCGGATAGGCCGCGAGCAGCGCGGCGATGCGGCGTGGAGCAGCCGTTCCGGGTGTGCCCGCTGCGAAGAGCGCGTCGAAGAGCCGGCGCGTATTCGCGTTCGGCGTGAAGAGCCCGAAAAGCCGATCGTCCTTTGCGAGCCGCGACGGCAAGGCGTCGAGGCGCGCGAAGCCCGCTTCGGGATCGTTCGCATCGGTCAGGCGCCGGTATTGCGCCGCAGCCGCGAGCGCGGCGGCGACGGCGCCCGCCGATGTCCCGCCGATTGCGCGCACGTCGAACACGCGTGAGATCGCGTGGATTGCGGACGGAAACGCCACGCCGCTCGCGACGCCGCCTTTCAGTACGAGATCGCACGACCGGCGCATTGCGCTATCGTTCTCTACGCTACGGGGCGGTCATCCCGTTCCGACGCGAACGTCAGGGTGTGCGAAAGATCACTTCGGGCTGCGGAACGTGCACGCGCGGGGAGCCGCTTTCGTGCGACGGACTGCCGGTCACGATCTCCGGCGCACGCTGGCCGGCGTCGGCCGCTTGCCCGCGCACGATCTGCGTAACGCGCCCGCTCCGAATCGTCACGTACTCGGCGTCGCGATTGTCGACGACGATCAGGACGGCGTTGCCGTCACGGATCGACGTCCATCCTACGACCGAACCGTCGCGGTTGGTGAGCCGTCGCGCGACGACGTGCGGCGACGGGGGGACGTCGATCACGATGGCGGCGGGCGCTGCATCCGCAGGTAGCATCGCTGCGTCCATTCGACCGCGGCCGGTCGAGGCCTCGTCGGGAGTCCCCGCTAGGTGGCGGGTTCGGCCGCTCCGCGGTCGTCGAGCAGCGTGGTTAGGTGCTTGCGACGCCACACGATGAAGTAATAGGCGGACTGCATGATGAGATTGCAGCAGAACGCGACCGGATACGCCGTCCAGACGCCGTCGAGACCGAACCGCGGCGCCAGACCGTACGCGACCGGCACCTCGACGCCCCAAATCGAAATCACCGACAGCAGGGTCGGCCACAGTACGGTCCCGCTTGACCGCATGAGCCCCGAAAGCACGGCCGACGTCCCGAAGATCGTATAGCTCCACAGCGTGATTGCCAGCAGGTCGTGCGCGGTGTGGAGCACGGCCGGATCGGTGATGAACCAGCTCAGCAC
>Ga0302177_10001542_pt1 | contig 16466 bp, 16 predicted proteins | sample I_Palsa_E1_2_FD_198780 | JGI IMG/M metagenome (GOLD analysis project Ga0302177, IMG submission 198780) | Peat permafrost microbial communities from Stordalen Mire near Abisko, Sweden - I_Palsa_E1_2 | ecosystem: Environmental > Terrestrial > Soil > Palsa > Peat permafrost | place: Sweden... | reverse complement strand
ATCAAGCCCTCACCCCGCAACCTGATTTCGCAATGGCCGATTGTTGCACTCGTTTGGCCAATAAAATCAACGCTGCCCGGTCGACCAATCCGCTAATTTTGACAGCTCTGACCTCAGGTCCGGTTTCGAAGCATTCCATTTGCTTCATTTAGGTATACAGGTTTCAAGAGAGGTCTCTCCGATGCCTCACAAGCTCATCACCGTGAGCTAACCTCGTGCTCACTTCTCTCCTGCCTGCTACCGCGATAGTTTCAGGTGAGCCGCAGGGGGAAGGATGAATACCAACAGCGTTATCGTCGATCGAGAACAATGCAGCGACCAAAGCCTGGTTTCTGCTGCGATGGCTGGTGATGTAACCGCCTTCACCGCCCTTTGCCGGCTCCACTCTCCGCGCCTGCTTCGCACCGTCCGGCAAATTACCCGCAATCATGAGGACGCTGAGGATGCGCTTCAGGACGCGTTTATGCGGGCCTTCGTTCACCTGAAGAGTTTCGACGGCCGAGCGCAGTTTGCTACCTGGCTGACAAGAATTGCACTCAATTCCGCTCTCATGATTCTGCGCAAGAGGAGGCACTACCCCGCCGTCTCAATCGACTCCGGCCGTGAGGATGAAGCCGCCTCCTGGGAGATTGCGGATCGTGCGGATGATCCTGAACGCCGATTGCTAAAAAGCGAGACTACGGAATGGGTGCGGAAAGCGATTGCGGAGCTGGATCCAACACCTCGCGTGGCCATGGAATTTTGGAATTGTGAGGAGCTGTCAGCCAGGGAAGGCGCCCGAAAACTCAATATTTCGAAAGCTGCGTTTAAGTCACGACTGAGTCGCGCCAAGGCGGAACTGCGCAGCGAACTTGCGCGCTCCATGCGGATCTAGCCCTGGCAAATAAAGTCAACCTGGCACGTGACAAAACCCCGTCTATCGGCCTCGCACTTTTCTGCACAACGATTCACGCTTCACCGCCCTTGATGCGGAAAACTCCATGATGCCCGAGAGATGGGCAAGCGGGGACTAAGCACGTTCTTCGCGCTTAAGCGCGCACTTTTTTGCACCGGGACCAGGGAAAAGGAGGACTGAAGTTTCAGCCCTGCTGTTCTACATTCAGTCCTGCTTTTCACGCTCAGCCATTTTCCTCCTCAAACGAGTGCGTTTTGGCTAAACCAGATATAAGTGAAGCTGATTTCTGCTCGGCAGTTAGAATGGGTCGAAGGCGGCCGAGGGTTTCGACGTAAGGTCTGGCTACAACGAAAATATTCCTTGACACGTGGGGCGCAATCGTTCGAGAGTGGCGCAACCGGTGAGGATGCTCATAGGGATCGTCGCCATATAATCTTCCGGGAGGCTGTGGTCGGGCCGTGATAATCGAGACTTCGTCAAATTGCAATTCCCGTGAGAACCAGGCTGCGTCGCTTTCAGAGGACGAGCTCCGATCCTTGTCAACCAGCGGATTTGTCGCGCTGTCGGCCATCTCAACCACGGCTGAAGTGGCGGAGATACGGAGAATATTCGCAGATTTGGTAGCCAGGCGTGTCGGTGAAAAGGAAGGCCGGCTATTCGACAACATGGAAAGCGAAACCCGTCCGGACGGCCGAAGATCCATTCAGTTGACCAACCCGAGTAAGTATCAGACCTGGCTGCTGGACACACTTTATGTTCGCAACGCAACCCGAATTGCTCACCAGGTACTCTCTCCAAAGAGTTCCCTGACATTTGACTTTGTTCTCCTGAAACCGGCTGGAGTCGGTGCTGGTACTCCCTGGCATCAGGATGAAGCCTATTTAGATCCAAAATTTGATCACTCCACCCTCACGTTCTGGATGCCTTTACAGGACGTTGCTTCAAGCGACGGCTGTATGGCTTACTTACCAGGATCCCATTTGCGGGGAGTGCTCGAACATCGCAGCGTTCATGGCGACCGGCATGCGCACGCTTTTGAGTGCGCGACGGCCGTTCCCCAGGAAGAATTAGTCGTCTGTCCTTTGCCGGCCGGCGGGTGCGCCATTCACGGACAGAGAACCTTGCATACCTCCACCAATAACACGTCAAGCGTCGATCGCTATGCATACATTCTTACCTTTGGAATTGCGCCGGTCTTATCGAAGAATCCTCGCAAGGCGCCGTGGCTGGAGCAAAGACGAAGTAAAGAAAGTTTCTTCCGTCTCTTGTTTCGGAAGGTGCAAAGAATCCGATCCTCAGCGACGTCGATGTACAGGGTCTATTTAAAGAGACGGTTGAACGTGATTTCCGGGAATCACTCCTGAGACGTGCTTCGTAGAGCGAGATAGCAAATTGTGTTTCTCCGTGAGGAGATGAGGAGTCGTCTGGAACAGGGTCAACTACTGCTTCACGCGGAACCTAAGGCTTGTCCTCGGCCCGACTTCCCGCACGCTGATTTTCTCCAGCCGGACGCACTCAAGGCTGGAGCTTTCAAACGACCGCAGACCGCTGCCTAAAAACACCGGCATGAGCCCAGTGATCACGCAATATTAATGCCGTGGTCCTCCACCTGGCTGAAAACGGAGAGAAGGTTCGTCAGCTTTAGCACATTGCGAAGCTGCTTACCAAGGTGAAGCAGCTTGAACTCGCATCCCAGCTTCCGGGCAGATGCATGCAGTCGCACCAACGTGCCAAGGCCCGAGCTATCCACGTAGGCAAGATCTGCCAGGTCAACTACCACCACTTTTGTCTGAGCCAGTAGATCTTTCACCTCCTGGTAAAGTTCTTCGCTGGTGCCTGCTACCAATCGGCCGTGACATTTCACAACGGCGGTGTCCCCATCACGTTCGATTTCAAAGGTCAGAACCTTTTCGAACTCTTCAGCCATATGGTTTGCTCCTTCTCGCCGGTCGTAAACATCATATGTGATACAAGATGGTGTCATCCGGTTGATAACAGACTGAGTTGTGAAGCTCCTGGGTCAACCCCCTGGTAAGCAATCCGATGAGCTCCGCTGCTGGAGGCACGCCCCGCATGCTGTCGTTTCTTGACCGTGAAGTCTCTGTTGCCCGTCCTGGTTTCAGCCGGTGGCTTGTTCCGCCCGCTGCCCTCTCCATTCATCTGGCGATTGGCCAGGTCTACTCATTCAGTATCTTCAAGAATCCGCTGCTGGCGCTGAAGGGTGTGGACGGCGCGGTGTGGAGTCTGAAAGAGGTGGGCTATATCTTTTCCATCGCCATCGCGGTGCTCGGGCTTTCCGCGGCTCTTTTTGGCAAATGGCTGGAGACGGCGGGACCTCGCAAGGCGATGTTTGTCGCGGCTACTTGCTTCGGGTCAGGATTTCTAGTGGCGGCTGCAGGCGCGGCGACACATTCTCTGGCGCTCATCTATCTCGGCTATGGAGTCATCGGTGGCGTCGGGCTCGGGCTAGGCTATATCTCACCGGTTTCGACGCTCATCAAGTGGTTTCCCGACCGGCCGGGACTGGCTACCGGCCTTGCGATCATGGGCTTCGGCGGCGGTGCGATGATCGGTTCGCCGCTGGGGACCAGGCTGATGATGTTTTACAGGGCGTCCGCTCATCCCATTGCGGCCACCTGGGTGACGATGGGCCTTCTCTACTTTGTCTTCATGATGTTTGGCGTCTTTACCATTCGTGTGCCGCGGGAGGGATGGAAGCCGGAGGGATGGGTTCCCAGGGCAACACGATCCGGCCTGATCTCTACCCATAAGGTGGACGTCAACGCCGCTTCCCGTACGCCGCAGTTCTGGCTGCTGTGGCTCATCCTGTGCATGAATGTGACGGCGGGCATCGGCATCCTGGAGCAGGCATCGCCGATGATCCAGGATCTCTTCCGCGGGCGCGTCTCGGCGATCCCGGCGGCTGGTTTTGTCGGCCTGCTGAGCCTCTTCAACATGGGGGGACGTTTTGTCTGGGCGTCGATGTCGGACTTCATCGGACGCAAGACCACCTACTTCGTCTTTTTTGTCTTGGGCGCGCTGCTTTACCTGGCGCTTCCTTTTACGGAAATTAAGCACTTGAATTCCGTCTCGCTTTTTGTGCTGATTGCGGGCGTGCTGATCAGCATGTACGGCGGAGGATTCGCGACCATCCCGGCCTATCTCAAGGATCTTTTCGGTGGCTATCATGTGAGCGCCATCCATGGCCGCCTGCTGACGGCGTGGTCCACCGCAGGCATTGTGGGGCCGCTCATCGTCAACGGTATCCTCGACCATTACGTCGCCAACCACTTGCCGAAACAGCAGGCTTACCCGGTGATCCTGCACATCATGGCTGGCCTCATGGTGGTGGGCTTTATCGCCAATCTCCTGGTGCGTCCAGTGGCACAGAAGTATTGGCTCGAGAGCGCGAACAGCCAGGTACGAGCCGCACGTTGAACAGAGTCGGAAGAGGAGCATCCACCATGGTCACAAATGAAAACAAGACATCGCCGATCCTGATCCTGGTTGCGTGGTTCGTGGTTTCGATACCCGCCGCTTGGGGCATTTACTACACCCTGCTGAACGCACTCAAGCTCTTCCAGTAATCGGTTCAAAGCGCAGGGTCTAAAGCGCAAAGGCCCGGGTGCCCCAACAGGTGGCGCTTACTCCCAAGACAGGGTCTTACCGGAAAAATCGAAATGCACGCGGCGAGCCTGGAGGGCGGAAATGCCTACAATGCCGTCGATTCCCGGGAGCGTATCTGCGGCGGGCGACGGCAGCAACAGGACCGGTACCTCGCGATTACGTTTGCCGAAGACGATGTCGGGCACTATGGCTTGTTTGACTCGCATGCGCCCGCCCATGGTTGCGTTTTTGATGCTGCCGGCCGTGCGTAAATCTGGGACGCTCTGGCGCAAGCGCTCCTCGTAGAGAAGAATGCCTTCTAGACCGGTATCGACGATCAGACGAACGGGACGATCCTGGACCTGAAGTTCAACTATCAAGCACTTTGTCATGGGATCTCCGCCGGGGACATAGGTTTTGACCGCGGCGGATTCGAAGATCAAATTCCCGGCGCCAAAATCGATGGTGACGTCTCTCAGGTTGAGCAGGTCCATGCCAATGATGGCATCCGCTTTCCCGGCAAACTCGGAATAGCGGGCCAGATCACCGACAAGCACGACCACGTTGGCTGCACGAACAGGACCGAATTGAACCTCAGGCAGGGTGGCCGTTTTCCAATTGAAATTTTGGTCAAAGTTGAAACTCTGCGTCGTATGCCGGTCCAGCTTGAGTTTTTCGGCAACTCTTTCCCCGACCATGCTGATGGTCGCACCCGTATCCAGGATGAACTTCAAATGGGTTTGGTCTCCGATGCGGCCCTCGACCTGGATAAGGTACCCGGAGACAAGCCGGAAAGGCAGCGTGCCGCCGGACGCGTTTTCAGATGGCTCGGGCTGGTCGGCTGCTTGCAACGGAGAAGGAAAGAAAAGGCACAGACATGCAAGAGAAAGGAGCCACTGTTTCACGGAATTCGCCTCGGCCGCAGCAGCGGCGAAGACGAGCTTCCAACTCCCGGGAGGGAGCCTCAATGCTCCCCGAATCTCTTCCTCCTATGAAGTTTGTCTGCGTGTAATCTTCGGATGGCGCTAGACTTAGCTTCAACATCCTCTGGAGATCTCTGGGGATTTGGGCCCTATCTCACCCCTGTTCGGAGTCGCCCATGGGCAACTCGATACAACCGCCGATCGCTCGATTTGAAGATTTCGAGGTCCACCTGGAAACGGGTGAAGTGTGGAAGGCGGGCAGACCGCTCAAGATCCAGGACCAACCCTTCAAGGTTCTGGCAGCGTTGCTGGAACGGCCCGGACAGATCGTCGCCCGGGAAGAGCTGCGACAGCTGATCTGGCCGGACAAGAACTTCGGGGATTTTGACCATGCGATCAACCTGGTCCTGGCTAAGCTACGGGCCACCCTAGGCGATTCAGCGGATGTGCCGCATCTGATCGAAACTCTCCCACGCCGTGGCTACCGGTTCATCGCACCGCTCAAGGAACAAGTTGATCTGCCTGCAGCGCGCATCATCGCTTCGCAGCAGGAACAAATTGTTCCCTCCGACGTGCAGGCTCACCCGGCCGTGGCCGCAGTGAAAAGGCCCTGGCTGATGGTTGGCGGGCTGGCACTCCTCGTCATTGCGGTCGTTGCGGCAGCTGCTGCGCTGCTAAGGATGTTCCCCACACTGCGGGAGCAGTCCTCAACTGGCGGAGAAATTGTGCGCCTGGTCTCTATGCCCGGCCAGCAGGACCTGCCTGCCATTTCTCCAGACGGTAAGCAGGTTGCTTTTGAATATTCGGGAGGAGGGCAACAGGGTATTTATATCGCCCTGGTGGGCGGGGAAAAACCTTTGCAACTCACCAAGGATATTGACGGCAATCCAGCGTGGTCGCCCGATGGGCGGCAAATCGCGTTTGTGCGGTACGGCGATCCCGATCAAAAAAAAATCTATGTGGTTCCGGCTTTAGGGGGGTCGGAACGCCATGTATATACCACGTCGCTTGTGCATTGGGATCAATGCAACCAGATGAGCTGGTCGCCCGACGGAAAATCTTTGATATTTTCTGAAAATCTGGATAACAACGCAAAAGCCCGCCTGACCATACTCTCGCTCTCTGATTCGACCGCTCGCCCGCTCACTTTCCCGGCTAATCAGCAGTTAGATTGTGACCCCGTCTTCTCCCCCGACGGCGGCAGGGTCGCGTTCGCACGCGGACCCATGGGCGCTTTTCTTAGCGACTTATTTGTGCTGAAGGTGGCCGACGGCCAACTATTGCGTCTCACTACCGGAAACTCCGGAGGGGATGCCGCCTGGACGCAAGACGGCAAGGAAATCGTGTTCGCTTCTCCGGCCCGGGGGTATCGAGGTTTATGGAGAATTTCCGCTTCAGGCGGTACGGCGCAGCCGGTTGCAGGTCCCGCGGATGCCGACGAGCCCTCGATCTCACGCCGGGAAAGCCATCTCGCTTACCATGTGGGTAACACGTGGGACACAGTTTGGCGGCTCGACCTGAAAGACGAGCGCCATGCTCTGGCCCCTCCCGTGCGGCTCCTGTCCGGCAGGGGAGTCATCTGGAAGCCCAGCTATTCTCCTGATGGCAAGAAGATCGCCTTCGAATCTGACCGCATGGGCTGTATAAACATTTGGATGTGTGACAGCGATGGATCCAATTGCTCTCAGCTCACTGATGTGCACGGAAACGCGGCAACCCCCCGTTTTTCCCCCAACGGCCGCTACCTTGCCTTTGAAGCAGTAACGCAGGACTATTGGCAGGCCGGCGTGCTCGAATTACCGGATGGCACGCCCCATATGCTGAAGACCTTTTCTGACGCAAATAATGGCGCACCGAGCTGGTCACGCGACGGCAAATGGATCTATTTCTATTCCGGCCACGACCCTGGGGGTCATCAACTATGGAAGATGCCGTTTAACGGGGGCCCTCCCGTGCGGGTGACGACCCAAAGGGGCGTCCATGGGATCGAGTCGATGGACGGGCGGATCCTTTTTTATTCCAAATATGGCGAGGCCGGGATCTGGAAACGATCCCTGGAGACTGGCGAGGAATCGCGCCTGCCGATTGACACTTGCTGCTGGTTTACCTGGGACGTGACTCGCGACGGAATCTACTTCGAGAACCTCGATTTTCCGCCGAACGGCAGAATTGAATTTTTTGACTTTGCTCACGGGCAGTCCACGCCGATCCTGACTCTGGACAAGCCAGCTTCTCTCTATGGTGGTGTGGCAGTTTCTCCGGATGGCAAATCGCTTATTTTCGGCCTGAGCGAAGTCAACGAGTCCTACATCGATGTTATGAAGAATTTTCGCTAACCCTGGAGCGAAGATCTGACAGAATTGGAAGTATGAATCCGTTGACTCCATCCAAGTTGATCCCGAGCACCGAAGAATTGAGCAAGCTTGACCGCGATCTGCGGTTTCACCCTTCGACTACCGAGCGTCCCGCAGTTCTCACCCTGGAGCAGATTGCAGCTTTTAATCGCGACGGTTACCTGGCCGGCATTCGCATCTTCGATGAGGAAGAGATAGCCGGCATCCGCAGTTACTTTGATGAACTGCTGGCCAGGACGCTCGCCGCAGGCGGCGACAGCTATTCGATCACCACGGCGCACCTCCGCTATGGACGTGTTTACGACCTTCTGACGCATCCTCGTATTGTGGCCCGCATCAAGGACCTGATTGGCGACAACGTGATTGGCTGGGGTTCGCATTTCTTTTGCAAAATGCCTGGCGATGGCAAACGGGTCTCATGGCATCAGGATTCGAGCTATTGGCCGTTAACACCGTCGATGGCCGTGACCGCATGGCTGGCGATCGATGATGCCACGATCGAAAACGCCTGCATGCGGTACATTCCTGGTTCGCACCACCTGGGCCATCTGACTTACACGCTGAAAGAAAACGACGAATCGAATGTTTTGAACCAGACTGTTCCGGATGCTGAGAGACTTGGACAGCCGATCGATGTGCAATTGAAGGCCGGGGAAATTTCCATTCACAGCGACCTGCTCCTGCATGGATCCGAAGCGAATGAATCGAGCAAACGGCGCTGTGGGCTGACCCTGCGCTATTGCCCGGCTGTCGTAAGAGCGGATCTGGGCTGGAACGCGAAGGGGGTCGTGGTGAGCGGGAAAGACGAATCCGGTCACTGGGCGAATCCGCCGCGGCCGCAAACGGACTAGCCCGAGTTTCGCTTTGTAAGAAAAACACTTCCAAGATAGGACCGTTGGACTGCAGATCCCTCCACTTCGCTACGCTTCGGTCGGGATGACAAGGGTAGGACGGTTAAGTTCCGGAAGACTCGCGACTCGGATGGACGGAGTTAGGAGCGGTACTCCGCGAAGACCGCAGATCCCCATTCGACTTCGCTCAGGGCAGGCTCTCGACTGCGCTCCCGCGGAGCTCCGGTCGGGATGCATGGCAAAGGCGATAGTGTGTCATCGAGAGAGGTATCGAAACAGTAATGACCAGTCATGCGAGCAAAGTGGGGAAGCAATTCGGGACAGTTGCAGAAGCATATTTGTCAAGCACTGTTCATAGTCAGGGAGCTGATCTCGAGGCAATCACGAGCAAGCTTCGGAACCAATCAGGAGCAAGAGTGCTGGATCTGGGGTGCGGAGCGGGGCACTTAAGCTTTGCTATTGCTCCGCAGGTGGAAGCAGTCGTGGCCTATGACCTGTCAACAGAGATGGTCGATATCGTCACCAATGAAGCCAGGCGGCGAGACCTCCGCAATGTCGTTGCCAAAGAAGGACAAGTAGAATCTCTTCCATTTGAGGACGCCAGTTTCGATTGGGTGTGCACGCGCTACAGCGCGCACCATTGGACTGACATTCGGAGGGCACTCGGCGAAGCGCGCCGGGTCCTGAAGCGCGGCGGCGGTCTTATTGCGATGGATACATGTGCGCCGACGAACCCGCTATTCGACACACACTTGCAGACCATCGAATTGCTGAGAGACGGATCCCATGTGCGGAACTACACCCCAACTGAATGGAGGTCGATGCTCACGGAGGCAGGATTTGCGGTTGGAGCGCAATCCACCTGGAAGCTCCCACTTGATTTCAAAGCATGGATTGGGAGGATGAAGACACCCGCCGTCTACGTAGATGCCCTACGTTCTCTGCTGCAGAACGCGCCCCGGGAGGTAATCGATTATTTTCAGGTCGCCGAGGATGGCTCGTTCACTCTTGACACGATCATGACGGAGGCAAGCTAACCCCTGCCAGGTTATCGCGATGCGAAGATCGCGCATCCGCGATAGACTCATTCCGACCAAATTTATGAGAAAAATCGGATTTATCGCAACGACAAGTATCTGGGCTGGCGCTGCCGCGCTGCTCGCGACTGGGATTGTAACCTTACGGGCGCAGGGCCCGGGCGGCGCGCGAAGTGCTGAGGCGCTGTTCACTGCTCTCGACACCGACCATGATGGGACGCTGACAAAGCCCGAGCTGGAGGCTGGCTTCAATTCCTGGTTTACCGCCTGGGACACCACTCATAGCGGGACCCTGACCCAGCCTCAGATTTTGGCCGGAATTACCAAAGTGCTGCCTGCGCCGGCCGCGGTCAAGCCCGGGCAGTCCAACACCTTCAACCCAGTGGGGAATTCAACGCCGTTCCCCGCGCCGCAAGCGGCGGTGGATGCCATGATGGCAGCCTTGCCTACGACCCCCGGTGCGAAGCCGATGCACCCGCGCAAGGTGCTGGTGCTGGCGCATACGGGCGCAGGTGGGTTCGTGCATGCCTCCATCCCTCTGGCTGCGAAGACGGTGGAAGCGCTGGGAAACCAGGGCGGTTTATGGACCACGACTGTCAGTTACGACGCGGCCGATATCAACACCAATAACCTCAAGAAATATGACGCCATCTTCCTGGATAGCACCACTGCGTGCTTTCTTGACGACCCGGACCCCGCAGTGACGGCCGCGCGGCGCGCGGCGTTTCTGACTTTTGTGAGAAGCGGAAAGGGTATAGCCGGCATTCACGCGGCGACAGACTCCTATCACACGGACTGCCTGGCGAGTGAAGCGGCCGCAAAGAGCGGCGTTCCTGCGACGAATATACCGGCGTTGGTGTTAGCGGCAAGGTTCGTCACGGCAGCGGACAAGGACGGGGACGACACCGTCAGCAAGCAGGAGTGGACGGCCCTTGCCGACGATTGGTACCAAAAGTTGGATACAGGTAATACGGGGAAGGTCACCCGCGCCGATTTCGTGGCGCACTTTAATTCGTTGTTGCCGCCCCCGAACACGCGTCTTCTAAACCTGGAAGCGAAGCCGGTTCAGCAGTGGCCGGAGTTCAACACGCTGATCGGCGGTTACTTCAAATTCCACTGGCCCGATCCGCAGCTGATTTATGTGAAGATCGATGATCCTAACAGTCCTTTGACGGCCATGTTCCATGGCAAGGATTTCGAGATCCACGACGAGACGTATACCTTCGTACAGGAATCGTTCTCGCGCAAGAACGTGCATGTGTTGACGAGTATCGACTACGACAAAATGAGCGCCGCGGACAAGGCGAAGGAAGCGCATCCGCGGAGCGATGGCGATTATGCCTTGAGCTATATTCGCCGCGAGGGCAAAGGGCGAGTGTTCTACGAAGGCCACGGCCACAGTGATCGGGTATACGCCATGACGCCGATGCTGGAACACCTTCGCGCTGGGATTCAGTACGCGCTGGGCGATCTGAAAGCGGACGACAGCCCCTCAGTGAAATAAGCCGATACAGATGGAGTGCGGCGGGGCTTCCACTCCCGCCGCGCATCCAGCTGGCATTACATTAGTTCTTCGACGGTCGTACCTATGGTGATGCGGGTTCCCTCGAGCGTACCGGTAATATGCATCGGCGAGCTAAAGGAAGTGTCGTAGGCATCCAGCGTGAAGGTTCCTGTGAACTTCTTGCCGTCTTCACTCAACGTCACTTCTTCTACAATGTGCGTCGGACCAGTCGGCTTGCCTACCCCGCCCGGGTTGGTCGTGTCGTTGCCCATCCAGGCCCAGTGGCTGACCTTAAACTGGCACCTGCCCACCTCTTCCCACACGCCTAGGCAGAAATCTCCATCCTGCGCCGGCCGTCCGGAGTTCATGATCTCCGTCTTGTCGCTGTGCCACACGGCGATGGCGTTATCAATGGGCGCACCATCCGGTATAGCCGATCCGTTGCCTTTGGCGGTAAACGTTACATGCCACATGCCAACCATCGACGCCATCGGTTCTTCCACCTGGGTAAAGTACGCGCGTCCGGACTGCGCATTCCATGACGCTGGATGCGCCAGTTTTCCGGCTCCCGCTTGCGATAGGCTCCCGCAAGAAGCTCTCGCGCTGGCCGTAACGGACAACAGGCTGACTACCGCACCGATCGTCAATGCTCCCCGAAACAGCCGGCTCTTCCACGCGGCCTTGCCGCAAGGTTGTGTCTCACTCTTCCTGATCATGCAATCCATATACTTTCTCCTCTGCGCTGCTCGTTCAACGAGCGATGCGGAGCGAGTGTGCTGTAGCTGCGAGCTTTGGGCAATGCCCAGCAGGCGATTTATTTATCCCCGGCTAACTTGCTCAGCAGCAAGCACTTGTTAGCTCTCCTCCCCAGTGGCCGCAGAGATCGGGAAGTTCGTTACAGTCCTTCTTTACAGTGCTAAACTCAGGTCTCGCTGGTGCGGGGGTGAGGGGGTGGCGGTTTCGCCTGCGGAAGATGTGATTCGCTTTGGCGTCTTTGAGCTCGATCTCAAAGGCGGCCAGCTTACCAGGTATGGGACGAAACTCAGGCTGCCGCAACAGCCATTGCAGCTATTGGCCGTGCTCCTCGAAAGACCCGGCGAGACTATTACGCGCGATGAGTTACGCAGACGGCTCTGGTCCTCTGACGTCTTTGTGGACTTTGATCACGGCCTTAATAAGTCCATCCAGAAGCTGCGCGACGCTCTAGGCGATTCAGCCGCCTCTCCTCGCTACATAGAAACCATTCCCCGGGTCGGCTATCGCTTCATTGCCCCGGTAAGCAACGGCCACCTGCCGGCGCCTCCCAAAGTAGACGTGGAGCCCTCGGCTCAGCTACCCGATGGCGCGGCTGAGAGCCCGGCGGCCGTGGTAGCCGGCGGCCACAAGGCGCGGTGGTGGATCGCGACGGCTGCAGCAGTCGTTCTGTGCGCAGCGATCGGCGTAGCGGTATATGTGTCCTCTCGCCGTTCGGCGGCCGTCACTTACACCCAGCTGACCGATTTTACGGATGCAACCAGCGATCCTGCGTTATCGCCGGATGGCCATATCCTCGCGTTTATCAGGGGAGACAGCTACTTTATGTCGGCCGATCCGATTTACATCAAGATGCTTCCCAACGGAGAAGCCAGGATGCTCACCAACGATCCGCGGCCGAAGTACGGGCTGGCATTCTCCCCTGACGGGTCGCAGATCGCATACACGGTGATGGGTGGCAACATCTTTGCCACCTACGCGGTTTCGGTCTTTGGGGGGAATCCCCACCTTCTCCTCGATAATGCGGCCGGGCTCACTTGGCTCGATCCGGAGCACTGGCTCTTCTCCCGCATACGATCGGGGCTGCACCTGGGCATCGTGACCAGTGGGGTGACCGGCGATCATTTGCGCGAGGTGTATTTCCCCCCGCACGAACGAGCCATGGCGCATTACTCCTATGCTTCTCCAGACCGCAGATCGGCTCTGGCGGTGGAGATGGACGGACAGGGCGATTTCACACTGTGCAAACTTGTTTCGCTTGAAGGGGACTCTCGGGCCAGATCCGTAGGACCCAAGGGTGAGTGCACTTCAGCAGGTTGGTCGCCCGACGGTGCGTGGATGTACTTCATCGCCCTGGTCCAGGGACAGAGGCACCTGTGGCGGCAGCGTTTTCCCTACGGCCAGCCACAGCAACTCACCTTCGGTCCTACGGAAGAGCACGGGTTGGCGGTGGAGCGGGATGGACACTCCATCATCACCTCGATCGGAGTGCGTGTAAGCGCCATCTGGATCCACGATGCCTCTGGGGAGCGATCCATGTCTTCCGAGGGAGAAATTGTCGACGGTCCCACGCCGCCCGTTTTTGCAGCCGACGACAAGACTCTTTACTACCTTTTGCGTCACCATCCGGCGGGTGCAGAGCCGCAGCTTTGGCGTATGTCCACAGATTCCGGAGAAAGTGCAGCGGTGTTTCCGGGCGTTTCCATGTCTGCTTTTGATATCTCGCCGGACGGCAAGCAAATTGTGTATTCCACGGCAGCTCCGGATAAAAAATCCCAGCTATGGATAGCGCCGATCGACAAGAGCTGGCCCGCCCGGCTGATCAGCGACGCCGATGAGACCTTGCCCCACTTCGGGCAGCCAGGAGAGATCGTGTTTCAACGCGCAGAGGGAAACGTCAACTATCTTGAGCGCATGAAGCTGGATGGCTCGGCCGGCGCGAAGGTTTTCCCTTACCCGATCTTGGAAATGAATGGGATTTCCCCTGGCCGAAAATGGCTTATGGCGACCGTTGCTTATCCCGAAGGGAACAGCGTGAGGCCCATGGTAGTGGCCATACCACTGGACGGCGGAAAACCGCGACGCCTATGTAAGAGCTACTGCTATCCGGTGTGGTCGTCGACAGGAAATTTTCTTTTCGTGCCCGTGGAGCCGTCCTCGCAGACGAGCCCGGGACGAAGTCTGGCGATTCCGAGCGGGCCCGGGGAAACGCTTCCTGAGCTTCCCCCGGAGGGAATCCCACTCTCCGCCCAACCGGGCATAGTGCCGGGAGCCCAATCAATTGACCGCGCCGAACTTGTGCCGGGCAAGGATCTTTCTCACTACGCCTATGTGAAGACGACATCGCAGCGGAACCTGTATCGCGTCTCGCTGCCCTGACGGCGGTTATCGCCAAATCACTTTCAGTTCCTTGTACATCTTGAACTGACGATCCGACCCGATGAGTGGAATATCCTCGGCCAGTGCAGTCGCGATCAGCATTCGATCGAAGGGGTCGCGATGATGGGCCGGCAAACCATACAGGCGAAAGGCATGATCCGGGTTAAAGGGAATCACCTGCAAACGAAGATCACGAATCGCCTGCCTTGTCTCTGCCGCGCCCATCTTTAGCTTGCCCGTCTCATGCTTCATGGCAATTTCCATAATGGAGATCGCGCTGATGAGTGGCACAGCCTCCGGGCTGGATAGGAACGCGTATACCTTGCGAGACAATGGAATGTCGCCAATGTAGGCGTGGACCACAACCTGGGTGTCTAGAAGGACGCGCACGCGTCAATAGCGCCCCTGGAGGAAGGCCTCTGCCTCGTCATCCGTCATGGGGTCCAGCGCCCGGGGATCGATAAGCATGGCTTTGCCCTTGCCGGTACCGAACTTGCGCTGGACCTTTTCCGTTTTGGGCGCTGGCACAAGTTCAGCCATCGGCGTGTTGTAGCGCGAAATAACGATTCGCTCTCCTTGCGCCACGCGTTCCAGCAGTTCCGGGAGGTGAGCCTTGGCGTACGCGATCTTAACGTTTGCCATAAAAGTAGTATAACAAATGTGGGTCATCATTTTAGCTGGCCCACGATTGTTCCTCAATTCGATCGCTGCCCTTGGAACGATCCCGTGCCGCCCCGATCATGGAAGGTGCCATTGAACGTTGTGCCCTGGACCACACCCTGAACTCTGGGTCCCTCGACTCTGCCTCGAAAGGTCAGCACGTTTCGGGTCTTGGTTCGGACCACGAGGTGTTGATTCGTGATCGTACCTTCCACACCGCCGGACTGATTGGGCCCTTTGAAGTGACCTTTAATGGCTGAGCCATTTTGCTGGAGGTCCAGGTACTTCGCGGAAGTTGTTCCGTTTGGATCCTTGCAGTACAAGGTCCACTTACCGGAAACACTGGCCGGCAGTTGTTGTGCAGGTGGCTGCTGGGCAAACGTTGTCCCGCCTGCGATCAGCCCAAGACAAACAAAAACAACCGCGTAAAAATACGTCTTCACAGGTCCTCCGGTCCACTCGGGTCGTTGGTGAAAATTTACAGCAATCTTCAAGATCTTTCACCCCTTCTCGCGAAGCGATAAAATGCGCATGCTCCTGGCAAACGTCTCGCAACTTAGAAAAGGACAACCCGCGCTCATGCCAAACAGGTCCTTGACTCGCCGCTCCCTCCTGCAAAGCCTTCTCGCCTCCGCTGCGTGCACCATGCCACTGGCTGACTTGATCGCCGTAGCGCAAGCCCAATACGGAGGGTCTAACGGCCAGCAGCGCGGCGAGATGGGGCGCATGGCTGCGGCGTTCCGCCGGCAATTCTCAGTCCCCTCCAGTTCCATTGCGATCTCCCGCAACGGCCAATTCGCGTATGACGAAGCCGTGGGTATGGGCGACCGTCAGCATCTCTCGCAGGTGCAACAGTCCAGCCTGTTCCGCATCGCGTCCGTCACCATGCCCATCACCTCGGCCACAGTCTTCTCACTCATTGAACAAGGCAAGCTCAACCTCACCGACAAAGTCTTCGGTCCCTCCGCCATTCTGGGCACAAAATACGGCAACCCACCTTACAAGCAATACGTCACGGATATTACGGTCGACCATCTCCTCACCCATACCGCCGGCGGCTGGCCCGGCGACTCCACCGACCCAATGATGCGCAATTCCTCCTGGGATCAGACCAAACTCATTACTGAGACCATCGCAAACGTGGCCCTTACCAACCCACCTGGAACCCACTGGGCCTTTTCCAACTTCGGTTACTGCGTGCTCGGCCGCGTGATCGAAGCGGTCACCGGCCAGCCTTATGCGTCCTACGTACAGGCGAACATCCTCGCGCCGTGCGGCATCTCCACCATGCAGATCGCCGCGAACAAAGAGAGCCACAAGGCGGCCAACGAGGTCGTCTACTACGGCCAATTCAGCGAGGATCCCTACAAGATCAACATCACCCGGATGGACTCCGACGCCGGATGGATCGCCTCTTCCACCGAGCTTGTCCAGTTCCTCAACCACGTCGCGGGCGCACCCGGCATCCCCGCCCTGCTCAAGCCTGCTACTGTCCAAGCAATGA
>Ga0302177_10001541_pt1 | contig 16467 bp, 13 predicted proteins | sample I_Palsa_E1_2_FD_198780 | JGI IMG/M metagenome (GOLD analysis project Ga0302177, IMG submission 198780) | Peat permafrost microbial communities from Stordalen Mire near Abisko, Sweden - I_Palsa_E1_2 | ecosystem: Environmental > Terrestrial > Soil > Palsa > Peat permafrost | place: Sweden... | reverse complement strand
TGGCCGACTAATATGTAAGGTTCAGGGATGCTCGCGTTGTGAAGCGCGCTGTGCAGTTCCTCGGCAAACCGCTCGGCTGTGCGCGGCATCGGTCCCGGAGTGCTGAACCCCAAGCCGGCACGGTCATAGCTGCAGGCGCGCGTCCATTTCGCGACTTGCGGCTGCACCGTGGCCCAAGCCGCCGACCAGTCTGCCTCGGCTGCATCGAAGATAACGGTCGGCGATCCGCCACCCATGCAGTAAAGGTTTAGTCGCGCGCCGTCCGAAGTCGAAACGAGCCGTCCGGGTTTCGCGTAGATTCCATCGCCAGGCACGGCGTTCGCCGCGCCATGCATTACGAGAAACAAGCACGCGATAAGCGCGGATGCGAGTGGTTTCATTTGCTTTCTCCTTCTTGGCGACCGCACGTGAGCAGTATTCGTGCGGCAATACGATTGGTTGGCGCAGCCTCGGTTCATGTGACATTGGGCCGCACGTTTGCATTCCGCCGAGACACATTCCACGGATCGCATTTGTTCTTGGCTCGTACGAGTCTGGAGTAGTTTTCGCCGTAGTTGCCTGGTATCGCCTCCTCCGGGACACCACCGGCCAGTTCGTTGCCGTAAAATCCACGCGCGTGCGGCTTCAATTCTTAATATTGCTGGACATCGCTTCTGTGCTGGGCGGCGGCATCGTCGGTCTTCCAAGTGCTCGCAAATACCATGTGGTGGGTGAGGTAGCGATGCGCAAACGTGGATGACATACTCCAGTGACTTCAGGATTTACCGACCCTGAGGATCTGTTTCGAATTACCATGATGTAGAATGCTGTGCGCACTAACAACCGAGCAGTGCCAATTTAGGGTCACCCGGTTCGATCCTTGACGGCGCTTCGCACCAGAGTGATCTTGGGTGAGTACCGCGGGTAAATACGCAGGCCGGTGCCGCCACTGGAGAGAGGAGCGGACATGCAAATCGAACCGACGCCAATTGATCGACAGAGCGCCGAGCACTACACCTGGGGATCCGTTTGCGACGGTTGGCATTTTCTGAAAGGTGCAGATCTTAGCGTCATCCAAGAGCGTGTACCGCCGGGTGCCGGCGAAGTGCGGCATTTCCATTCGCGCGCGCGCCAGTTCTTCTACGTGCTCGCCGGCACTGCGACTCTCGAATTTACGAGCCACACAGTAACCTTCAGTGCGGGACAGGGAGCCCACGTTCCTCCGACCACTGAACATCGCTTTTGCAATCGTTCTGCCGAGGACGTGGTGTTCCTCGTCATATCTTCCCCCACAACCGCGGGCGACCGCACGAATGTCGGATCCACGTGAATAGATCGACCGCATGCTGCTTGTGGGTTCTGGATTCATGGAACGCTATTGAGTCGCGAAGAGCGCTGAGGAGACATACCGCTCACCGGTATCGCAGATAATGACGACGATCAGCTTGCCGGCGGACAGGGGTCTCGCTGCCAATGTCAATGCCGCGTGCAGCGCGGCACCCGATGAAACGCCGGCCAAGATCCCCTCTTCACGCGCGAGTCGCCGCGCGCAGGCGAAAGCCTCTTCGTCGCTCACGGCGATGACTTCATCAATGATGCTACGGTTGAGTACTTGTGGGACGAAGCCCACGCCGATGCCGGGCATTTGGTGGCTCCCCGCCGGCTGCCCCGAGAGCACCGCGGCACCCGCCGGTTCCACGGCAACGACAGTGACCGCCGCCTTGCGCTCCTTCAGGAATTCCCCCGCGCCGGTAATCGTGCCGCCAGTACCTACCGCCGAGACCAAGACGTCCACAACACCACCGGTGTGATCCCAAATCTCAACACCGGTGGTACGTCGATGCAGCGCTGGATTGGCGGGATTGGAGAACTGATCCAGATTGATCGCGCCGGGAGTATTCGCGGTGATTTCTCGAGCGCGGGTCACCGCATCGGTCATCAAGATGCCCGGCGTTAGAGCGATCTCCGCCCCGTATTGACGCAGCAACGCCACTCGCTCCTTCGACATGGAATCGGGCATCGTCAAGATCAGGCGGTAGCCGCGGATGGCGGCCGCAAAGGCGAGACCAATCCCGGTGTTACCGCCGGTCGCTTCCACTATGGTCATGCCGGGCTTGAGAACGCCCCGACGTTCCGCGTCTTGGATCAGGGCCACCCCCAAGCGGTCCTTGACGCTGCCCGCGGGATTGCGCATTTCCAGTTTCCCGACGATGCGTGCGGGCAACCCGCGCGCTAGCCGCGATAACTCGACCAGAGGAGTACCCCCGACCGTTTCTATGGCGCTGGCATAGATCATCCTTTCGACCGCCTTAGAAGGCCTCTGGCGAGTGAGGCGACGCGCCGAGCTTCACGGTGCAAATTGAGCGATCCCGAGTCGTCGTCTCCGTGGGCATTTTTGACGACGTGGGCGACTCCGTCGCTGACGACGTAGCCGATTTCCTCTGCGGTGCGTAGGCAATCATTTGCACCTCTACGATCCCGGCTTCTCGGATAAGGCCACTTGTGCCAACTGCCGTCCACGCTGGATGGGGTGTAGGCATGAACTCCGCCTTTACCTCCCGGAACGCCGTGAATTGCGCCATTCGGTTCCCATGGAATTCGGGTGCAGACCAATCATGAAAAGTATTGATCATCACTACATCCGCAAAGTCGGCGCCCAACGCCTGCAGGCGCGCGCGCAGCGTAGCGAAGGCTCGGCGGGTTGTGTCTTTAAAGGTCTCGGGTGTTCGCGGGCCTTCGGCTTGCCGGCCCACGACCACACCGGAGACGTACACATAGTCGCCGGCGCGACGCGCTGGTGCGTAGTTCCAATCATCGTACGCGGTGTGCTCGGCGGGGGTGCTGATGACGACCTCCCCTCCTCGCGTTGGTATACGAATCGGCGGGGGGTTGTCAGCCATAATTGGGGTGCTCCCGCAAATAGAGAACCAGGTTAGTGCGGCTATCGATGATGCGAGTCCTTTTGGGTGTCGTGCCATTGCATTAATCTCCGCTCGGAATGCTTCCTGCGTGTTCCTCAATGAGGATGCCTGCGCGTTGCGGAGCTCCTGTCCGATGTTCGAGCCCTCTGGGTACCGCGAATCCCCCTCGCGACTTTGAAGTGACGCTACGATCCGCCAGATCCACCACAAACTCTCCATCCAGGACCAAGAAGAACTCGTCGTCACTGTCGTGTTTGTGCCAATGGCATTCGCCCTGCATCACACCCAAGCGCACGACGGACCCATTCACCTGGCACAACGTTTGGTTGTACCAAGCATCCGTGCACGCGGCGACGAGTGTGGAAAGGTCGATTCACGCTAGTTGGGAAAAGAGTCCGTTTAAATGCGTGTCATGCCGGGAAGGGTCGAGTGTCGTGCAAATTCTTGGCCCGTTCATCGCTAACTCCTGTAGGTCTCCACTCGTCCGCCACTGCGCGATCCGTTCCGCCAGAGCAGCCACAATTAAACATCCACGGTCAAGTAGGCAAAGTAGGAGCGCGGCTGGAATTCGGAGAATCCTGGGCTATAGCCCATATTCCAAAAATAGAAATTGGTTACATTCTGGACTTGCACGCGCAGCGTTGCCGGAGCACCCCATAGCTTGAATCGGTAGCGACCGCCCGCCAAAAGCAACGTCTGCGCAGGATTTTGCGTGACATCATCAACACTGGCCGGGGATTTACCAAAGTGCACCACGGTGATGTCGGCAGAGAGCGCCGGCCACAGCGGAAACTTGTAATCGGCGTTGATTGTCCCCTGCACACGGGGCTGACCGAACGCGGTCGTTCCAACACCGTTTACGGCTAGGTTGGATCCAATGATCTTGACCTCACCGAGTAAAGCCCCTACTGCAACATCGAGATTTTGGATAACCTCCCCGGAAAGGGATAGTTCGACGCCGCGCGCACGTTGAACGCCGAGCTGGCGGTCCACGTTGCTCGTGTCAAAATTGAAATACGGCTTTTCAATTTCAAAGACGCCGGCAATCAGTTTGAGCTTAGAGGTGAGTAGATAGCGAAGCCCCGCGTCCATTTGCCAGGTTCGCGCGTCGGGAAGAATGGCGCCGCGATTGGCGGCGACACTCGGAACCGCACCGGAATCCTCGAGCCCCTGGGTATAGCCTGCGTAGGCAGTAACGCTTTCGCCGAGGGCAAGTGCACCGGTCCCGTAGCCGCGCAACGGGTGATCGGTCCGTCTGGCGGCAGCAAGCGCCGGAGAGAGAACATTTTTGTCGTAACTTTCCTGCTGGATTCCAAACGCGAAGTCTCCATGTCCCTGCCATTGAGCACGGTAGGCGGCGCCGGCGCTCCAGAGTTGGGTGCGGTCTTGGGTACGTGCGGTGTAGGTGAACGAGGGTTCTGGCACCTGGACGCCTTGGTCAATGAACGCCGGTCCGACATCAACGACATCGGACCCGCCGTAGAGAGCTAGCGTATCGCGACCGCGCGCCAGGAATACGATCTCGTGCCGCCAAGAGCCGGATCCAAAGCGACCAGTAAGCCGCGCTTCACCGGAGGTCGAGGAGGTCCTCTGATCTGGATTGCCGACCATGAACTGCTCAGCGGAGCCGTTCGGCAAGGTATTGAGGTAAAGGTCCTCATAACTGACCGGCGCATTCTCGATGGAGCGAAACACTCCGGCCGCCAGCGACCAGTGGGTATTCAATCGAGCCGTGACGATTCCGCCGTAGTTTTCTGCGAGGCTTCGTCCTTCCGCCCAATCTTGGCCATAGTAGCTTCGGGGCGTTTCTGGAGGCAGATAGTCGCCCGCAGTAAAGACAAACGGCAGTGTTTTGGCGTGGGTGGTTTGAGTCCAGTCGAAGATCCCGCGAACGGTGAGCCAGTCGTTGGGCTTCCACTGGGGTGTTGCGCCAACGTTCGCGACCGTGGATGTGTAGCCCGGATCGGAATCTCCGGGAGGCGTCATTGTGGTGGTCTGAAGGCTCGCACCCATGGGTAGTTGCAGTGCGCTGGAGATCAGCGGCAGATTGCCGTCAACACTTAAGCCATGCCCTTGGAAAGGACCGGCGCTCGCCACCACCGTGGCGCTCGGCGTACCGTTCCCGGGATGTCGCAGATCATAGTCGACGATGCCGGTTGGGGCTGGAAAGGCATAGCCGATCTCACTCACGCCGATACGAATCGTTGAGCCTTCCACCACACGATTGGACAGCGCGCCCTGTTGATCAAAATACAGACCGTCGATGCGAACATTGCCTGCCGCCTGCGGATTGAAGCCGCGAACACCGCCAGGTCCATACAAACCGATAGTCTCCAGGCCCAGCGTCAGTCCGAAAGCATCGTTGGCCGTGGCGAGCGGATCATCCGAAGCGTGCTGCGCATACACGGTTGTCAGGGGCCAGAGCGGCATGAGTGCTAGGGCGATCCAGAAGCGCCTCGACCAAGAATCTCGCAAGGCCGCCTTTGGCTGATCGAAAGGTAGCCGCGCGAGTCCAGGCTCAGCTGCTACAACATCTTTCTCGCCCGACTGGGATGTCTTGGTCGCCGCCGTGGGAAATGTCGAATTTAGTGGTTCAGCAGTGCTCATCCGCACACCCATGTGCGGGCCCGTTCGCACACCCGCGTCGGATGTGGCATTCCGTGGTGAAGTGCCCAGCCACCGTCGCTGATCCAGAATTCGAGGGTCTGTGACATCACTTGACTCAGTGAAATCGTCCGAGCGTGGATCGACGATAGTCTGGTGCAATGTAAGAGGTCAAATGTTATATTGTCCTATAGTACAAATAGAGATGGTGATTATGACCGACGGCTCTTGGCTGCCTCAGCTCGATCCCGGATCGGAACCGATCTATGCACGCATCGTGGCGGCACTTGAACGGGATGTGCGCCTGGGGGCGGTGGACGGCGGCGCGCGCCTGCCGCCGCAACGTTCTCTTGCCGGTCACCTGAACGTCAGCGTCGGCACGGTCACCAAGGCTTATCTCGAAGCCGAGCGGCGCGGGCTGGTTCACGCCCACGTGGGTCGCGGAACGTTTGTCTCAGACGCAGGAAGTCAACGCTCGACGGGCGAGGCGGCGCGCGATCGGGTGATTGACCTGTCCCTGAATGTCGTTCCCCACGAAGCCGCTGCGCGCCGCTTGCTATCCACACCGCCGGGCAAACGAAATTCGGACCTGCTCGATGGACTCGGCTATTCGCCGGCGCCCGGTCCAGAGCCTCATCGTCGAGCGGCCGCCAGGTGGCTCTCGAGGGTGGCCCATTTTGAGCCAGAGTGGACGCGATTGCTCATGACCACCGGCGCACAGCAGGCGATGTCGCTGGTTTTTGGATTGCTCTGTCGCCCGAAAGATACGGTCCTGTGTGAGGCCGCTACCTTTTTCGGCATGCAACGGCTTGCCGAGCATTGCGGTTACACCCTGCACGGCGTCCAGATGGATGACGAAGGAATTCGGCCAGAGGCACTTGAGCGTGCCGTGAAGTCCACGGCCGCCAAGGTCTTGTACACCATGCCCACCGTACAAAATCCCACGAGCCGAACGATGGGCTCCGGACGTCGCGAAGAAATCGCTCGCATTGTGCGTCGACACAAACTCTGGGTGGTCGAGGACGATACGTACGCGCTGTTCGCACCGCGAGCACCGAAGAGTCTCTCCCCCCTCGCTTCAATCCTTCCGGAGCGGTGTTTCTACCTCGCCAGCATCTCCAAGTCGTTGTCTCCGGGGCTTCGCGTCGGATTTTTATGCTGCCCTGCGGGGCCTTATTTCGACGCGCTCGTTAAGGCCGTACAAGCAACCGTGTACGCCCCACCCTCCCTAGGAGGACTCTTCTTTTGCCGATGGGTGAACGATGGTTCAGCCTTCGAGATTGCGGATGCGGTCAAGGCGGAGATTGAGCGCCGGGTGTCGCTCGCCAAAACCATGTTGGGCAATCAGCTCGCCAGCGAAATAAGACTCGCACCGCACTTTTGGTTACCCATGCCCGAGTTGGAGGCTGAGCGCACGGCAGGGCGCGCGCTTCGTGCCGGCGTCGCAGTCACCGCCCCCGCCCCTGCGATCCTGCGCCCTGATCTCATCTCGGGACTGCGCGTATGTTTGGGTGCAGCATCGGACATGACAGAACTTACCCTTGGACTCGAGCGCCTCCGAACCGTACTCCAATACGATCGATCCGATAATGATGCCACCATGGTGTGATCATTGTCCTATAGCAAGAGCCGTGCGACAGCAGGCCGCTGGAGACTCACTACCGGTCCCCTATACCGCTTGAATAGTAGCTCCATGGCCGCACAACTATTTTGGGAATTTCGTCAGCGGACCGTGTTAGCGAATTTTGATGCACAGTCTTGCAAGGTTAGGATCGTTCGCCCAACGCCTGCTCGGCTAGCGCCAGGAGTTGCGGTGTCGTAACGGCAGAGAGGTCAGCCTCGATCTCACGCACGATGCGCTGATATGTTTCACGGTGGTGCGTGCGCAGGTATTCGGTCAGGTGTTGGGCTGCGTTGCTCTTTCCCGTCCCATGGCCGACCACGACTATTTTGCCGCCAGCGGCGAGAGCATCGCTGATTCGTTTGTAGAAGCTAGGATCCTCTGGAGCGCGCTGGCCCTGCTCACGCAATTGCTCTTTGTGCGTCAGGTGATGCAGAAAATGATGCGGGTCGTAGGGCGTTATTTCACGCTTCGAAGTATCGCCGGATGCCGGAGCGATGCGGTAGATCTTCGCGCCATGATGGTCGACCACCACCATGAGAGTGGGCGGCTCCGGGTCGGGACGAGCCTCCGCCTGGGACGGCTTTTCAGGCGACCAGCCGGCGCGCTGTAGAAAATGCCGTAAGTCGACCACCTCAGAACTGGTGAGATCTTTAGTGTGTGGCTTATGCATCAGGTAATGTTCTGCACCAACGTCGAAGGCGAACTTGTCGTTGGCCTTCTGATGCACGGCTCCGATTTTCTCGATCAATGAGACCACATCCATCCATTCGAGGTTGTGCGCGGTCGGATGTCGAAACAGGGCTTCGAGCGTGCGCAGGTGTGCGCCGTGTATTGCCGCGCGTCCCGCCGAGACCGCCTTTGCTCCCCTCTCACCTTCATTGCTCTTCATAGATGCCTCCGTCACTGGCTGGAATGGGTCAGGTTAACGACTCGCGCACGTCAACGCGCGCAGCTTTCAGATAACTATTTTCCAGAAATTCGCGGCCGCAAGTATCTGCCGCATCATCCAACAACTCCAGTACCAAGAGCTCGGCAAGCACCTGGTCCGCCACCAGGTTCTTGGCTTTGGGCCGTCCGAGTGGGCGGACAGCGCGGCTGGGGCATCTCTGCTACAGCATCCCGCAGTGTGGGATCCGGGAGATATGTTTTTACGGCTCCATCGAGCGAATGTTCGCGTCTCGAATGCCGCTACATTGTGTAGGTCAAGGTTTTACATTTGGCGTGGCGCGACGCCCAGTGGGCCGATGGCGTTCCGACCGCGCCCCATAGTGTGCCGCATAGGCATCCAGCAATCTGCGGATCATTTTTTGATACGAAACCTTCGATCTTGCCGCATGAGCTTTAAAAAAATCGACGCTGTGCTTGCTCAGAGAAATGGTGATCTTCACACCGTCCTCTTTGAGGACTAGTCGATTCGGAGACGGCAGAATATCCTCCACCACTTCAAGCTGGCCCATCGGCTCATCTGTGTAGTTTCCCTTGCGTTTCATAGACCTTCTGTCCTTTGCGCCAATACCCTGCGCCGATAATGCGTGAGCCACGTCTCGCGCGATGACTCGTTCTGGGTCCAGGAAGGCAAGCTGTGCCTCCCGAAACGACACCCCATGCTTACGTAGGTTTTCTGCTTCTTTGGCAGGATCCCACTCGAAGCTTGACGTCATTTCTGAAGGATGCCATTTATATGGCCTAGGCGCCATACTTCTATATGGCTACCGGGTACGATCATAGACAACGAGAAAGGTACGTTCCCTAATAGCCACACCGGTCAAAGTCGAACTTTGGCGAACACCTTCTGCCTGGGTTCGTTATATTGAGATCCAGCGTTGGCTTACGAGATGGCTGTTGAGACTCAGGGAAGTAAGAATGAGCTTCGCGCAGCGTTTTCTACTTGCTCCGCTTATAGAGAAGCGCGGGAATGGACTGGGCTAACAGGAGTACCTGGTTCGAAGCCCGGAGCTTGTCGGCGCGCGGACCCAGGGAGGGACAACTTCCAGCGGGTAATCGCCGATTCCATCGACCGCTCGCGATCCCAGTTTTATTTAACTGATGTGTTCCTCGAACTCATCACCGAGCTTTCGATAGAGAGCTTTGGCAAGTGGGTCGTATCCAAAAAACTTGACCGCTGCATCCGTCCAATCCAGCGGCCGTGTATGGATAAGATCCCGCGCGCTTCTGAGCAGCTGCGATGGCACCGAAGACGGAGAAGGCTCAAATACTTCCGCAGTGTAATGATCCTGCTCTTCTGCAAACACATTACGGGTCACCTTCGAAAACACATGCTTTCCGCCATTCGTCTCATAAATTCGATACTCCTCCCACTGCTCCTGGTCTGCCGAAGGCGGAGCTTCTGAGGCGAGCAGCGTTCCGGTAAATGCCAGGTCCGGTTTGCCGTCCCTGATGACAACCTGTTCTTTCGGAACCCCGATGTCGGCATCGTCATCTAGGGCGGGGAGGCGACTCCGCATTTCGAGTTTAGCTTCCGAGACTTCCTTGCCCGGCGACTTCTCCTTATCCTTCTTATCCTCGGCCGTCGAACCCTTGGGAGGTGGGTTTGCGTTCTGATCGCGGACGGTCTCACCACGCACTATAACCGTGGCTTGATGGCACGCAGCATCTTCGGAGGGTTCATGATTGAGGGCAGTTTTGCTGCCTTGCTCATCGGCGGACGGTTGCGGCACTCTGTTGGCCGGCAACTCGGAGGATTGGTTAGGACGTTCAGAAATCATTGCACTAGACCTCGCTGCTGGACGGGCACACTTGCACTCGAAGCTACACCAAGGACGTGCGGTGAGCAGCCGGAAAACAGCGCTGCCAATCGTAGGAACATTCTGACAGGAGCCTGTTGCGCCCATGAAGTGCTGCCGCACGGTCAGCCGCCGCTAAGCTTGCCCTTTAGGTCTGTCCGCGCAACGCATAAACTCACAACTGCGCTTCCATACGCGCGCCTTCGCACCCTGCGCGGCCATCCGGCGGGCATGAAAGATGGGTGGGGACGACGGATCAGGTCAGACATACGGCGCAGCCGTGCTCGGCGCGGGGCGCCCGGGAGCTCGTGATGAATCGAGGAGACGAAGCAAGGGGCGACATCGGCGTTGTGGCGTCGCTCGTTCCCCGGGCCGACGGCACGCTGCGCCTGGTGATCGACGACGTCGCGATCGCCCCATCGACGGGGATGACGCTTTGGCGGGTTCGCGGATCGTACACGTTCGTCGACTGGCCACGCGACGTGGTCGCGAACATGAAGTTGAGTCCGCGGGAGTACCAGATCCTCGGAGAAAATCTCCTCGCGCGGCTCCTCGCTCGGAGATCGACGACCGACTTCACCGGGGATTAACTGTGCCGACCTCGGCTGTGCGCTCCGCTCCGCTCGATGCGAAGCTCGAGCAATTGGATAGTTTCATTTCGTCGGGACGCAATTTCATACTGAATCGATAGTTTGCGCACTCGACGGAACAGCGGAATGTGAACCTCCAATCAACGAGTGGGACGTCGCACCGGCAAAGAAACCGGTATTTGGGGTTCACATTATTTATAAGGGGAGGTTCTGAGTCACCTGCCGCCCGCGGTAGCGGGCGCCGGCGCACGAAGATCCGACGCTTTCAAGCTTTCCTGGACAACGCCGGAATCCGGAACCGGCGCATAATGCGGGTATGGAAAACCTCACTTACCTAGACGCCTATCGCCGTGCCTGTGAGAACCCGGATGCCTTTTGGGCGGAACGGGCCGCAGCCCTCACCTGGGATCGCCGCTGGACTCGTGTGCTCGACACGAGTAACGCGCCGTTTTACCGCTGGTTTTCCGGCGGTCGCATCAATACCTGTTATAACGCGCTCGACCGCCACGTGGAACAAGGCCGCGGCGAGAATCTCGCCCTCATCTATGACAGCCCTGTAACGGGGGTCGCCTCGCGCTTCACTTACGAGGAGCTTCTCAATCAGGTTGCGACTTTTGCGGGCGCACTAAGGAAATTGGGGGTCGAGCGCGGCGATCGAGTCATCATATATATGCCGATGGTTCCGGAGGCGGTAGTGGCCATGCTTGCATGTGCGCGCATCGGAGCCGTGCATTCGGTTGTATTCGGGGGCTTCGCTGCGCCGGAACTCGCCAAGCGCATCGACGATGCGAAGCCGGTCGTAGTGATCTCGGCGTCGTGCGGCATCGAGGGTCAGCGGGTAGTCCCTTACAAGCCTCTGGTCGATGAGGCTCTCAAGCTTGCTCAGCACGTCGTCCGACACTGCATTGTCCTGCAGCGACCTCAGGCCACTGCGGCCCTGCTTCCTGGGCGGGACCTAGAGTGGTCGGAGGCACTCAGTGGTGCACAACGCGCGCCGTGTATTACCGTAGAAGCAACGGATCCCCTTTACATTCTTTACACCTCCGGAACGACTGGGAAACCAAAGGGCGTCGTGCGCGATCATGGCGGGCATGCGGTGGCGCTCGCCTGGTCGATGAGCGCGATCTATGATGTGCATCAGGGCGATGTTTTTTGGGCCGCCTCCGACATCGGTTGGGTCGTGGGCCATTCGTACATCGTCTACGGGCCCCTGCTAGCGGGATGCGCGAGTGTTCTTTATGAGGGTAAACCGGTCGGCACTCCGGACGCGGGCGCGTTCTGGCGTATGGTTGCAGAGCACCGGGTCAAAGCGCTTTTCACAGCGCCAACGGCCCTGCGCGCAATTAAGAAAGAGGATCCGACGGGCGCGCTGATCAACCAATATGACATTTCAAGCTTAAGAGCGTTGTTTCTCGCGGGAGAGCGGTGCGATCCCGATACCGTGTACTGGGCGCAGGAAAAGCTCAAAGTCCCCGTGATTGATCATTGGTGGCAGACCGAAACTGGTTGGCCCGTTGCGGCCAATTGCCGAGGACTCACACCGCTGCCAATCAAGGCGGGCTCCGCCAGTGTGCCGGTGCCCGGCTACGACGTGCGTGTGCTTGGTGACGCTGGAGCCCCTGTTGACGCGGGAACGATCGGCAACCTCGTAATCCGACTGCCACTGCCGCCCGGAACACTTGCGACCCTATGGGAAAATGATGAAGGTTATCGAGACCACTATCTCACGCGCTATGAGGGCTACTATTTGACAGGCGATGCAGGGTTCATCGATGCAGACGGTTACGTATGGATCATGTCCCGCATCGATGATGTCATTAATGTCGCAGGCCACAGACTGTCAACGGGCGCGATTGAGGAAGTGCTTGCGGGTCATCCCGCCGTAGCTGAATGCGCCGTGATCGGTGCGGCGGACGCCATTAAGGGCCAACTTCCAGTGGGATTAGTAGTTCTGAAGGCGGGCGCTGCGATTTCCGTGGCGCAATTGCGAGCGGAACTGATCGACCGCGTCCGCCAGCAGATTGGCCCCATCGCGTCATTTCGTCACGTCGCAATCGTGACTCGTTTACCGAAAACCCGTTCCGGAAAAGTTCTGCGATCTACGATGCGCGCCATCGCTGACGCGCGAAGCTTTAACGTACCGCCGACGATTGATGATCCGCGGACGCTTGAGGAGGTTACGGGCGCATTCAAGGATTTGGGTTATGCGACACCCGCGGGGAGCTAACTACCTGCTCTTTTCCTAGGTATTCGGATCCGTCGACGCCTTTGGCTCGGGCACTGAGCGCTTTTGGATCGCAAAGCCCCAGCGGACCAGAAGCGAATTGCAATTGCGCAAGCCACGGCCGGAATCAGGTAGGTATCGGCAGCGCTATTCTCTGGCCATCGAAATTCCTACGGATCTTATCGCCAGGAACGCCTGTGCCGTTTCCGCAGAACATCGAAAAATGGACCGCAGTCGGGCCAAGAGACGTCATTTCGCTCGAGGGCTCAATTCTCTTAATTTTCCTGGGGTTTAACCCCAAGGTTACTTACCGTTAGAAACTACCCCCGCCCCGTCGGCGCGTCCAAGCTCTCTCTGACGCTGGCAATCCCGGCACGTGCCTTCAACGAATCTGGGGGAGAACTGTCATGAAAATCCGCGCTTTTATCTTACAAAGCACTCTGGCTCTGCTGGCCACAAGTTCACTTGTCATGAACGCGCCTGTCTATGCTGAGGCCATCTCCGGCACGTTAACTGTAAAGGTCGAGAAGCAGGAGGTGTTGCCGCTAACTTCACAAAGCGGCGACATGTTGATGCTGGTCGAGACCCACGGCACCAACAAGAGTAGTAATTGGATGGATGATGCCCAAGTCGTGAACAAAGAGATCGACTTCCTGCTCCAAGGCAGTGGTCCGCAGCACGGCTACATTACTTTCGCCAAGGGCGAGAATACCGTCGACGTCAAGTGGAACGGCTTTGTGAGCACCGTAATTGCCAACGGTCAGCCGCAGATTAGCTTCCGCGGCACCTGGGAACAGGTGAAGGGCACCGGTAAGTATCAGGGGATTCAAGGTAAAGGCAGTTACAAGGGCCATTACATCTCGCAGACGGACTATGTCGTCGACTGGGTTGGCCAATCCAGTGTGCCTGTGGCCAGCAAGTAATAATGAACTGCAGCGCAAATCCGAAGCACTGAGTAAGCATCTGCAGTAACGAGAAGTACCAATTGGTGCTTCCGGTGTTCAATAGACGGAGGAGTTGCCTTAGCCCGCCGTGTTGACGATGAGGAAGTAACAAACCATGAGCGCAGTCTTGAAACTACGTGAATTCACCAGTTATGCCGCTAATCTCGTCGTGGATGCGCCACCGTCTTCCAGCCAAAGCCAAATGGATGCCGGCATCGCGCGACTCCGTGAAGGCGCCAAAACCTTCGCCAAGCTGTCCCTTGACCAGCGCCTCGTGCTAGTGAATGCCATGCAACAGGGTTTCCTGCGTGTGGCCAACCGGATGGTGCACGCGGGCTGCAAGGCCAAGGGAATCGCACTCGGCATGCCGCCTGAAGCGGAGGAATGGTCCACCGGCCCATGGGGCGTGGTGCGCCAGTTGCGTCTAGTCCGCGAATCTCTCGCCGCCCTCAGACATTCCGGCAACACGCCCGTCGGCCCGGTCGCGCGCACGATTGATGGTCGACTGTCGGTCCGCCTATTTCCGGGCAATGCAATCGACGCCATGCTTTTCAAGAACATCACCGCCGAGGTGCACATGCAGGCAGGGGTAACGGTGGAATCACTAGAGTACGATCGCGCCCGCTTTTACAAACAGCCAGATCACGATGGGCGGGTAGTAGTGGTACTTGGCGCCGGAAACATTGCCGCAATCCCGCCGATGGATGTCATCACCAAGATGTTCAACGAGGGCAAAGTCGTTCTGCTTAAGATGAACCCTGTCAATGCCTATCTCGGCCCCTACATCGAGGAGGCTTTTGCCGAGGCCATAAAGCAGAGTTTTCTTGCGGTGGTGTACGGCGGTGCAGAGGAAGGACGCTATCTCGTCTACCACAGCGGCATTGATGAGGTGCATATCACCGGCTCCGATAAAACCCACGACAATATCGTCTGGGGACCCGCGGGGCGGGAGCGAGAGATTCGCATGCAACGCCATGAGCGACTGCTCAAGAAACCCATCACTGCCGAGCTGGGCAACGTCTCGCCGTTCATCATTGTTCCGGGACCCTACAGCGACAAGGAACTGCAGTACCAAGCCGAGGATACCGCCGCCTCCTATCTCATAAATGCCTCTTTCTTGTGCTGCGCGGCGAAGATGCTGGTGCTGCCCAAAGACTGGGCCGGCAGCGATATATTCGTGCAAGCCTTGCAGGAGACGTGCGCCAAGGCACCCACTCGCCAGGCGTACTACCCCGGCGCGGAAGATCGTTGGCGCAATCTGACCACCGGTCGCGGGCAGATAAAGCATCTAGGCAACGCGATGCCCGGGACGTTGCCGTGGACCTTCATCTCCGGACTTGATCCGAACGCGGTCGATGAACCGCTTTACACTCAGGAGCCATTCTGCTCGGTGATCTCTGAGACACGCGTGGGCAGCGCTGATCCAGTGGAGTATCTGGAGCGGGCAGTGGAATTTTGCAACTCCAAACTGTGGGGTACGCTCAATGCCAACCTCATCGTGCATCCTCATTCGCTCAAGGACCCACGCATCAACGAGGCAGTGGAGCGAGCGATTATAAAGCTGCGTTATGGAGTCATTGCCGTCAACGCCTTCATCGGCATGCCATTTGCATTTGCCGCACCGCCGTGGGGCGCGTATCCGGGGTCAATTCCGGAGGACATCCAAAGCGGCACCGGCTTCGTCCACAACACTTCCATGTTGGAAGGCGTTGAGAAGACGGTGTTGCGCGCGCCACTCACCGCATTCCCCAAGCCCGCGTACTTCGCAAATCACCGCACCACTCATAAGATGCTGCCCAAAATTGTGGCAATGGAAGAAACCGCCAGCTGGGCAAAGGTGCCAGGCATCGTCTTCGATGCTATGCGCGGTTAGTTTTGGGCGCATAAGCGGCAGCGCCGCAGCGATGTCGAGTTGCAAGTTGTTTCTTGACCGGCCTGCGCAAGTCGGCCAGACGGATCTGAACGCTCCCGCCTAGTCAAGGCCTGCAAGCCGCGCCAGACCGTGCATCCGAAAGCCCAAATCATCATTTAGCCAGATGTGCTGCAGCATGGGCTTGCGACCGCCGGTGAGCTCCATCAGTCTTTCGCGCTCTACGTGCGCCTCCTCGTCGCGGCCAAGTAAGGCGTATATAAGGCAGAGCCAATAGTGGTTAGGAATAGATGCATCCGTCACCTCAATGCCACGCTTGTACGCCGCAATCGCCAGTTCGTACTCCTCCAGCACGAAATAACAGAGACCCAGCGCGGTCTGGTAGAAAGCGGACGGATGAGGGGTGAGCCGCATAGCCTTTAGGATGTTGTGTAAGCCTTCCTCACCACGTTCTGACACGGCAAGAGCAAAAGATAGAAAAAAATAGGCATCGGCATTGTTCGGATCGAGGCCCACCGCGCGCCAGCCGGCGGCGATGGCAGCTTCTCCTTGCTTGCGCCAGAGCTGTACCCAGCACAACACGGCTTGAGTGTGGGGACCTTTCGAGTCCAGATCCACCGCCAGACGTATGTGATCGTAAGCACGCTCAAGAGTTTCGGGGTTCGGATCCAACATCATGATCCATCGGAACACCAGGACGCGGGCGAGCCAGGCGTGACCAGCAGCGTAGCCAGGATCCAGCGCCACTGCATGGATGAGTTGCGCGCGCGCCTCTGCGGTGGACTCTGGTGTGAATTTCCAGAAACGCTCCAAGGCGCGTAGCAGGCGGTCATGCGCCTCGACGTTGACGGTGCCACCGTGGCTGTCGCGCTTTTGCCCGGCGGCCGCGAACTTCACTTGCAGCACGTTGACGATGCGCTGGCTGACATCGTCCTGCACCGCAAAGACATCCTTGAGTTCCCGGTCA
>Ga0302177_10001537_pt1 | contig 16490 bp, 9 predicted proteins | sample I_Palsa_E1_2_FD_198780 | JGI IMG/M metagenome (GOLD analysis project Ga0302177, IMG submission 198780) | Peat permafrost microbial communities from Stordalen Mire near Abisko, Sweden - I_Palsa_E1_2 | ecosystem: Environmental > Terrestrial > Soil > Palsa > Peat permafrost | place: Sweden: Abisko... | reverse complement strand
GTTTCCGCAGCGAGTTCTAGCCATGTGTTCGCCGTCGGTAATTACGGCTTCACCCTTGTGGAGGGTGAATCGCTTCTTCGACCAGAACACTCGATTGCCAAGGCGGTAGGACACGTAGAGAAGGCGATCTTGGTTCAAGCGAACGACTCGCGCTTTTGCGACGTCGAAGTCACCGTAATGTTCGGCGACGACAGGATCGCGGGTAACCGAATTCCTCAATTCAGCGGCGCTTTCTACGCCGCCCGGAATCACGGAATAGGGATATATCGCGCGGGCCGAGGTATTCCCATCCAGCGAAATTTGCCGAGGATCTTGGTTATCAACAGTGGATAGGAATGACGAAGAATAGGCGGGTGCAATTTGGCTGAAGTCGCTCGAAGCAAGCGCAACCCAAACCGAGACACTGCCCAACGTCAAGACTGCCAGTGCTCCCAGGCGGCGGAGGTCGATCTTTCGTGCAAACTTGGCCCCGAATGTCCAAAACTGCAGCATCTCGCCTGATTTGACGACAGAATAGATTTGCTGGGAGTCTGTGTCGAGAAGGGATTATGCATTTGTTTAACCATTTAATCCAGTTCCGAAATTGACCACTAACTGGCTTAGGTTTGGCCTCCCAAGCCTGCAGCATGACATGGCTTATCTTGGAGCGGGATGTGGATGGGGTTCAAAATTCAAGAAATCCAATTTGGGAATCGCAGGAAGCGGTTTTCCCGAAATAGTACTTTCGTTCTAGGTTCGGCTCCAACTGAAGCTCAACCAGGTGCTGCTTAAATTATCTCAGCGGCGCGACAAGGAATTCCGAGAAACGATGCGGCTCTTCAGATCCACAGGCTGGAACTCTGAAACGCACTGCTGGGGATGGTTGTGGTTTAGGTTCCAGAGGGCATAGCCTAGACCCAGGAACGGACCCACAATCATAGCGAGGGCTACCAACAAAAACAGAACCAGGAACATAAGCACAATCACAATAACCGGCATTGGACCCTTTCCTCCTTGCCCCGCGTCTAATTCCTGACAGTAACTGACCGGGTTGGGGCCACTTATTTAGACGTATCTAATGAACCCTAGGATTCCCGAAAAGTTGCGATTTTATAATCATTTATTGCGTCGCTGTGATTGCTGTGCATCGGTTCGTCTGCGGGGTGTGTGACGCGAATATTACGTTCCGGCGCAATTTTTTGTCGAACTGACCGTGGTTTTTTTGGGCGTAGTGCGTGCGATAATAATGCTGTGGTCGTATCGCGTTAAACTGCCCGGGAAGAGTCTCTGCGCTTTCCAGGCGGTCCCAGGGGTCTCTTGAATGTGGATAGTTCGGCTAGCATTACGCAGGCCTTATACGTTCGTGGTGATGTCGATTTTATTGCTGATACTTGGTCCCGTCGCCATTCTGCGTACGCCTACGGACATTTTCCCAAATATTGACATTCCCGTTGTCAGCGTCATCTGGAACTACACGGGACTATCTCCGGAGGAAATGTCGAATCGAATTATTTTCAACTACGAGAGATCGCTCACAACCACGGTAAACGATATCGAGCACATTGAGTCGCAATCATTGAGCGGCATCGCGGTCGTGAAGATTTTTTTTCATCAGGGCGTGCAAGTGGCCAATGCGATTGCGCAGGTCACAGCGATATCGCAGCCTATCGTGCGGACTTTGCCTCCCGGAACTACGCCGCCTTTTATCATTACCTACAACGCCTCGACGGTCCCTATCCTTCAACTTGCCCTCTCGGGCAAAGGACTGTCGGAACAGCAACTGGGTGACATTGGATTGAACTTTCTGCGCACCGGACTGGTGACTATCTCAGGCGTGGCAATTCCTTATCCCTATGGCGGCAAGCAGCGGCAGGTTCAAGTGGATTTGAACACCACGGCGTTGCAGGCAAAAGGGCTTTCGCCGCTGGACGTGGTCAACGCCATTACCCTGCAGAATCTGATTCTGCCGGCGGGCACGGCGAAGATCGGGCCGTTTGAGTACCAGGTGGATATGAATGGGGCTCCTGCCACGGTAAACGAACTCAACGATCTGCCGATCAAGACGGTTGGGAGCAGCACCATCTACATTCACGACGTGGCACACGTACGGGACGGTTTTCCGCCGCAAACGAACATTGTCAACGTGGATGGAAAGCGCGCGTCGCTGATGTCGATTCAAAAGAACGGAGACGCATCCACACTCGACATCATTTCAGGTATTAAAGCTTTGCTACCGCAAATCCAGGCTGGCCTTCCTCCGCAACTGGAGATCAAGCCCCTTTCGGACCAGTCCATTTTTGTGCTGGCGTCGATCAAGGGAGTGGTTCGGGAGGCGATTCTTGCCGCGTGTCTTACAGGATTCATGATCCTGGTATTTCTGGGAAGCTGGCGCAGCACGCTGATCATCGCGGTTTCGATTCCGCTTTCGATTCTAACGTCGATCATCGTTCTGAGCGCGTTGGGCGAGACGATTAACATTATGACTCTCGGCGGCCTGGCTCTGGCCGTGGGAATTCTGGTGGACGACGCCACGGTCGAAATCGAGAACATTAACCGCAACATCGACCAAGGCAAAGAAATCGTGCAGGCCATTCTGGATGGAGCGTCGCAGATAGCGGTGCCTGCGTTCGTCTCGACACTTTCGATCTGCATCGTGTTCGTACCGATGTTTTTTCTTTCCGGAGTGGCGCGGTATTTGTTTGTTCCGCTCGCTGAAGCTGTGTGCTTCGCCATGCTTGCATCGTATCTGTTATCGCGGACGCTGGTGCCCACCATGGCCAAGTATTTGTTGGTGGCTCAAATTGAAGAGAGCCACGGGGAGGCGGCGAAATCGCGCAATCCGTTTGTGCGAATTCAACAAAAATTCGAACAAGGATTCGAGAAGCTACGGGACGGCTATCACCGACTGCTGGAAACGTGCGTATGCCACGACCGCATATTTGTGACCTGTTTCTTCGGCGCCTGCTTGCTGTCATTCATTCTCTTGCCCATGGTTGGGCAGGACTTCTTTCCCACGGTGGATAGCGGTGAATTCAAGCTTCACTTGCGGGCGCCGACCGGGACGCGGATTGAAGAGACGGCGGCAATTTGCGAACGCGTGGACGACGACATGCGCCGGTTGATTCCCAAGTCAGAGTTAGCCACGATCATAGACAATATTGGCGTACCGTACAGCGGGTTTAACCTTTCCTATAGCAATTCGGCGCCGATCGGGCCAGGCGATGCGGACATCTTGGTGGAGCTAACGAAAAAACATCGTCCGACGGAAGAATACATTCACGACCTGCGTACGCGGCTGAGCAGCGATTTTCCCGGCGTGACATTTTATTTTCTGCCTGCGGACATGGTCAGCCAGATCCTGAACTTCGGGCTGCCAGCTCCGATCGATATTCAGATTGTCGGAAGAAATTTAGTGGGCGACCGCGAGTTTGCGGACAAGCTGATGAATCAACTGAAATTCGTTCCCGGCACCACCGATCTCCGAATCCAGCAGGCATTCGATCAGCCGAAGCTGCATTTTGATATCGACCGCACCAAGGCGCAGGAAATCGGATTTACGCAACGTGATGTTGCCACTAACCTTTTGATTTCGCTCAGCGGAAGTTTTCAAACCGCTCCCAGTTTCTGGCTCGATCCGAAGACGGGGGTGAGCTACAACATCGCGACCCAGATGCCCCAGTACAGAATCGACACGCTTCAGGATCTCGAAAACATTCCAATAACTGGCTCGAATCCGAATGCGCCGCCGGCGATTCTTGCTAGTCTCGCGTCGGTCAGCAGAGGAGCGGAGATGGGCGTTGTTTCTCACTACAACGTCCAGCCGGTCATCGACATTTACGGAGCTGTGCAGGGCCGCGACCTGGGCGGTGTGGCCCGAGAAATCGCGCCGATCATCGCACAAAGCAAGAAATATCTGCCGCGCGGATCGCAGCTCATCGTTCGCGGACAGATTGCCACGATGCAATCGTCGTTCTCGGGGCTTTTGTGGGGACTCGTATTTTCGATTCTTCTTGTCTATCTTTTGATCGTCGTAAACTTCCAGTCCTGGCTGGATCCTTTCATCATTTTGACGGCACTGCCGGCGGCTTTGGCTGGAATCGTTTGGTTTCTGTTCATCACGAGAACGACGCTTAGCGTGCCCGCTCTGACGGGCGCGATCATGTGCATGGGGGTAGCGACGGCGAACAGCATTCTGGTGGTTAGCTTTTCGCGAGAAAGACTCGACGAAGGCAAGACCGCGGAGGAAGCCGCACTGGAATCCGGATACACGCGCTTTCGGCCCGTTATTATGACGGCCCTGGCGATGATTATCGGCATGTTGCCGATGTCACTGGGGCTGGGTGAAGGCGGAGAGCAAAATGCGCCTTTGGGGCGCGCGGTGATCGGCGGACTTTTATTCGCAACGGTCGCTACTCTTTTCTTTGTGCCGGTTTTCTTCAGTATCGTGCATGGACGGAGAGCGGAGAAAGCGTAGCTTGACATCGTCGTGGGGAGCGATTGAGTCCGCGCGCGGAGCGCATCATCTAAAGTTAGAGTGACAAAAGGAAGAATCATCGATGACTGAGCAGCCAGAGAAACAAGTCCCGCGAGCAGAAGCGGGCGGCGACCAGCAACCTACTCCGCAAGGGTCCTACGATCGGCCTCCCCAAAGGCCGGGAGGCACGGGCCACGGCGTGGTGATTGCGGTACTCGTGGTAATCATCGTGGCAGGTGTTGTGGTGATGGGCGTGGTGCCACGCTTGAGAGCGAAAGCGGCGTTGCGCACCGAAACCCGCGATTTAGCTATTCCCACTGTGGTCGTGATTCATCCCAAACGAGGCGATCCACAGCAGGAGATAGTGCTCCCCGGCAATATGCAGGCTTTCGAGGATGCTCCTATCTATGCGCGAACGAACGGATATTTAAAGAAATGGTATGTGGACATCGGCGGGCACGTGAAGACGGGACAGTTGCTCGCGGATATTGATACTCCGGAAGTCGATCAACAACTGCAAGTAGCGCGTGCTGAGCTGAATACGGCGCAGGCGAACTTGAATCTTTCCAAGATTACGGCGGACCGCTTCGACGGCCTGAAGAACACTGACTCGGTCTCGAAACAAGACGTGGATAATGCGCACGGTGATTTCGAAGCGAAGAAAGCCACAGTAGCGTCCGCGCAATCCAATGTAAGGCGTCTTGAAGAAACCCTGGCGTTCAATAAAATTTATGCGCCCTTTGACGGCATCATCACGGCGCGCAACACGGACGTGGGGCAATTGATCGACTCCGGCAGCGGTGGAGCGGCCAAGGAGATGTTTCATATTCAATCGACGCGAGTGCTGCGCGTGTACATCAACGTACCCCAACAATATTCGCAGGCCGCCAAGCCCGGCCTGACTGCGGACCTGACTCTAGCGGAATTTCCGGGCCGGAAGTTCAAGGGACAACTCGTTCGCACGGCTAATGCCATAGACCAAGCGTCACGGACGCTGCTGGTGGAGGTGGACGTGAACAACACAACGGGTGAACTGCTGCCCGGGGGTTATACGGAAGTTCACCTAAAGCTTCCGGAGACAGTGCCGACGTTTATCCTTCCGGTGAATACGCTGATATTCCGTTCGCAAGGCTTGCAGATTGCGACGGTCCAGGATGGCAAAGCTTCGCTGGCTCCCATTGTGCTAGGGCGCGATTTCGGCAGCGAAGTTGAAGTAGTCTCCGGGCTCAGCGGGCAAGAGAGTGTGATGGTGAATCCGCCGGATTCCCTGGTGGAGGGCGAGCAAGTTCAGATCGCCCAGAATCAGGAACAAACGGGTCAACCGCAGGCGGCACAGCCACAATCGAATCAGCAACAATCGGGCGGGCCGAAAAAGTAAGCACGGCCGCGCATCAAACACGATTTTGGGATCTGGGATGGTTGGTTCAAGGTTTAATTTTTTGCAGGAGAGAAGTCATGAGACGTTTTTTCTGGGGAATCGTGGCGATTCTATTCGCTGCCCTGGTGTCGATGGTGGCGTACCGCACCGTCTCTGCAGCGCGCGAAATGCGGGCCTTGGCGCAAACGTCGGGCCAAAGCGGGCCGTTTACGGACTTCCGAATGCAAAAACCCGGAAGTGTTCACCATATTTCCGCTGCGGACTTGCCCCAGCCATTCGCCACCCCCGCCGTCGAGAATAGCGCGCACATGGTAGCGCGACCGTCGAACGCTTGGCCACAAGCTCCGGACGGCTTCAAAGTGGAGCTCTACGCTGACGATTTGAAAAATCCCAGATTAGTTCGCACCGCGCCTAATGGCGACCTGTTTCTGGCGGAGAGCGGGCCAGGCCGCATTCTTGTGTTCCGAGGGATTACCGCCGGCGGAAAACCAGAAACTACGGAAATTTTTGCGACTGGCCTCACACGTCCGTTTGGTATTGCATTTTATCCGCCGGGACCGGATCCGAAATTCGTTTACGTCGCAAATACGAATTCGGTGGTGCGTTTTTCATATCAAAACGGCGACCTGAAAGCTCGCAGCGGTCCTGAAACCGTAATCGAACACGTGCCCAGCGGACTCGAACGTGTCGGCGGAGGCGGGCATTGGACGCGCGATATTGCGTTTTCGGCGGACGGAAAGAAAATGTACGTGGCCGTCGGTTCCCGCGGCAATATCGCGAATACCGATAAAGACAAATCGGAGTACCACCGGGCGAACATTCTCGAGGCCAACCCGGATGGCTCGGACTTGCGTGTGTACGCGTGGGGAATTCGTAATCCGGTCGGGATAGCATTTGATCCCGCGACCGGCGTGTTGTGGACCTCTGTGAATGAGCGAGACGACATAGGCGACAATCTGCCGCCGGATTACATCACGCACGTCCAAGAAGGCGGCTTTTACGGCTGGCCGTGGTATTACATCGGCGGAAACGAGGATCCTCGGCTGAAAGGCAAGCATCCTGAGCTGAAAGACAAAGTGATTGTGCCGGACGTTTTGCTGGAACCGCACAACGCTTCGCTGGAATTAACGTTCTATGGAGGACAGCAATTTCCGGAAAAATATCGCGGAGGTATTTTTGCGAGCGAACACGGTTCCTGGAATCGGTCTGTGCGTACGGGCTACGAAGTGGTGTACGTGCCTATCAAGGATGGTAAGGCTAACGGGGAGTATGAAGATTTCGTTAGCGGGTTCGTCACGCCCGACGGAAAAGTGTGGGGCCGGCCGGTGGGAGTTGCCGTTGCTAAAGATGGTTCCTTAATGGTCAGCGATGATGGCTCGAACTCAATCTGGCGAATCAGTTATGCGGGCAAATAAGAGAGTCACATTGCGTGCGATCGAATTAAGAAGAACGGGTCGGTCCTGGCATCCCGGCCGTGTGTGTTTCCTTGCAGTTTTTCTGCTGGGCGGATGCACGGTCGGGCCAAAGTATGTGCGGCCCAGTACGGACGTCCCTGCCGATTACAAAGAGACTAAAGATTGGAAGGTGGCGCAGCCTAGCGCCGAGGCGATAAAAGGAAAGTGGTGGGAAGTTTATCAAGATCCGCAGCTCAATACCCTGGAAGAGAAAATTGATGTTTCAAATCAAAGCCTAAAGTCAGCCCAAGCGCAATTCCTGCAAGCGCGCGCAGCGGTCCGTATCTCGCGATCATTTCAGTTCCCTACTGTGACGGCCAACCCTGCAATCGCGCGGGAACGATTCTCGCAAAATCGTCCTCTGGGAGTTCCCGAAAGCACGCAGACTTTCAACGACTTTCAGGTACCTGGACTCGACGCCACCTATGAGCTGGACGTTTGGGGCCGCGTTCGCCGCACGGTGGAGCAGAGCCGCTCGCAGGCCCAAGCCAGCGCCGCCGATCTTGCCAGCGTTGGTCTGAGCCTGCACGCCGAACTGGCCACGGATTATTTCCAGCTTCGCGGTCTCGACGCGCAAATACAACTCCTAACCTCGACTGTGGATGCGTTCCAGAAAGCTCTCGAGCTTACGCAGAGCCGATTCAACGGTGGGCTCGCTTCGGGTGTGGACGTGGCGCAAGCACAGACACAACTAGAAACCGCGCGCGCGCAATTGATCGATCAAGGCGTTCAACGCACCGCCTTCGAACATGCCATCGCAGTTCTAACCGGCCAGCCTCCGTCAACTTTCGCTTTGGCGCCGCTGCCTCTGGACACGCCGCCGCCAGCGATTCCTCCGGGATTGCCATCCGATTTGCTCGAGCGGCGACCCGATGTTTCCGCGGCCGAAAGACGAATGCAAGCGGCCAACGCGCAAATCGGCATCGCCAGGGCGGCCTACTTTCCAATGATTACACTGACGGGACAAGGCGGCTTTGAAAGCATTGCGGCCGGAACATTGTTTCAGGGCCCCAGTGGTTTGTGGGCGGTGGGCGGAACAGCTCTTGAAACATTGTTCGATGCTGGACGAAGGCGCGGGGCATCGGAACAAGCAAAAGCCGCCTACGATCAGTCCATCGACAATTACCGCCAGACGGTGCTCACCGCATTTCAGGAAGTGGAAGACAACCTGTCTGCGTTGCGCATATTGCAGGACGAGGCACACACCGAGGATGTGGCTGTGGGAGCGGCAAGACACTCAGTCGAACTATCGATTACCCGCTATAAGGGTGGCGTCGCAAATTATTTAGAAGTGACCACCGCGCAGAATGCCGCGCTTACTGACGAGGTCACTGCTCTAACAATTCTCACGCGGCGGATGACGGCAAGCGTACTTTTGATCAAAGCTATCGGGGGCGGGTGGAACGTCTCCCAAATTCCGCACGTTTAACTTCTAATTTTCAGCCCGCAGGAACAAGTCCTCTGATTTGCTCTCCCCGAATTGCATTGTGAACCGATGGCTTGGACTTGTTCTGCTGGCCTCGGTGCTCGGGCTATGGTAAAGATGTGCGAACGCTCGCAAGCTGCAGCAAATTAATGGGAGGGCATTTTTGACTCGCCGCAAGGCCGTGAAATCGGGAGTTACGTTGCGCGATGTGGCGCAAGAAAGCGGCGTTTCCCCGGCTACGGTTTCGATCGTTTTGAACAATGCTCCGCTGGCCCGATATATTCCGCAGTCCACGAAAGATCGCATCGAGCGCGCTGCGAAAAAACTAGCCTATCGTCCGAAGACAGTATCGCGTTTTCTGAGCGCCAAGCGGAATCGCACGGTTGGCGTGATGGTGTTCGACATCACGGATCCGTTTTGCACTTTGATACTCCGCGGAATCGAAAACACCCTCTATCAAGCTTCGTACCTTCCGATTCTCACGGACGTCCACAATCAACGCGGCCGTTTCGAGCGGTACCTGGAAATGCTGCTCGCGCGCCCAGTCGAAGCGCTCGTCTTCGTCGCCAACTGGCTTTTTGTTGACATCGAAGTTCTGGCCGATCTGGAGAAGAGGAATATTCCCGCGGTCATGATTGGCCGCGAACTAAGCAGCGGCTCTATCAGCTCGGTGATGACAGACAATGAGGCCGGCGCGCATTTGGCGATGGAGCACCTTTACTCGCTCGGCCATCGAAAGATTGCATTCATTCGCGGGCCAAAGATGCTGGTGGATAGCACTCCCCGTTGGCGTGGCGTGCGTTCTTTTGCGCGCTCGGTCGGCTTGGAAATCGATCCGGCCTTGGTGGTAGATTTGCCTGACTCGCTCGATCCGAATTCCGGCTTTGAGGGTGGCTTCAAACTGACTGAAGAACTGCTGAAACACAAAAAGCGTTTTACCGCGGTAATGGCATTCGACGACATGACCGCTTTTGGAGCGATTCGCGGATTGGCGCGCGCCGGATTGAAGGTTCCGGAGGATTGCTCGGTGATCGGTTTTGACGACGTGATGCCTGCCGGGCTGTCGGTTCCGTCGCTGACTACAGTGCGCCAGCCGATGGAAGCGCTGGGAAGCGCGGCCGTGGGGATCGTGCTGGAAGCGATCAACGCCACGATCGAGGAGCGCGAATTCGAAGTGGTTCGCCGAAAACTTACACCCGAGCTTGTAGTGCGCGAATCTTCGCGCTCTGTCCCCTGGGCTGGGGCGGATTGAAGCTGGCGGGTGTTTTTCCTTGACACTCCGGGCAAGGTGGGAATAATACGTCCAGTTTAATAAACTTTAATAAAACTGATACGGGAATTGCGGCGTTTCTTCTTCATAGATTTCAGTTGCCCTGGCTCAGATGCAAAGTTTTTGGAGAACGGGGAATGTCTTTCAAAGAACAGCCCGGCGTTCGGCTCATTTTGGCCTCATTCTTCGCAATCTTTCTTTTTCTGATTCTTCTCTTCGCGCCGCGTACCGCTTCCGCAAATACGCCTGAGCCATCAGAAACAAAAATATTTCTGCATGAAGGCTGGGCTCTGCAGTCTTCTTGTTTATTTCTTGCGAGGGGCGAGCAAATCTCGGCCCCGGGGTACAAGACGAACGGCTGGCATTCAGCGACTGTGCCGACGACGGTCGTGGCTGCGCTGGTCGCCGACAAAACTTATCCCGACCCGTATTACGGCAAGAATTTGCGCGACATTCCTGGAACAACGTATCCGATCGGAAAGAATTTTTCGCTGCTGTCCATGCCGCAAGATAGTCCTTTCCGCTGCGCGTGGTGGTATCGGATCGAATTCACGCTGCCTGCGGCCTATAAGGGCAAGCACGTCTGGCTACATTTCGGGGGGATTAACAACCACGCGAATATCTGGCTGAATGGCCAATTGGTGGCCGGCGGGAAGGAAATAGCCGGAGCCTACCGCACGTACGACTTCGACATCAGCCCGATGATAAACCGCGATGGACCGAACGCGCTTGCGGTGGAGACGATCGCGCAGACTGAAAAGGATCTTGGAATAAATTGGGTTGACTGGAACCCGGCGCCACCTGACAAAGATATGGGATTGTGGCGCAGCGTTTATTTGCAAAGCACCGAGGCGGTGGCGATTCGTCATCCGATGGTGGTCACGCACTTCCCTTCTGCGGCGGTGGATGAAGCTGAGCTCACGGTGGAAGCTGAATTGCGGAACGCGGGGGACAAGGAGATCACTGGTTTTCTGGACGGCCGAATTGAAGATGCGAAATTTCGCCAAACGGTGGTTCTAAAGGCGGGAGAAACCCGCGTGGTCCGATTTACTCCCGATGAATTCCCGCAATTGCGCATCAAGAATCCGAAAGTGTGGTGGCCCTATCGCATGGGCGCGCAGGACCTTCACGAACTGAATCTGCGTTTCGTTGTGGGCAACGATTTATCCGACGAGCAGAGTGTCCGGTTTGGGATTCGCGAGATTACTTCGGAATTGAATTCGCGCGGAGCGCGGCAATTTTACGTGAATGGAAAACAAATCCTCATTCGCGGCGGCGGTTGGTCGCCGGATATGCTATTTCGGTCGGATCATGCGCGTCTCGAAACGGATTTTCGTTACATTCGGGAGATGAATCTGAACGCAGTCCGCTTGGAAGGAAAGCTGGAGACGGATGAGTTTTACGATCTCGCGGATGAGCAAGGCGTGCTGATTATGGCGGGCTGGTGCTGCTGCGATCATTGGGAACTGTGGAAACACTGGCAGCCTGGCGATTTGGAAATTGCTTCCGCGTCATTGCGCTCGCAAATCCTTCGGATGCGAAGCCACCCCAGCATGCTGGTGTGGTTGAACGGCAGCGATATGCCGCCGCCGCCGGACGTGGAAACGGAATACATCAAAGTGTTGAAAGAAACAGATTGGCCGAATCCTTATATTTCTTCGGCATCGGAAACGCCAACCTCGGTGACGGGAAAGTCCGGCGTCAAGATGACCGGCCCGTACGATTACGTCCCGCCAAATTATTGGCTTATTGATACGAACAAATATGGCGGAGCGTTTGGCTTCAATACCGAAACCGGACCCGGTCCGGCTGTTCCGCTGGTGAGCTGCCTGCGTAAATTCATTCCCGCGGATCATTTGTGGCCTGAGGATTCTTTCTGGAATTACCACGCGGGCTCCGAAGGCTTCAAGGACTTGAGCCATTTTGACGGTGCGATGAGATCGATTTACGGCGCTCCTGCCGGACTTGAAGATTACGAAATCAAATCGCAGGCCATGGCTTACGATGGCGAGCGAGCCATGTTCGAGGCTTATTCCCGCAACAAATACACTTCCACCGGCGTGATCCAGTGGATGCTGAACAACGCGTGGCCTTCGTTGATCTGGCATCTATACGACTACTATCAGCAGCCGGCCGGCGGATATTTCGGCACGAAGAAGGCTTGCGAGCCTTTGCACGTTCAGTATTCGTATGACGACAACAGCATCGTGGTGGTAAACAGCGTGTATCAGAAATTCACCGGACTGAGTGTCATCGCGCATCTCTACGACGATTCGTTGCACGAAAGGTTTTCTAAACAAGCTCAAACGGATGTGGAGGCAGATGGCGTGGCGAAAGTTCTCACGCTCCCAGCGGAGGCTTTCAGTCCTCCGTCTTCAGTATATTTCGTGAAGCTCGAGCTTCAGACGAGCGATGGAAAAACGGCGAGCTCTAACTTTTATTGGCTGTCTGCGAAAAAAAACGTGTACGAATGGGCGAAGACTACCTACAAGTACACGCCGGTGTCGTCGTACGAAGATTTCACTGCGCTTCAGAATTTGCCCAAAGTGAAACTCGAGGTTAACGAAGCTAGAGCTACAGCCCCAGACGGCTCCGCGGTTCAGGTCATAGTTAAGAATCCCAGCGATCATTTGGCGTTTCAAGTGCGATTCGGAATTCAGAAACGCGGCCAAACTGAGGAAATCCTTCCGGTCTTTTGGGACGACAACTACATCGAGCTGATGCCCGGAGAATCTCGCGAAATTACCGCGCGATATCTTCCCACCTCGGATATTTCGGGTCCGATCGAACTCACCATCGCGGGCTGGAACATAGACACGACGACGGTATCTCTGAAGGAAGCCGGCGCGACCTCCGCACAAAGCTCAGGCGGCGGGCGCTGATGCCCAAGGAACACTCGAAGCCCAGTCCTGCGACGCCGCGTAGCTTTCCGAATTCCATGCTCAGCGAGATTTACGAACAGCCGCACGCGATTCGCGAATGCATCCGCCGCAACGTACAAGATGAGTCCATTTTCGCCGACGCGCTGCAACCTGTTGACAGCGCGATTTTCGCTTTCAAGAAGATCATCATCGCGGCTAGCGGCTCCAGCCGTCACGCGGGCTTGGCGGGCGAAATCATGATGGAGGACCTCGCGGGAATTGCGGTAGACGTGGAATACTCCAGCGAATATTGCTATCGCTCCACGCATGCCGACTCCGAGCCGATCGTAGTGGTGATAACGCAGTCCGGCGAAACGGCCGACACCATAGCGGCGCAGCGCCAGGCGCTCAGTCGCGGCGCTAAAACCGTGGCGATTTCGAACGTCGCCGGTTCCACCATCGCGCGCGAAGCGAGCGCCACACTGCACACGTTTGCCGGGCTGGAAAAAGCCGTGCCGGCGACGAAAAGTTTCACGTCACAGTTGACGATTCTGTATCTTCTTGCGTTATTTCTAGCGCGCAAACGCGGCCGCGTAACTTCCGGAGTCGTGCGCGCGCATCTGGACTCTCTCGGCGCGCTACCCGCAGAAATCGAAAAAGCTCTGCCTTCTTGGGACGCGCAGTCTGCGGGGTGCGCTCGCGAGTATCAGCATGCGAAAGCGTTTTTGTTTCTCGGCCGCGGCGTTCATTATGCAATTGCTCGTGAAGGAGCGCTGAAGCTGAAGGAAATTTCTTACGTTCAAGCGGAAGGCCTTCCAACCGGAGAACTGCGGCATGGCCCGAACGCTTTGGTGGACGAAAAGCTTGTAGTGATCGTTATAGCCACGCGCGATCTGGCTGATCCGGATTCCGTGCTGCGATACCAGAAGACGCTTTCGGTGCTCGAATACATCAAGGGCCGCGGCGGAAAATCGATCGCTATTGCGTCCGAAGGGGACCGCGAAATATCGTCGCTCGCGGACCGTGTGATTCACGTCCCAGCCGCGATGGAATTGCTGCTGCCGATTCTCGAAGTTGTGCCGCTACAGCTTTTTGCTTACCATTTCGCCACGCTGAATGGGTGCGATGTGGACCATCCCAGAAACCTTGTAAAATCGGTCACCACGGAATGAGCAACGAAGCAAATTCGGCCGCGCCTGTCACACTTAAACGGACTCTTCACCTTTGGGACCTGATCATCATCGGCATCGTGATCATTCAGCCGATTGCGCCGATGGGTATTTACGGCGTAATCAGTAACGCGGCGCGCGGGCACGTTGTGACCACGATTCTGATCGCCATGGTGGCGATGCTTTTCACCGCGATCAGCTACGGAAAAATGGCCCGCGCCTATCCCAGCGCCGGCTCGGCATACACCTACGTCGGCCAGGAAATCCATCCGTCGCTTGGGTACGTCACCGGGTGGGCGATGTTGATGGACTACATTCTGAACCCGCTAATCTGCACGGTGATTTGCAGCAAGCTGACTCAGAACATTTTGCCTGGCGCGCCTTACTGGGCGCTGGCCACGGCATATGCGGTCGGTTTCACGGTGCTCAACCTGCGCGCCGTGAAAACTTCAGCGCGAATCAACGATGTGCTGGCGGCAGGGATGTCCATCGTCGTCGTGGTATTTTTTGCATTCGTTATCCGCTTCGTTTGGGGGTTGCACGAATACGGCGCTGGTTTTTTCTGGCAGCCCTTTTACAATCCGCAGACTTTCAGTTTCGGCGGAGTTTTTCGCGGCACTTCGATCGCGGTCCTCACCTACATTGGCTTCGACGCGATCTCTACATTCTCAGAAGAGGTGGAAAATCCGCGGCGGAATATCATGCTGGCGACTGTTTTGGTCTGCGTAATCACGGGAGTATTGGCATCGCTAGAAGTTTATGCGGCGCAGCTTGTGTGGGGCTCGGGTGCATTTCCACCGGACAAAGTGGAATCCGCGTTTCCGCTTGTGGCGTTGCGGGCGGGTGGATTCTTTCTCTTCCACCTGCTGAACTTCACTGTTTTGATCGCAAATATCGGGTCGGGGATGGGCTCGCAACTGGGAGCTTCGCGATTGCTGTATGGGATGGGACGCAGCAACGGCATCCCTAAGAAATTTTTTGGCGCGATCGATCCGAAGAACCACATTCCGCGAAACAACGTCATCTTCGTCGGCGCTCTGGCGCTGACAGGCGCTTTTCTAATCAGCTACGAACGCGGCGCGGAATTGCTTAACTTCGGCGCACTGATAGCTTTTATGGGAGTGAACGGCGCGGCATTCACCCGCTACTACCTGCGTGCGAAAGAAAAACATTGGACCGACCTAGCTTCGCCCGTCCTTGGGTTTCTGATTTGTTTTTTCATCTGGCTGAATCTTAGCCCGGCCGCGCAAATTGCGGGCGGCATTTGGATGGTAATCGGAATCGCTTACGGAGCGGTCAAGACCAAAGGCTTCCAGTCCGACCTGGTGAAATTTGATGTTCCGGCCGAAGACGAATAGCGAATAGCGAGTGGGCTAATCGGGCTCTTGCGTCACGATGTGGACGTCCACGGCAGGAGCATCACGCAGAAACCGGTTGATCGCATTCATGTAACGCAGTTTTCGCCAGCCTTCTATCGCCGACCGGCCGAAAATAACCTGCGTCACGTGCTTATCTCGCACGAACTGTGCCGTAGCGTCGGCGATATTGTCACCTTTTAGGCGCACCGGCTTGGCTCCCAGGCTTTCCGCGAATTGTAAGTTGGCGACCAGAGCTTTTTCCTCCTGCCCCTCCGTCGGCCGGTCGTCAACATGTATAGCGTAGAGTTCCGCGTCCATACGGCGCGCCATGCGCGCCGCTCGCGCCACCAGATATTGCGCTTTCGGATTCCCGCTGATGCACACGGCAATGCGCTCGCGAACGGCCCAGCTTTCGCGGATGTCTTTTTCCACCATGTAGGATTCCAGGCTGCGATCCACCTGCTCCGCTACTTGGCGCAGTGCCAGTTCGCGCAAAGCGATCAGGTTACCGCGGCGGAAAAAATTCTTAAGCGCTTGTTCCACTTTTTCGCCGCCGTAGACGTCGCCGCGCTTCATGCGATTCTGCAGAGCCTCGGGAGTCAAATCGATCATTACCGTTTCGTCCGCCATTTGCAGGACCCAGTCCGGGACGGTCTCGCGCACCTGCACTCCGGTGATGGCTCGTACGGTGGGCGCGATGCTTTCGATGTGCTGAATGTTCAAGGTTGAGAGAACGTCGATCTTCGCCTCTATGATTTCGAGCACGTCCTCATAGCGCTTGCGATGCTTGCTGCCGGGGATGTTCGTGTGCGCGAGTTCGTCCACCAGCACCACCTGCGGATTTCTCGAGATGATGGCGTCTACATCCATCTCTTCAAAAATTGTGCCTTTGTAATCCATTTTACGGCGCGGGATGCTTTCCAGTTGCGGCGCCAATTCCGCAATTCCCTTTCTTCCGTGCGTCTCCACCACGCCGATCGCAAGGTCTTCTCCGCGGTTTTTTCTGCGGATGGCCTCGCTCAGCATGCTATACGTCTTTCCAACGCCGGGCGCATAGCCGAGAAACAGCTTCAATATGCCCTTGGTTTTTTGCGGCGGCTCCGATACGGCCAGCCATTCTT
>Ga0302177_10001533_pt1 | contig 16513 bp, 14 predicted proteins | sample I_Palsa_E1_2_FD_198780 | JGI IMG/M metagenome (GOLD analysis project Ga0302177, IMG submission 198780) | Peat permafrost microbial communities from Stordalen Mire near Abisko, Sweden - I_Palsa_E1_2 | ecosystem: Environmental > Terrestrial > Soil > Palsa > Peat permafrost | place: Sweden... | reverse complement strand
ATACATCGCGTGCACTTGCGGCAGCGACACATGCGATTCGTCGACGAAATACAGATGATCTTCCGGGAAGAAGTCGAGCAGACACCAGGGTATCGAACCGGGCTCGCGTCCCGTTAAGTGACGCGAATAGTTCTCGATGCCGTTGCAGTAGCCGACTTCGCGCAGCATGTCGAGGTCGTAGCGCGTGCGCATCTCCAGGCGCTGCGCTTCGAGGAGCTTGCCGTGCTCTTTGAAATAGCGTAGCCGATCGTCCAATTCGACTTCGATCGACGAGATCGCGCGGCGCAGCTTTTCCTCGGGCGTAATGAAGTGTTTGGCCGGGAAGATCAGCAGTTCGTCTTTGCTCTCGACATATTCGCCGGTAAGCAAGTTCACCACGTTGATCGCTTCGATCTGGTCGCCGAAGAATTCGATGCGATGCACGAGCTCTTCGTCGACGCTGACGAATTCAAGCACGTCTCCGCGCACGCGAAACGTGCCGCGCACGAGGTTGAGATCGTTGCGGCGATACTGCATGTCGACGAGTTTACGCAGCAGCAGATCGCGGTCGATCTCCTCGCCTACGTGGATCCTTGCCGACATCTCCATATAATCGGAGGGCGAGCCGAGCCCGTAGATGCACGAGACCGACGCGACGATCAGGGTATCGGGCCGCGTCAGCAGCGATTGCGTCGCGGAATGCCGCAGCCGCTCGATCTCGTCGTTGATCGACGAGTCCTTCTCGATGTACGTGTCGGTCGACGGCACGTATGCTTCCGGCTGGTAGTAGTCGAAATAGGAAACGAAATATTCGACCGCGTTGTTGGGAAAGAAATCGCGGAACTCGGCGCAGAGCTGCGCGGCAAGCGTCTTGTTGTGGCAAAGCACCAGCGTCGGCTTCTGCACGAGTTCGATGACCCGCGCCATCGCCATCGTCTTGCCGCTGCCGGTCACGCCCAAGAGCGTCTGCGCGCGATCGCCCCGCCGGATTCCTTCGGCCAGCAAGTCGGTGGCCTTGGGCTGATCCCCGGCAAGTGCATATGGAGCGACGAGTTCGAAGCGTTGGCTGGCCATGGCGTTTCCTTTTGACGCCAAAACCAGGGCCCGGGTTGCACCCCATGGGGGAGCGAGCGAAGGGCCCGCGAAGCTTGCCCATCCGCCCACGTCTTTCGGAGAAGCAGCCCGTTGAGCCACAATCCCCTGATCTTTAGCGGCAACTCGAATCGCGCGCTGGCCGAAGAAATCGCCAAGCGGCTGAAGTTGCACGTGGGAAAGTCGCTGGTCGACAAGTTCAAGAACGAAGAGACGCGGGTCGAGATCGGCGAGAACGTCCGAGGCTCGGAAGTATTCGTCATTCAGTCAATCTGTAAAGCCGCCGACGGTCGCATCGGCGTCAACGACGCCTTGATGGAACTCCTGCTGATGATCGACGCGCTGCGTCGCGCATCTGCTGCACGAATCACCGCCGTCATTCCCTACTATGGCTACGCCAAGCAAGACAAGAAGACCAAAGGCCGCGAGCCGATCTCGGCTAAGGTCGTCGCCAACCTGCTCAAAGTCAGCGGCGTCAAGCGTTTGGTCACGATGGACCTGCACGCGGCGCAGATCCAAGGCTTCTTCGACCTCCCGGTCGACAACCTCATGGCCATGCCCGTTCTGTGCAACTACTTAAAGGGAGAGGGACTCTGCAAGGACCGCATCGTCGTGGTCTCGCCCGATGCCGGCGGCGTGCACCGCGCCGAGCTTTTTGCCAAGCGGCTCGAAAGCTCGCTGGCGATTGTCTTCAAGCGCCGGCCCGAGCCCGACGTCTCCGAAGTGACCGACATCGTCGGCGATGTGAAGGGGAAGATCGCCGTCGTCGTGGACGACATGATTTCGACCGGCGGAACGCTTGCGAAGGCGGCCGAGGCGATCAAAGCCCGCGGCGCGACGCAAGTGTATACGGTCGCGACACACGGCATCTTCGCCGGGGACGCGATGCGCGTGCTCGAAGGATCGGAGATCGAGCGGGTCGTCGTTACAAATACCATTCCGTTCGCGGTCGGCGAGTCGTACTCGAAGTTCGTCCAGCTTTCGATCGCGCAGACCTTCGCCGACACGATCAGCCGCATCACCACCAATCGCTCGGTCTCGGCCCTCTTCGATGGCGAGGAGGGGACGGCACCGCCGGAACCGGGCCCTAGCGAAACCGCCGTCGCGCTCATCGAAGCCGCGACAGCCTAGACGATTCGACCGGCCTTCGGCCGGACGCACATCCTGTGCTTCGAACCTTCAGCCGCATCGTGCGGCTACAACTGGAGAAATTTTAGTACATGGCTACCAAAGAACTGAACCTTCCGATCGAACAGCGGAGCAAGACCGGTACAACGGGCGCGCAGGCCTTGCGGCGCGAGGGAAAAATTCCGGGCGTCCTCTACGGGCACGGATCCGAGCCGCTGCACGTTGCATTCGAAGCAAAGATTTTTGACGACCTGATGCATCACGGCGGGCGCAGCGGCGTTCTTACGCTGATGCTGAACGGCAAGAAGGCCGACACAGCGCTGGTGCGCGACGTGCAGCGCAACCCCGTTTCGCGCAAGATCGTGCATGTCGACTTGCAGCGCGTCACGGCGCACGAGGCGGTGCGCACGACGATTCCCCTGGTGACGGTCGGCACGCCGCGCGGCGTGCGCGAGTTCGGCGGCGTGATGGACGTAATCGTCCACGAAATCGAAGTCGAAGGCCCGGTCGATGAGTTGCCCGACCACTTCGAAATCGACGTATCCGATCTGGGCATCCATCAACACGTGAACGCATCCGATATCAAACTGCCGCCGAGCTTCAAACTGCTCGAGGCCCCTGATATGATCGTGGTCTCGGTTGAAGCCTCGAAGACGGCGCAAGCTCTCGAAGAGGCGGCTGCGGGCGCTACAACCGAACAAGTGGCGCCGGAGGTCATTGGCGGGGCGCCGGAGACCGAATCACAGTAGAAGAGCTAAAGTCGCCGAGGCTCGTCGTCGGGCTCGGCAATCCGGGAAAAGAGTACGAACGAACCCGGCACAATGCCGGGTTCATGGTTGTCGACGAGGTCGCCGCGCGTTACGGCCTTTCATCATGGAAGACCAAAGACAGTGCGCGGCAGATTTTCGATTCGAAACGGCGCGTTGTGCTCGTCGAGCCGACGTCGTTCATGAACCTCTCCGGCGCGCCGGTGCGGCTGATCTCATCCTGGTATCGGACGCCGCCCGAAGGCGTGCTCGTCGTCGTCGACGACATGGATCTTCCGTTCGGAAGCTTGCGGATGCGTCCATTCGGCGGGCACGGCGGACACAACGGGTTGCGTTCGATTATCGCAACGATCGGCGATCGTTTCCCGCGGCTGCGCGTCGGTGTCGGCCGTCCGGAACACGAATCGGTCGATCATGTCCTGAGCCCCTTCAGCATGGAAGAACGCGCGATATTGCCGCGTATTATCGGGGCTGCCGCCGACGGCGTGCAGCTCTGGCTCGACGATGGTCTCGAAGCCGCGATGCAGTTTGTGAACAATTGGGTACAACAAGCCGATAACAAGTAACAACGAGCAGGAGGTGAACGCCACGATCGATTTCAGCGGAAAGACCTTTGTGGTCCGCGTCGATGAGGCAACCGCGAACGACGGTGGCGCAACCCTCGTCGCCGATCTCCAAGTTCTCGCGCGGCATCACGTGCGGCCGATCGTGGTCGCCCCCGATGCGCAAACCGCGCGGGCAATCGTGCGCGCGATCAACCGCAGCGCCAACGTCGCCCTCTCGCTGTGCGGTTCGGACGGCGCGCTCCTCCCCCACACGCCGAGCGGCATCGGAGCGGTGCAAACGCGAATTCTTTACACCCTGACCGGCGCGGGATTCATCCCGGTGGTCGAGCCAACCGCATTTGCGCTGTTCGGCGAGGACGAAGCGGTGTTGGCCGACGACGTCGCCGCTGCGATCGCCGCGGCAACCGAGGCGACGCGCGCGATCTTCTTTCACCGTGCCGGTGGAGTCAACGATCCACAGACGCACCAATTAATCGACGAACTCACACCTGCGGAAGCGCTCGAATTGGCCGGCGATCCACGGGTCGACGCCGATCTGCGCAAGGCGATGCGCGCCGCGGCGCTCGGCGTGCGCGGCGGCATTCCGGCCGCGCAAATCGTTGACGGGCGCGTCGCGCACGCGGCGCTGGTTGAAGTGCTCACCACCCAGCACCTCGGCACCCAGGTAACCGGCGGAATTATTCTCTAGCGCGCGGTTAAGGGGGGCAGGTCGACGGGACGCCGTTGATCTCGAAGACGCGTACCGACGCGTCATCCGCGCGCAGCAGGAACAGACGCGCCAGGACATCCGGACACACTTCGGTCAAGGATTCGTCGGTCGCACGAATGACGTTGCGTACCGCAGTAACGCGATCGATCGGTAGCGTGAGCGCATAGTGGTCCGCACTGCGCGCGATGCCGCGCAGAATTGCGTGGTCGATCGGAATCGCGACCAGATAAAGCAGACCGACGAGTGCACCGACGAGCGCAAAGCGTGAGACCGGGTCGTCGTCGCGACGAAATCCGATCCGATCGGCGAGAGCAACCGCAATCGCCGCACCAATAATCAACAGCAGCGCGTCGGTCAATGCGATCTTCCACGGTGCACCGCCGGCGACATATCCGAGTTCCCGCGCCACAACATATTCCAATTCGCGTGGACTCGTCACGGCTACGATGACGTCACCGATCACGATGCGCTCGGAGGCGCCAAGGCCGCTGACATACGTAGTACCGACGTGCGATCGTCGTCGCATGAGCTCGACGACCGGAACGTCCGCTCGTGCGGAGGCCTCGACAGCGCGCACGCTTGCAAGACTTAGAGGAGGCATCGGAACGACTCGCTCGACGAGCCCTGCTCCGAACGGAGCGAGATACGTCAGACCGAAGCTTGCGGCGAAGATCACTGCGATCGTGTAGACGTACCATTGATGCGTTCGATCGACCAGCCAGAGCACGGCCGCGGTGACCAGTCCGACACCCAGCATCCACGCCAGCGTGACGAGCAGCCAATCGCTGCCCCAGGCGCGCAGCAATTGATCGTTCTGGCTCATGGCCCGGTCGACGCGATAAAGATAGAAATTGGGCAGCAATGCAGCGACGCGAATCACCAGGCCGAGCGAAGCGCCGAACGCAATGCGCACGACCGCTTCATTGCGAAAGCGACGGCGCAACGCGTCGCGCACGGCCGCCGCCCGCCCCGAACGCCAATAGTAAGCAAGCGCCAAGGCAGGGAGTAACACCGCCAAAAACCAGCCGGGCAGATACCAATGAACGAGCCGCAGCGCGGCTACTTGGCGGTCGGGATCGACCAGTTGCGCCGCCGACTGCGAAAGCAGCATATGACTCGAAAGAGCATCGACCCGGTGATCGATCGCGTTCGGCCGCAGAACGATCGCTGAGAGAAAGGCATGCGCAGCTAAGGACACCCGGTGCCTGTTCGCCTCAAACCGCTGAATCGCTTCCTACTCGTCCCTCCCGAAAAACCGCAAAGGTCGCGCCATTGACCGCGAACGAGACGCGATCCCGTCCTGTACGTTTACTGTGGTACATCGCCGCATCAGCGACTTCGAGTAGCTCGTTTGCGTCACGTGCATCGTGCGGAAAGCTCGCGACACCGATGCTCGTGGTGACCTGCATTGGAATTCCGAAGTCATGGCGTCGTACCGCTTCGCAGAAATCTTGGGCGCGCTCGATCGCAACCGTCTTTTGCATGTCGTGAAGGAGCGCGCAGAACTCGTCGCCGCCATTGCGCCCCGCCACATCAACTTCCGGAACGCCGTGCGCGCGCAGCAGCTCGGCCATCGCCTGCAGTACTGCATCGCCGGCCGCATGGCCGAGCGTATCGTTGACCGACTTGAAGCGATCGGTGTCGATGAACCACAGCGTGAGCACGGCCGCCGCGCCGAAGCGTGCGTGCGCGATCTCGTCACGCAGCCGGTTACGAAAGGCACGCGGCGTCAGCAATCCGGTCAAACCGTCATATGTCGCGTCGGCACGCGCCAGCTCTCGCTCGAGAGCGATTGCATACGGCATCGCGGCATGCTCGATCGTCCGCACGATCGTGTCCTCGCCCTCGAGCTCATCGACGGCACACGATGACGCGTAGATCACCGCGCGCAGACCGCCCGCATCGGTCATCGGCACCGCCAGCGCGCAGCGATCGGTCGGCACGAGCACGCCATCGTTTCCAGCGGCGCGATGACCGGCAAGCGCCGCCCGCGAAGGCAAATAGTCGGAGGTATCGCGCCGCAAGCGGACACCAGGATAATGTTCGACACGGGCGCCCTCGGCGAAAACGCATTCGAGCTCCTCGCCGTTCGGCGTGAGCGCGAGTACGGCGTCGATCGCCGGATCGCGCCGGCGAATCACCTGCGCCAGCGTTTCGATCACGGCTTCGCTCGAACGTCGCGATGCATCCAGCAAAATGTGCAGTGCGTCGAGCACGAATTCTTCGCGTTCGCGAACGGCGTTCACCGTAGCGCGCTGCGAGCGAACTTCCGCAAACGCTCGTAGCACGACCGACCCGAGGATCGCGCACGTGAGGGCGGCGACGGCTATCGCGATGCTCATACGACTCTTTCCGGTGAGTGCCCGCGGCGTCAGAGAAGAGGACCTCTTGCGGTGTCGAAGGTGAGCATCGTGCTCGATCCCAAGGATTGGTCTGCCTTTCGCAGCTTTAGCCACGCGGCGCTCGACGATGCGCTCGACTATCTCGAAACGATACGCGAACGCCCGGTTTGGCGCGAGATGCCGGACGAGGTCCAGGCACAGCTGAACGAACCCCTGCCCACCGAGCCGTCGCCGCTCGATGATATTTACCGCACGTTCGTCGAGTCAATCTTGCCCTACGCTAGCGGCAATACGCATCCGCGCTTCTTCGGTTGGGTGCAAGGCGCGGGAACACCGACCGGCGTCGTGGCCGAGCTCCTTGCTGCGACGATGAATCCGAACGTAGGCGGTCGCAATCACGGCGCGGTTTTCGTCGAGCGCGCGGTGCTGCGCTGGTTCTGCGAACTGTTCGGTTTCCCGCAAAGCGCAAGCGGTGTGCTGACAGTCGGCGCGTCGGCGGCAAATTTGATTGCCGTGCTGGTTGCGCGCACGCGTGTGCTCGGCCCGCAAGTTCGCGAGCAAGGGGTCACGCGCGAGGGAGGCCGGTTGATCGGGTACGCGTCGTCGGCGACCCATAGTTGCGTACGCCGCGCATTTGAAGTGAGTGGCCTTGGCAGTGGTTCGCTGCGCATACTGCCGACCGATTCATTGCATCGTGTCGATCCCGGTGCGCTTGCGCGCGCGGTGAGCGAAGATCGCGACGCGGGAAACCGACCGTTTATGCTGGTCGGCAACGCGGGAACGGTCGACGTCGGCGCCATCGATCCGCTCGACGAGCTGGCGGAATTCGCTGCGCGCGAGGGCCTCTGGTACCACGTGGATGGGGCACTCGGTGCGCCGGCGATGCTGGCGCCCTCCCTCGCGTCGCGTTTCCGCGGCATCGAACGCGCCGACTCGATTGCCTTTGACTTTCACAAGTGGCTGCAAGTGCCATACGACGCGGGCGCGCTGCTGGTGCGCGAGGGTGAATTACATCGCGAGACCTTTGCGTCGACGCCGAGCTATCTTACGCGCATGCCGCGCGGCCTCGCGAGTGCGCAGCCCTGGTTCACGGACTTTACGATCGACCTCTCACGCGGCTTTCGCGCGCTCAAGATTTGGTTCACGATCAAGGAGCACGGAAGCAGTGGACTGGGCGCAGCGATCGAAGCCAACGTGCGCCAAGCGCGGCTACTCGGCGATTTGATCGACGCAGATCGCGATTTCGAACTGCTCGCCCCGGTCCAGCTCAACATCGTGTGCTTTCGTTACCGCCGTGCGGGCCTCGACGAAGACGAGCTCGATCGCTTCAACGACGAGCTGGTCATTCAACTGCAAGAAAGCGGTGAAGCGGTCGCCTCTTCGACGACGGTCGGCACGCACCGCGCGATCCGGATCTGCATCATCAACCATCGCACGACGGACGAAGATCTGGTTTACACGTTAGATACGATCAAGCGGATCGCGGGAATACTCTAAGGCGCCTGCACGTAGATACAATTGTCGGCGTAATCGATCGTTAACGCCACGCGCGAGAGCAAATCGCGGCCCAGAATTCCGTCATACTGCGCGCTTGGCGGAAATTCCACCGGGTCGGGAACGACGATCTCCGCATTTTGGCCGAGCACGCCCCCGAAGTTCACGTCGCTGACATCGTAGACATCGCCGCGCGCGGTTTTGCCGCCAAAACGTGCGAGAGTGACGGAACCTTCTTTCACACCCTTCACCTGCTTGGCAAAATCTGGGAATAAAATCGTGTGGAAATCGCCCGTGTCGAGCAGCATCGTGGCACGTTTGCCGCCAAACCATACGTGCACGAGGTAGGCTTTGCCATCGTCAATCGATGCAATCGGCTGCCGCGCTCCAAGCGAGCTCGGATCAAAGTCGGCGCCATGCACGATAAGCTTGTGATCTGGATAGTCGATGGTCACCGGGTTCGACCGAAAGAACTGGTAGCCGACGATGCCGACGACGGCTAGACCGTGGACGGTCTTGTCGTAGTCGAAAAGACCAAACCGTACGTCCGAAGCGTGGAGGGGACCGATATCGACATTAGCCACGCCATCCTTCGCGATCCCTAAACGGGCGGCCGCGCCCGGGTCGATCACGATTGCCTCTGCGCCGGTATCGAGATGTAAATAGGCGATATGCCCGTTAATCGTTGCCCGCAGGTAGACACCATCGATCGATACGTCTGCCGGAATTTCTTGGGTCTGATCCGGAACGAGGAAGAATAGTTTCGCGAGAAGCCAGACGGCAACGATCGCCTGCATCTCCTATTTCTTCGGCAACGGCTTGGCGGGGTTGCCGGCGACGCGTTCGCCGGGCGCGACATCCTTGGTCACCACGGAACCCGCGCCGGTGAGCGCATTGTCGCCGATCGTGCGTGGCGCGACGATCGAGGTGTTCGAACCGATCGAGACATTCTTGCCGATTGTCGTGCGGTTCTTGCGCTGACCGTCGAAATTGCACGTGATCGTGCCGGCGCCGATGTTCGTATCCTCGCCGATCGTTGAATCGCCCAGGTAGGCGAGGTGCGCGGACTTCGCTCCGCGCGCGAGGTGCGAATTCTTGATCTCGACGAAGTTGCCGACGCGATTGCCGCCGTCGAGCTTGGCGTGGCCGCGAATGTGTGCGAACGGGCCGACCTTCGAATCGTCGCCGATCTCACTCTGCGCCACAATGCTCTCGCAGATCTCGACGCCGTTGCCGATGCGCGAATCCGAGATGCGCGAGTTGGGGCCGATCGCGCAGTTCTCGCCGATCGTCGAGAGCAGCGAAATGCTGGTGTTGGGATAGATCACGGTGTCTCGACCGATGACCAGCTCGGGCTCGAGATACGTCGTTGCCGGATCGAGGATGGTCACGCCGTCGCGCATGTGCGCAGCGGTGATGCGCGCGTTCATCTCGCGGCGCGCGATCGCCAGCTCGACGCGGTCATTGATCCCGAGCGTGTGGAGATGGTCCGCAACCTCTACCGGCCGTACGTGCTTCCCGCCTTTCACGAAATGCGCAACCGTATCGGTGAGATAGTATTCCTCTTGTGCGTTGTCGTTCTTGAGCGCGCCGACCGCGTCGCGCAGCTGGCCTTCATCAAAAGCGTAGATCCCGGCATTCATCTCGTCGATTGCAAGCTCGCGCGGTGCTGCATCGCGTACTTCGACGATGCGCTCCACTTCGTCGCCCTTGCGCACGATGCGCCCGAAGTTCGAAGGCAGCGGCATCCTCACGGTGACGAGCGACATCGCCGCCGGCGTTCCGCCGTCGAGTGCGGCGAGGATCCGCGAAAAGATCTCGTGCGGCACCAGCGGCATGTCGCCATAGGCGACGACGACCTGCGAGCCGGAACGCGACGGCGTCGCGTCCAGCGCGATCTTGACGGCGTGCCCGGTGCCGAGCTGCTCGCTTTGCACGATGCCCCGCACGTCGAACTCGGCGATGCGCGCTTGCAGCTCGTCGTTGGTCACGACCACAATGTCGTCGATGCCGGCGGCGCGCAGCTCGCGCAGCGTGTACCACAGCATCGGGCGCCCGCACACGGGATGAAGCACTTTGGGAATCCGGCTCTTCATGCGGGTGCCTTTGCCCGCGGCGAGCACGATCGCGCGTACGCTCATACTAATGAAGCGCCTCCAGGGCGTTTTCGAGCCGCCGCAGCGACTCTTGTTTGCCGAGTATTTCGAGGTCGTCGAAGAGCGGCAGCGCCGTCGGACTTCCCGTGATCGCGATATAGAAGAGCCGTGCTACGTCCTTGAATTTCATGTCCAGATTCACGGCTGCACTCTTGAACTTCTCGCCGATCTCGGCCTGGTTCCAGTGCGAATCTTCAAGGGTAAGGAGCGCATCGATGCTGCCGCGCAGCACCTGTCGGGCCTCGTCCTCGGAGAGCTTGGGCTGTTCGAGGTCGCGTCGCGCGATCTCCGGCCGGTTGACGAAGAAATCGATCGCGGGCCCGAAATCCGTCAGCGTCTCGATGCGCGACATGGCGATGGCGGCGATATGGTCGCGCTGCGACTGCGCGATCGACGGCGGCCAAGTAAACCCGAAATCCGCCAGGAGTTGTACGAAACTCTCGACGCTGCGGTAACGCATCCACTGGCCGTTGAGCCAGGTCAGCTTCGGAATGTCGAACACGGGTCCGCCCAGGGCGATGTGCTCGAGTTTGAAATCCTGCGCGATATTCTCGAGCAGCGGCGAGCCGATCAGTGCCGGATTATCGTTGCGCGAGTCGATGAGAATGCCGAGAAAGTTCATCAGTGCCTCGGCCAGATAGCCGCGCTCGCGATAATAGAGAATGCTGGTCGGATTCTTGCGCTTGCTGAGCTTCGTGCGATCGGGATTGCGCAGCAGCGGAAGGTGACACAACTGCGGCGCATCCCATCCGAAGTACTGATAGAGCAGAAGATGCTTGGGTGCGGAGCTGATCCACTCTTCGCCGCGGATGACGTGCGTGATCTCCATCAAGTGATCGTCGACGACGTTAGCGAGATGATAGGTCGGAAACCCGTCCGCCTTCATCAACACCTGCATATCGACGGTCTTCCATTCGACCGTAATTCTTCCGCGCAGCGTATCGTCGAAGACGCATGCGCCCTCGGTTGGAATCTTCAGACGAATCACGAACGGTTCGCCCACCGCCTCCCGGCGCGCCACTTCTTCCTGCGTATACGTCAAGCACAGGCCGTCATAATGCGGCGGCTGCTTGGCGGCGCGCTGCGCCTCACGCATCTCTTCCAGGCGCTCCGGCGTGCAAAAGCATTTGAACGCATGGCCGTGATCGAGCAGTTCGCGCGCGTAACGCTGATAGATCGCCGATCGTTCGCTCTGCCGGTAAGGGCCGTGCGGGCCGCCAACGTCGGGTCCCTCGCTCCACGATAACCCGAGCCAGTGCAGCGAATCGAGGATGGCCTGCTCGCTCTCACGCGTGCTGCGCACCTGGTCGGTGTCCTCGATGCGCAGAATGAATTCCCCGCCGTTGTGCTTGGCGAACGCATAATTCACCAGCGCGACATATGCCGTGCCCACATGCGGATCGCCCGTCGGCGACGGTGCGACCCGAGTCCGAATTTTCATGAATCCTTCGACAAGCTCAGGACGACAGATTTAGACGAGTTCGCGGCGTTTGCCACACTCGGCTTCCACAAAATCGACGATCTCTTGCAAGGGCGCGCCGGGCGTGAAAATGGCCTTCACTCCGAGATTGCGCAACTCGTCGGCGTCTTCGGGCGGAATCGTTCCACCGCCGAAAAAGACGATGTCGGCCGCGTCCTGCGCCTTGAGTTGCTCGAGCACCAGCGGAAAGAGCGTCATGTGCGCACCGGAAAGAATCGAGAGACCGATCCCGTCGACATCTTCCTGAATCGCGGTCTGCACGATCTGCTCGGGCGTCTGGAAGAGTCCCGTATAGATCACTTCCATGCCCGCGTCACGCAGCGCGCGCGCGATCACTTTCGCTCCGCGGTCGTGGCCGTCGAGGCCCGCCTTAGCGACGATGATCCGTAGTGGTCGCTTGACCATGCTTCCCTTTGTCTTGCATCTGCTCGCTCAGGCGTAACGCCTCTTCGAATTTGTTTTTGACTTCGGCGAGGGTCCGCTGAACGCGGCGGCGGTCCATATCGTTATGAATCTTCAACATCGTTAAAATACCGATCGCTCCGTATAACGTCCGTAAACGCTGGCCATCGCTTCGACGATTTCGCCTTCGGTGCAGTAGGCATTGACGCAGTCGATGAGATGCGGCATCACGTTGTCACCCTCGTTGCGGCATGCCTGCTGCAACCGCTCCAGCGTCTGCTGCACGCGATTACCGTCTCGCGTGCGGCGAATGTCAGCCAGGTCACGCGCCTGTCCTTGCGCGACCTCTTCGGTGATCTTGAGCAGGTCGATCTGCATCCGATCTTCGGGCCGCTCGAAATAGTTGACGCCGACGATGATGCGGTCTTTCGATTCGATCGAGCGTTGATAGCGATAGCTCGCCTCGGCGATCTCCTTTTGGAAGAAGCCCGCTTCGATCGCCTCGATCACGCCGCCGTACCCTTCGATTTGCGCAAAGTAGGCTTCGGCTTCGCGTTCCATTTCGTCGGTCAGTGCCTCGACGAAATACGAACCGCCGAGCGGATCGACGACGTTGGTGGCGTTGGTTTCGTAGGCCAGGACCTGTTGCGTGCGCAGCGCGATCTCAACCGATTTTTCGGTGGGCAGCGCCAACACTTCGTCCATCGAGTTGGTATGCAGCGACTGCGTCCCGCCGAGCACCGCGGCCATCGCTTCGTACGCGACGCGCACGATATTGTTCTCGGGCTGCTGCGCGGTCGCGCTGCAGCCGGCCGTTTGCGTGTGAAAGCGCAACTGCCACGACTTCGGGTTCTTCGCGCCGTAGCGTTCGCGCATACGCTTTGCGTAGATGCGCCGCGCGGCGCGGAACTTCGCGATCTCCTCGAAGAAGTCGATGTGTGAATTGAAAAAGAACGAGAGGCGCGGCGCAAAGGCATCGACGTCGAGCCCTCGCGCCATCGCGGCTTCCACGTACGCGAAGCCGTTGGCGAGGGTGAACGCAAGTTCTTGCGCGGCGGTCGAGCCGGCTTCGCGAATGTGATAGCCGGAAATCGAAATCGTGTTCCACTTCGGCATCTCGGCCGTACAGAACTCGATCATGTCGACGATCACGCGCATGTGCGGACGCGGAGGAAAGATCCACTCTTTCTGGGCGATGTATTCCTTGAGGATGTCGGCTTGAATCGTGCCGCCCAGCAGCTTTCGCGAGATGCCCTTCTTCTCGGCGGCGGCGATGTATTGCGCGACGGCGATCGCGGCAGGGCCGTTGATCGTCATCGATGTCGTGATATCGGCCATGTCGATGCCGTCAAAGAGCACCTCCATGTCGCGCAGTGAGTCAATCGCGACGCCGCATTTGCCCACCTCGCCGCGTGCCTGCGGCGCATCCGAGTCGTAACCCATCAGGGTCGGCATGTCGAACGCGACCGAAAGACCGTGTTGGCCCTGTGCAAGCAAGAAATGGTAGCGTTCGTTGGTCTGCTTGGCGTTGCCGAAGCCGGCGAATTGCCGCATCGTCCAGAGCCGGTCGCGGTAACCGTTCGGGTGGATGCCTCGGGTATACGGATACTCGCCTGGGAGCGGCTCCGCACGCGGCGCGTCTTCGGGTTCGTAGACGGTCTTGAGCGGGACGTCCGAGATCGTACGGTCGACCGCGCCCGAGCCGGGACCGGTTCGGCCTGCGGCCGCCGGGCGCTCGATCATCTTGGCCAAGCTGGCTTCCTCTTTAAGGTGGTGACGGGTGCTATTCTGCTACGGCGCCGGGGACGCCTCGAAAAGTGGGGCCAGCGGGTCGGGGTCGCGGGCGCGGCGATGCGATTCGTAGTCGCGCTGGTTCCATAACCAACCCGGCAACTCGCTTGGGAAGCGCATCTTCTCGACCCGCAGTTCGCGGTAGAAGGGCGCGCCCGGCCCGATCGTGTGATAGATGGCGACCCATCGGGCCGCAATCCAATACGGTCCGACCTGCGCAAAGTTGACGGTCAGATACACCGTCGCGCCTGGAAAATTCAGATCACTTGTAATATAGTCTGCGCGCCGAACGTCGTCCGTCGCCGTGTCGATCCACAGATCCCGCAGTCCAAAGTGATTCGGATCGAGCGTCGGGCTCAACTCGAGATGGTCATCGTCATGTCCGTCCACCGTCTCAACGCCACGATCGGCGACGGTGTAGATCGGCCGCGCGTGCGCGTTCACCACGGCGATCGTTTTCAGATCGGAAACTAAACTGCTCTGCTCTTGCGCAGCCGTCGCCGGCGACGGTTGTCCGCTCGCACTCGGCGTCGCTTTCGTTACGGCCTCATGGACGGTGATCGAAAGCGGCCCAACAAATGCGCGGTAAATGTTGGCCAGCGGCAGTGTCGTCTGATGGAGATATTCGCTGTCGTTCATCATCTCGTCCGAGGCGCGAAACGCGATGCGGCGTTTATCGCCATTCTCGTCGATGAGGTACACGACGTAGGGCGGCGTGCCGTAGGAACGTATGCGGTCGTAGGCGCGCCCAACGATTACCTGCGTCGGGGAGGGCGTTGCGGTAACCGCCGGACTTGGTGCGATCAACCCCACCCCTGCAGCAATGCTTCGGCAGCCGCATAGGGATCGAGGCCTGCGGGAAGGCGTTCGCGCAAATCACCATCTACACGCTGTTGCAGTTTTCCGAGCACCAACTGACGCACCTGATGCGCGAAGGCCTCGCGCCGCTTGCTCTCGATTTCGCCGGTTTCATCCAAGTATGCGCGATGCGATTCAATCGCGCGCCACAGATCCTCGACGCCTTCGCCCGAAAGCGCCTGCGTCATTACCAGCGCCGGAATCCAGCCCTTGAATTCAAGCATTTCCATCATGCCCCGAATCTCGCGGCGCATTTGATTGGCCATCGGGTGATCCGCCTTGTTGACGACGAACACGTCGGCGATTTCCATGATGCCGGCTTTGAGCACCTGGATCGAATCGCCGCTGCCCGGTTGCAGCGCGACGAGGGTCGTTTGCGCGAGTTCGGCGATTTCGATTTCACTCTGGCCAACGCCGACCGTTTCGATCAGAATCACTTCCAATCCAAACGCATCCATGAGCAGGATTGTGTCAGCTGTCGCGCCCGAGACGCCGCCGAGATGTCCGCGGCTTGCCATCGAGCGAATGAAGACGTCCGGGTCGACGAAGTGCTCGGTGAGGCGAATCCGATCTCCCAGCAATGCGCCGTGCGAAAATGGCGAGCTGGGATCGACTGAAATCACACCGACCGTTTTTCCCAGCGATCGCGCTTTCCGAACGATCGCGGATGCGAGCGTCGATTTGCCGACGCCGGGCGGCCCGGTTAGCCCAATGGTCAACGCGCGTCCGGCACGCGGATATACATGCCGAATGAGCTCGGCGCCGCGTCCGCTCTCGGCCCACGAAATCGCGCGCGCCAAACCGCGCGGACGACCAGCATCAAAGTCGCGCAGCACTTCATCCAAATTCATCGAGGGTGCCAAAGTATCGGTGGATTGCGGGGAGTACCCGGAATCACCCTCCCCGCCGTGGAAGAAGCGCATTAATGCTGCCTGCGGCGCTCCTGGCAACGTCGCTGGCGTTGACGCCCGCGCAATCGGCGAAGATCGATGCGGTGGTCGCGCAAGTGATGCAAACGAGCCATATTCCAGGGCTCTCCCTGGGCGTTGCCCGCAAGGGACACGTGGAGTTCTTGCGTGGCTACGGCACGCGCACGTGCTCGACCCATGATGCGGCGAACGGCTATACCGTCTTTCGCATCGGCTCCATCACCAAGCAGTTCACTGCAGCACTCGTCATGCAGGAAGCCGACCGCAGCGCGCTGCCGCTCAACGCGGAACTCGACGGAATTACCGTCGTGCAACTGCTCTCGCAGACCAGCGGGCTGGTCTCGTACACAGATCCCGGACAAACCTTAGATTCCGCGCTCAACGCGCCGACGCAGTTCCCGCCGGGCACGCGTTGGCAGTACAGCAACAGCAATTATTATCTCCTCGGAACGGCGCTGCAATCCGTGACGAAAAGCAGCTATGCGTCGCTGCTCGCCACCCGCATCACCCGGCCGCTCACCATGAGCTCGACGACCTTCGATCCGCCGCTTGCGCAAAACGTGGCGCAGGGCTGCACCTGGTACGAATCGGGATGGCAAGCCGCACCGGAGAGCAAGAACGATCGCCCGGATCTCGCATTCAGCGCCGGCGCGCTGAGCAGCAACGTGCCCGATCTCCTGACGTGGCTATGGAATCTGTACGACGGGGAAATTGTCACGCCCGACAGCTTCGAACAAATGACGACATCCTGGACGCTCAGCGACGGAACGCCGACGAACTACGGCTTCGGTTTCTTCACCGACAAGTGGTACGGCTTGCG